>Ga0208826_1000681_pt1 | contig 33606 bp, 31 predicted proteins | sample AD_UKC115_MetaG_FD_184451 | JGI IMG/M metagenome (GOLD analysis project Ga0208826, IMG submission 184451) | Active sludge microbial communities of municipal wastewater-treating anaerobic digesters from Hong Kong - AD_UKC115_MetaG (SPAdes)... | ecosystem: Engineered > Bioreactor > Anaerobic >...
GCGACGCACATCGTTATCAATCAAGCGAGCAATCTCACCTAAATAAATATGAATATTCATGCCATCATACGGCTCAATGCCAGCAAGCTGCAAATCAATATCATCACGACCCATATCGCACATTACCGCATAAGAATCTTGAGCCATGCGAAGTGTATGCGGATTACCCGTCACGTAGAGTACCTTAGCGTTCCTTGGTGGCGCATGTCGCTCTAGCCACTCCTGCGTTGTGCTTGCAGTCGTAGGGCGCGGCGGCCGCGGTTTACCGTCAGGACCAATTCCTCTGCCTACCGACTTTCCATTCAGTAGTACAATTTCTAGATCTTCATCCGTTTTGAAAAAATAATCAGTCACGTATTCCTCGGGCATCTGCTCAATCGAATCCAATAAGTCAGCGCGTTTATGTTTCTCGTTTAATGCCGACAAATCGACACGATACGGCATAAGCATGCCGCCAAAAACTTTCAACACAGCCATGCGGCCCAGATCGGTTTCAGTAAGCTTCATAACGCCATGCAACTTCAGCGCGCCACGCTTCACGAGGTCCTGCACCCATGGGTTGCCCTTAATACGCCTGCCCGCCAATGTACCAGTTGGCGACAATAACTCCTCTGCATTGCCGTCACGATCAGTTGCAGGGCGTCGACCTAGCCAAAATACTAGTTTATCAATCGTCACACCTCTATCTATGAGGTCGTCAACAAATCCCACACGGCGATAATTCGTTAGCATTGTTCCACCACCTATAACTACTTGATCAAAATGCGCGTTACGCCGTGGACGCTGGGCAGTCGTTAGCCCCATTGCTTTAAGCCAAGGCAACGCTACCATGACTTGTTTATTGGTAAATTGATCTTTGGTAACATGATTGCCGTGCTCAATACCAATCCACTTGTCACGAATATACGGCAGCATCTCACGTGGATCATCAGACCATTCATGCTCACGACCAAGCGCTTCAAACAGCTCCTTTAGCTCTTTTTTGTATGGTTTAAAAAACCTCGCATATTTCACGACGTCCTGTTCGCGTTTACTAAGCTCTCTGGCTTTTACTGCTTTAGGGGATATCTGTCCACTCATTACTCAGCCCTAAAGATTATACAACATCTCGTAATTTTGCCATAAATGATACTGATTCTTGTAACAATTCGTATACTTTCTTCGGTGCTTTTGGCTGAAATCCAAGCACCTGGGCATAGATACCTTGTTTAGCAAACTCATTTGCTGCCGACTGACCCTGAAATGGAGCAAAATGCGCCTGCGTACTCACAAACAGTTTGTCGCCTGGCTTGAACAGTTTGAGTAGTGTTAGTAGCTTGAACGTATCGTCTGTGTTTGCACGGTTTCGCAGAGCTTCCACCTGCTTGCCATTGCGCATTGTGGTAAAGAACGGATTAGTTAAGATACCTGAGGATGTGATAATAAGTTCCGGGTGCTGACCACGAAAATTCTCTGGTATTGCCACTAATTTGTGGACACGCGGCACATCGTATTCAGTATGAGTTGTAATTGTCGTAATATCGTCCGGTTCGATCGTGATGTTAAACTGGTCTTCAAATGCCGCAACAACCAAGTCAAATTCTGTTTCAGCATCTTTGGCATATTCACCAGCGCGCTCACGTTCAGCAGCATCTACCTTGCGCTCACTACCAAGACCGATAACGCGCTGTACGCGAATACTACCATTATCAATCCGCTTCTTGATGTCCGCTGTGCGCTCAAGGGGCGACTTGCCTCCTCCACCAAGTACAATAGCCGCTTCCGCCTCAGGCTCATCTGGCTCCGTATCACCCACAAGAGTAAATAGCTCCAAAGCAGAGAAAATTTTTTTCTCTTGTTCGGGCGTCAGATTCGCCATGAGATACTTTTCAGCACGTTCAACTGCTTCCCAGCGCTCACCATAACTACCATCTTCCTTAGTACGAAAATCAAACGCTGTCTGCCCTGCCAAAAACGCTGCCTCAAAGCTATCATAATCAGTCAGTATGTCGATATCAACATCTGTGAAATTAGGATCGCCATTGGCCTTACGAATAGACGCAATATCTCCAATCACCTGACACAGCTCGGCGTCATGGCAGATTCGCTCACGCAGCTCAAACCGTCGCTGTTGTTCTTTTGTCGTTGCGTCGTCAATAAAATCCTGCTCGGTGAGCTCATGTGATACATTTGATGATTCTAAAAGTTCGACTGACATGGTGTGTAAAATGGTTTGTTTATTTTGGGATATTTCTGAATAAATCATAGCAAACTTCTTACGTTTTGTCAAGGCTCCAACAGAGGATCCTGTGCTGCATTTATGCGCATATCCGCCGACAAAAATTCTTCGTACAATGGTGTCGACAAATCGATGTCATCGGCGGTTCCGCGTGCGCTCCATACCACCCATGGGTGCAGTCTACCCGATGCAATCGACTCTACAAGTACATCTTCTCTATTCCATAGCTCCATGGGGGCCAAAACCGATGGCTCGGCCTTCATGCGGTGCATAGCTTTTGCCGTTTCCCACATCAGTTCGTCAGTTGTCATCGCCATAATTTCTGCATCTGGTTTATCAATTAAACCGACGAATCTCCCAGCAATTATCTCCATGCTATGGGCAAGAAAATAATTAGTCTCTGTGGGTGGCATACCCTGCCCACGGCGAACAACGCGCGTCTGTAACTCAAGTGCTCCAAGCGACTTACGACCAATCAAGATTGCTGCCGCTCGTGATAGTTCATCAAACATTTTGCTATCGCCCATTTTACGAGCTTCGTTTGCTTGCATAGCAAAACCTATACCATCATCTATATTATCCTGTACACCATCACCGCCAAGTCGCGCCACCATACGGTCACGCCTGTCGAGTTCTGCGTAGTTAGGCATTTCAAACTGGGTCATAATAATCCTTTCGTTGATTGTGGGGTAAATTACCCGAACAAAATCGTGGTTCATATCATCACAACTTTGTTCGAGCGACAGAGGAGAGATATGCCGCTCAGGATGCCGAAGCACCCTTTAGAGGACGAGCTCTCAGCTACATCCGCTTGAGCCGCAGCCAGACGGCATAGAACAGTCCGCAGACTGCACCTAACTGAGCGAACTCCGGCGCGGTGACGTGCGTAATGTCCGTATACAGACACTCTAGGATTTCTCCAGTCGTGCTGTCCGGTAGCCCCTGATACTTCATCAGATCAGCAAGTATCTGCTTCTGGTCGGGAGTCAAGTCCTCAACCTCTTCTTCGAGCACCTGCCCCCCGCGTAGGGGTGCCAGTTCTAACTCGACGATGGGCTTGAATTTCCGGTTCGAAACACCGAGCCGCTTGAGACTCTGTGGCGTCAACTGAAGCCGCTTGATAACCCGATCAACGAGGAGCTCAACCCACGAGGTGTCGACCTGCTCCTGATTGATGTGATACTGCCACACGTTCAACCTGTTGAAGCGACGATCAAGCGCATGCCCGATCAGTCGACCACCCCACAGAACTTCCTGTTCCGTCTGATAGTCGAGGGCTACGTTTGCAAATTCCAGCTCGTCGCGTGTGAAGTAGTCATTAACCGAGCGCTGCTCGGGGGTCGGAATCTGCTCACGTACACCCCAAATGGTATGGAGTAGTCGCAATGCTTCATCGTGGACTTCTTCTTTGGTGCGATTGCCCAACCTACTTCCCATGAAGTCTGCAAGATCCTTCACGGCGGTCTTAATCTCGATTGGAACATCCATTGAATTAGCTCCTTCGTCTGTATCTGGCACCTTCCAGATATCACCCGTGCAACACGCATGCAGCGCGAGTGATATCAAGAAGGCTTTCTCCTCTGTCTATAAAGGTACATCGAGCCATCAGCCCGATCGAAACCTTGGTCAGTGAAGGTTTTGATCGAATGATGGGGTTTGTGCCGGAGGAGCTGAATCTTGCGACTCGCTCCTCCGGCACTTGGTCACAGGAGGTGCTTCTTGCCGTACCGGTCAACCCGGTGTGGTCGCGTCTCGTCGACGGGCTCCGGGGACTCCGGCTTCTTGCAAAGCTCGATGATTTCGAGCTGCGTTGCGCCGGTAGCGGTAATGCGGTCCTTCACCTGCTGAAGCTGCCACTGAAGACCTCCGATCTCTAGTTCGCTGCGACCCTGCCTCTTCGCCATCTGGAGCATATCCTTCAGCGAATTACGCAGCATCACGAGCGCGCGGAGGTTGGTTTCGGTAGCCGGCAGCTCAGCCGTAACCTGGATTTTAACGGTGACCATGTTGGCCCTTTCGTCTCTTGAACTTGCCCCTTTTGGCTCGTCCACTATGCATCATTATAGCCTATTCTTTCATTTTTGTCAATACATATTTCTTATTTTATACAAATTTTATAGGTGTTAATATATATTCTGTGAAAATACTATTCACAAAAATGTATTATTGTGCTATGCTTATAGATATGAATGAAGAAATCCTGCAACAAGCCGGACTGACAAAAGCAGAAGCTGCTATATACACGATTTTGGTCAGAAATAGCCCCTGCCCACCCCCAAAGCTTGCTGATCTGGCTAGCGAGAGTCGTACGAATACCTATAAGCTGCTCGATACGCTAGAGGAAAAGGGCCTTGTGGTACGCGACGAATCACAAAAGAAGCTCCGCTATTGGGCAAATAACCCCTCAAATCTGCTTGAGAACCTCAAAAGACAACGAGCAGATATGGAGGCTGCCGAAAAGCGATACCAAGATAGCCTCCCAAACATGATCAATGAGTACTTCAAATACTCTGAACAGCCATCTATTCGCTATTTCCATGGCAAAGAGGGCGTTAAAGAAGTCTATGCCGATCAACTTGCCACCAGCCTTCCTATCACCTTTATCTACTCACCAGAGGTTGTGCAGTCATTTGGACCACATGACATGCATGTCATTCGCAATCAATTCCCACGTCATGGCATTGACCGTCATGTGTTCTTTCCCGATACAGAACCAACCATAGATCCTAACGAAAAAACAATTCCAATCGACCAATCCGATACGCTCATGCGAACCACGCGAACTTGGCTTCATGAAGGTGACTTAAGCGCACCTGTTGAATGGGCCGTGTATGGCAACAAGCTCTCGATTATTTCATTTGGTACCGAACTTATTGGCATGATTATCGAATCGCCACAGATTACTGCATCATTTCGTGAAATCCTAGCACTTCTCGATCAGAAGATCCGTATTGAGCCCGGTTATGATAAGCTACCCGAGAAACAAACTGTCACGCGCGTGCCAGAAACCATGAGGTGATTACACGTTAGGATCAAATTTTAGACTAAGTGAATTAATGCAATAGCGTTGATCGGTTGGTGTGCCAAGACCTTCGCCGTCAAATACATGGCCCAAGTGACTGCCGCACGTTGCACAAGTGACCTCCGTACGCGACATACCATGACTATCATCCGGCGTCAGTACAACTGTGCCCGGTATGGCATCGTAAAAGCTCGGCCAACCGCAGTGTGCGTCAAATTTTGTGCCACTTTCGAACAACTTTGTGCCACAAGCACGGCAGCTATATGTGCCCGGGTCGAACTTGCTATCATACTCACCACTAAAGGCAGGCTCCGTGCCCTTTTCGCGAAGCACATGATACTCTTCGGGCGTCAGCTCGTCTTGCCACTCGCTCTCAGATTTGTCTATCTTCATATATCTATTATACGCCTGTCACAAGCGGCACAAATTGTTCTGGTGGATGAAGCGCAGGCAACATTGAGAAACACAACTCGACGTATTCAACATACGTCGAGCGAGCACTGGAGCTTTTGACGCTGCACAGCGCCAGGTACGGATATCGTTAGTCTTTTTTCTTATCAAGCTTGTCCAGCTTAAAGACATTCACAATCCAGTAGATCACCAACGCTGTTGCAATAAGTGTGATGGCAGATGATACCGCTGCACCCCACGCAAAATCAGCATTGCGGCCCCATAGTTCAACGTGCCATACAGCTGCGCTCAAAGCGTCCTGCGAGCCCACAATAAACTGCACAATCGGGTTAATAAAGCCGTCCACCAATGCCTTGACCGTCGCGCCCGCTGCGGTGCCGATAGCAAGACCAACCGCTAGGCCCACCACACCCTGTGTGCGAATAAAATCTACAAACCCACCAGCATGTTTGGTTGGTGATGCGCTAGCCGCCTTGCTTTTGGCTGCCTTTGCCTTTTCGGCCGCTTTAGCTCGTGCTGTAGCTACTTTTGATGGTTTCTTTTCTGCCATAACTACTCCTCTTTATAGCTGTTATTGTACCAAATTTCAAAAAATGGATGTTGTCGGACAGTCTGGGTTCGTGGATCACACGACTCCCAGACTGTCCGACGGTTTCCGCTCGTCGCGGGTTACGACGCAGCGAAGATTGTTTGAGAGGAAGTCCGACGGCCGCGGCGGCACCGCTCTCTGGGGTACGGCTGCTTGTTCAGCGAATTGTCGAAGTATCGCTGCCCAGCATGTGTCGGGATCAACACCATGAGCCCAGGACTTGAAGGTACGCGAATTGTCTCTACGCGCCCCGATTCCCTCAAGCTGCAGATTGCACCCCAAAGCATGTGCTCATCCACATCAATCTTCTCGGCGAATTGCCTGCAGGCACTCGGCCCGAGGTAATCAGGACCGATTGTTGCCTGTACTCGATCGACGATGAGCGCACGCAGTACTACGTCTGCCTCAAAACTCGGCATTTGCTTCTCCTCTAGGTAGGTACTTCCTGACAAAAAGACCTCGCCGTTTCTGGCGAGGTCGTTGTACTGCGGATGAACAGCAACTAGCTCGCCGAGTCGCCAATAATCACGAGCACGAGACCCTTGACCATGATGTTTCGACACATACCAGTTACCATAGGTATAAAGTACTACAACCCCCCGACAAAGTCAAACGGGCGGGTTGCCTACATTTTGTCTGGTGCGGCAATACCCAAGATATACAACCCAGCACGCAGCGTATCGGCATACACCGAAACAAGTCCCAAACGATGCGCCTCGTGGTCACTACCAATCACCTGATTTTTTTCGTAATAACGATTAAATTCTTGCGCCAACTCAAACAGGTAGTTACATATATGATGCGGTTCAAGTGTTTGCATAGCAAGCTCTACGACTTCGTGGTATTCACCTAGTTTGCGCACGAGCAGTCTGTCTTCGCCATGCACTTCAGTTGGGCGCAGCACGTCGCCGCTTGCTTTTTCCAAAATTCGCCGCGCACGGGCATGTGCGTACTGCAAATACGGACCAGAATTTCCCTGCAAACTCACCGTTTCGTCTAAATCAAAGGCTATGTCGCCGCCCAAACGATATTTTGCAAACACATACTTAATTGCGCCAAGTGTCACATCTTCGACTATTTCTTGGTTTTCAACCATAGTCGTCACTTTCTCGCGCACTGCATCTACTACATCAATTGCCCGTGACACATTGCCAAGGCGAGAGCTCATCTTTTTGCCATCGGCAAACCGCACTGTACCATTTGTCATATGTGTCATAGTGCCCGCTAGTGTCGGATCGAAGGTTTCGGCTGCTGCAAAAACCACACGCATGTATTCACGCTGGTCATTGCCGGTGATCAAATAGCGATGATCAAAATGATAATCTTCACGCTCTTTCCATATCACGCCGATGTCTTTGGTTTCGTATGTTGGCAAGCCCTTACTCGTGATAAACACGCGTGTATGCAAATGTTTTGACTCGTCGCCTTCAAACACTACCGCACCTTCAGACTCTTTCAACTTGCCTGCCGCCAATTGCTCACGCACTACCTTTAGGCCAATGGGTGCCGTTTCGCTTTCTGGGTAATAGTGCTGGTTATCAACCTGGATCAGACTGTAAAAGGCCGCAAAATAATCAAAACTCCACTGGCGAGTCGTCCAATATAGCTGCGCAAGCGGTGATTCGTGGTCATTGGTATCGTGAAAGCCATAAATCGTCTTGTTCAATTCATCAATGTCTTGCTTAGTGCCCTCGTCGCTCTCATACGCAGTCGAGCCCTTTACGTAACATGCGCTAATCCAGCTCGCACGTTCGAGTGGGTCATTAGCGATATCAGCCAACTTCTCTGGTAGCTCACCACCAAGTGTCTGCACCATACCCCACAAGCATTTCGCCACATGCAACCCCACGTCACCACCAAAGCTTGTACGGTGCAGCTGCGCACCGCCAACAAGCATGATACGACTCACAATATCGCCATAAATTGTCTGGTATAGATGACCCGTATGAAGTTCTTTGAATGCATTCGGGCAACTATACTCAAAAACAAGCGTCTTACCCGCGTACGCTGGGACCGGTTCTTTGTTTGTCAGCTCCAGCAATGCCTCGCTACTAAGCGTCAGGTTAATAAACCCTGGCCCTGCTACCTCGACAGCCTCGTAGTCGCCCGATTCACGTAGCTTGTCTGCAATTTGCTCAGCAATCTCGCGCGGCGACTTACCAACTTGTTTTGCTAGCTGCAAAGCAGCATTGGTCGTATAATCACCAAACTGCGCATCAGGGCGCGTTAGCACAATCTTCGTTTCTACACCGAATACATCGCGCACAATCTGAGTAACTTTGTTGTCCATTACCCACTAGTATAACAGAGATGACTACGAAGTATCTTTGAACAATTAGAAATCGCGAATGCCCTGTGAGTAGACATAGCTGAATTTTTTAAAGACGTATAGCGCTACAGCTCGGGGTCAAAATCAAGCTCGGTCGATGGCAAGGCTTCTGCCTCTGCCGCTTCGTACTCTGCCTCGAGTGCATCGCCCAAAACCCCACCAGACACAGGGCTAATGCCTTTGACGGTATGGAGCACATACCGAAGCGCACGATTGTCGTCATGGAAGTCAATTGGTTCGTCGAAGTATTGAGTCATGCTGTTTGTTTTGTTACTTTATACTTTCATTATAGCACTTACGCTTATCTGCGTCAAGGGTTAAGCTCAGCTACCTACCTTTGAATTCCACCCCGACATCCACATATACAGCCTGTCGCCCGGCGGCGCGCCCAACGCACCGCACACGGCACTCGTACCGTTTACCGGATCATAAAGTGCCTGGCTTGTAGCTGTCGGTGTTTGCGAACTGTTGCTCACGTAAAAGCGATTCGTCGTACTCGACTCGGCAATGATAGCAAAGGTAGTAGCGCCCGAACCCATGCACACAAGGAAGTTAAAGTTAATTGATGTATTGTACGATCCCTTGCTCGCCTTCACGCCTCCGCTACTATTCAAAAAATCATTCACCGTTGCGGGGTATGCACCGTTTGCTGCCTCATAAAGCGCTAGTTGTTTCGCATAACCCTCAAGATTCGATTTCACAGCCTCATCATTCGCCCGCCCAGTTACACCGCTATAGGCCACAATCACCATCGCCGCCAAAATACCAATCACAACGATCACAATCAACAGCTCTACAATCGTAAAGCCACGTTCAATACGACGAAATTCCACCATGCGTTTCAAGATGCTACTAGTGTAGCACTAGCCCGTCGTAGCATGCTACTGCTTGGCGGCTTTTACCAGCCCAACAAACAACGGATGCGGGCGATTAGGGCGAGATTTCAGCTCGGGATGAGCCTGCGTGGCGACAAAATACGGGTTATCGGTCGCCTCTATAAACTCGACCAGCTTGCCGTCAGGCGAAGTACCGCTGATTGTGAGACCACCTTTTTCAATATCGGTCGTAAACTTCTGATTCACTTCGTAGCGATGACGATGACGCTCAGTCACATCTGTTGTACCGTACGTTTCGGCTACTTTACTACCATCTTTTAGTACAGCATCGTAATTACCAAGGCGCAGCGTACCGCCCGTCGACTCTTTGCCTTGTTGGCCTTCCATGATGTACACCACATTGTTTGGCGTGTTTGGATCAAATTCGGTACTATGCGCACCTTCCAGCCCCGCCCTGCGGGCCGCAGCAATCACTGCCACTTGCAGCCCTAGACACAGGCCAAGGTATGGTTTTTTATGCTCTAGCGCATAGGTAGCAGCGGCAATTTTACCAGGTACGCCACGTTCGCCAAATCCACCTGGCACCAGTAGCGCGTCCACAGCCGCAAAGTCTTCATCGGTCGCCGTTTCAGCGTTTATCCACACAATTTCCACGGCTGTGTCTTCTTGCCAGCCAGCCGCCTTAAGCGACTCCAGTACCGATATATACGTATCTTCATTGTCCATATATTTCGCCACCATACCCACACGCACCGTCTGGTCATGATCTTTCATCTGCGCCGTCACAATGTCCTTCCACTTGGTCAGATCGGGTGTTTTTTCGTTGCCCGTAAAGCGACTTAGCACATCGTTGATACCACTTGCTGCAATGGTCAGTGGTACTTCAAACACCGTTTTGGCGTTTGCCAGCATGATCACCGCATCTTCACGCACACCACTAAACAGCGCAATTTTGCGCGCCACACCCTCTGGTGCAGGGTCGTCTGTGCGTACCACCACACAGTCCGGCACAATACCAAAGCCGCGTAGATCGTTTAGTGCGTTTTGCGCTGGCTTGGTCTTAAATTCTTTGCTCGTGCCAATAAATGGTACATATACTACATGCACGTACAGGCAGTTTTCGCGGCCAACCCGGCCTGCAAACTCACGAATCGCCTCGACAAAGCTTAGGCCTTCGTAGTCACCTACTGTGCCGCCGATCTCAACAATATGCACATCGCTACCATCTGCCGCCAGCTGTATGGCATCCTGAATCGCCCCGGTCAGATGAGGCACCAGTTGTACCGTCTTACCGCCAAACTTGCCCGCACGTTCGTCGGCAATCAGGTTCTGCAGCAATCGCCCGCTCAACGTGGCGTTTTTTTGCGTCAGCTCCAAATCCAAAAAGCGCTCGTAGTGACCCAGATCAAGATCCGTTTCGGCGCCGTCGATCGTCACAAAGCATTCGCCATGTTCGGCAGGATTCAAAAGGCCCGCATCTACATTGAGATACGGGTCGCACTTTTGTATAGAGACGTTCACACCTTTGGCTTGCAGCACCGCACCAATACTGGCAGCAGTAATACCCTTACCAACCCCCGACAGGACCCCTCCTGTTACGAAAATAAATTTCTGTTTTGCCTCCATAGGTGTCGTCTCTCCCATGGAGCTTCATTGTAGCAACAAAAATCCCCGGACGCTATATCCAGGGACTTGTGTTGTCTATTTGACTTTAGCGGAAGTTCGCTGCCTGCTTAATAGCATCAAACGCAAACTGTGACATCTGGCCAGGAGCCGAAATACCAGCAGTGCCGTCTGGCATCCAGTACGCATCACCATGACCTACCAAGTTCGAGCTCACCTTGCCAAGCACATCGTTCCACTGATCCTGAGGAATGTTCATCTGCTCAAACACCTTAAAGAAGCCGTCACCAGGGTTTACATTGATACTGCTTGGGCCGCTATAGATATTGTGCAGCGCTGAAGTGTCGAGCGCACCAGCGTGTGGCGCCAGGTTGAGGTCAGGGCTTTGGTTCGCCAGTGCGTGCGTCGCGTGATCACCAAGATTTGCCAAGCCAACTGCATGTGCAAGGCCAAAGCCAAGTGCTGCTGCACCAAGTCCAATCGCTGCATCTTTTGCGTTGCCATTTTGTTCCTTGCGGATTTTACTTTCAAATCGTTCGTCATTTGCTCCGAGTGCATGATTGAACAACTCGTCCGTAATATCTTTATCGGCTAAGTTGCCCGCACCATCCATCGTACGCAGTACTTCGTACATCGAATCGTCGTCATGTACTATCGACGCTTCGCCCACGCGCTTTTCTCGGCGATCACCTTGTCGTTTAAGATACGCCATCGCACCAGCAGTCACACCAGCAGCAGCGCCGCCAGTAACAGTACTAGCTGCTAGGCCCGCCACTATACCAACTGCACCAGCTACCATAATGTGGCGACCAAGGAAACGCGCAACCTTGCCAAAACGAGAATTCTCAAAGTGCTTTATTTTTATCTCTTCGAGATGCTTGCCGCGTGCGACAGTAAATTCAGCAATGTCGAGAATTTTTTCTTCGATCGAAAGATTTGGATCAGCAATACGTTTTGCGTTCGTCAGTTGAAATAGCGCTAGGCTTAACTCACGATAAGTTTCTTGCAAATGATAGTCTGACTTCAGTACTTTTACGTTGTCGAGTCCGCGAATCTTCGCCTCTCGTCGTGCGTATGACTTTCCGATCTTATTCTCAACTTCGGCTAATTTTTGCTCTAGTTCGGCAATCTTCTGCTGCTCTTCAGGCGTATAGGTGACTTCTTGTTCGGGACTTGTAGTCTCAGCTGCTTCTTCAGCCTCAACCTCAACTTGTGTCCCTACTGGGTACTTTCCACCAAGCACTGTGTACGTTGCTAGGTGCTCTCCTTGGCGAGTTTCTTCCTTCTGCAAGGCTTCGCTTGCTTTGGCAAGTGCATTGGGGTTTGGATTGTCTTTTTGGGCTTCGACTGCTTCAAAATATTGTGCAAGTGGGCTTTTGCCACCCTCGTTATTTTGACGATTTTTTGTAAAGTCCTCTAGTGTGTTTGCAATAGCCCGAAATGCTTTGAATTTTTCAGGTTTTTCCGATTCGTCTGTCTGATCAAAATCATCTTTGACAGCGTTCAGCACGTCCGTAGTTTTAGCAACAAGTACGTTGCGATTTTTTATGACACTTCCGTCGATGCTCGCTGCTGCGTTGTTAAGAGCCAGCTCCATCTCAATATGTCGCAATACGCGCACTTCGTGTGGTTGCAATGCCTCATTGGCATTGTTAAGGCGCTCGAGCACTTTTAGGTATACCTCGTCGTCACTTCCCTTTGGAGGATTGCGCAAAAAGTCTTTGGCACTTGCAAGGCCATTTGGATTCGCCGCGCGTGCTGTCTCTAGCTGGGTGAGCGCTTCAAAAAGCTGACCTGCGGTTGGCTGAGTAGCTTCTAGCTCAGGATTAATAGGTGTCAGGGGCACATCGGTCTGAACTTCCGCATGGCCAGGGCGACCGTTTTTGTAACGATCATCGAGTGTAAGTGTGGTGGGTGCTGTTTCTGACATAGTGGTGGAATATGTTCCTTAGTCACTATAGTAGCAAATTATTGACGAAATGTCAAGAGTTTATGCTTATTATAAGCGTAGCGGTATGAGGCTAAAGAATGGTCTTGGCGTCGCTACCAACTGGGTATGTCTTGATAGTGCCGTCTGCGGCCCATACTTGCTGCAAAGGTGCAACAATCTCCCATGCACGCAGCACCTCACCACTAGTGGCAAACAGGCTTTTGTCGTTGCTCATGGCGTCGACCAGCACTTGTTCGTAGGCATCTGGCAGGCGCTCATCTACAGGGTACATGTAGCTCAGCTTTTGATGCTCTACCTCTTGGTCATAGCCTGGTTTTTTGGTGACAAGATCGATCGTAATACCTTCGTCGGGTTGGATCTTAAACAGTAAATAATTGCTCTGCGTGTCGTTTTGGCGGCGAAAATGTATGCGCACTTCGGTCTTTTTGCGGCTGAGTGCTTTGCCTGTAGTGAGCGCCAGCGGAATGCCCTGCCACTGTGGATCGTTCGAATGTAGCTCGAGCGACACAAACGTCTCGACACTGCTCGCTGGGTTCTCTACCTCTCCGCGATAGGTGTCATACTGCGCTCGCACGGCTTTTGCGGGATCTGCGGGCTGCAGGGCATCGAGTGCCGCCTGACGATACTGCGGCAGATTGTCCCACGAAAAATCCTGGGGCAGTGGCGCAAGCGTGAGCGCCAGTAGCTGCAATAAATGCCCCTGTACGATGTCGCGCAGGGCGCCTGTTTGCTCGTAAAACGCTGCTCGACCTTCGATAGTGAGCTGTTCGAGTGCGATCACTTCTATACGCTCGACGTACTGGCTACTCCACAGATACGAAAACAGTGCATTGCGTGCACGAAATGTCACGATATTTTGTGCCATTTCTTTTGCCAGATAGTGATCTATGCGGTATACCTGAGACTCTGCAAAATACTCAGCGGTGTGGTGAATCATCTCTTGTGCACTCGCGAGATCACGACCAAACGGTTTTTCGAGTAGCAGCTTGTTGTTTGGCGCATTGAGTCCACCCTTGCCGAGGTTTTCTACTATGCCACTGGCAGATTCTGGCGGTACCGACAGGTAAAACAACACTTGCTCGTCTTCGCCCGCCGCTATGTAGTCGCGTAGTCGCACGTAGTCGTTGGTATTATCAAGATCCATCTGAAACAGCGTGGTTGTGCCACTCAGCTGATGTAAATGGTCGCCCAGTACTTCAAACTGCGCCACTGCGCGCCGAGACACACCAATAATTCGCAGGTCGTCTGCCTGGCCAGATTCGATAACGTTTGCCAGCGCGGGCAATAGTTTGCGCTGCGCCAAATCGCCCGTTATGCCAAAAATCACAAGCGTTGTTTTCATATACTTAGTCTAGCATTTTCTCGATTTGTAGCACTGCGCCCATATGACGGTCGTGGAACTTTACAGCAACACCGTCTGCTTTGAGCTCAACATAGGGGTTTGCTGGGTTTTCGAGGCCTTTGCGCTCAAAGTCTATACCTTCATGAAGGCTCAAAAAATCAGACAATGCAATAGAGGTAACAAAGAATATACCGTCGATGCCATCGATGTTTTCGCGCGTTGGCTTGGGCTGCAACAATTCTATATACGGCACATGCCACTGGCCCGCTTGGAGTGGTTCGTTGTTTTGGTAAATGCTCACCAAGCGACCACCATGCTCGATTTCGCTCAGCAACTGTGCCGACTGTTGCAACAGCTCTTTCATCTCGTCATAGCGTTCGTTGCTAGAACACTCGTAGTTCAACATGTCGCATTGCGTTAACTCGTGGGCCTGAATGCCCTGCTGTCGCAGCATTTCCTGAACGCTAGCTATATAACTAGCGTAGTCGCCCAAGATGTCACTCATCTGTCGCTACCAATTCACTAAACTGAACAAGGACGTTATACAGTGAGTGTTCTATAAGAGACTGCCGCGTGATTTTACCATTGGTAAAATATGGATAAGGGTCTTTTGTCTCTGCACCGTATTCTGCCTTGACGAGTTCTCCCAAGTCGGGATAATCAGCAGGCACGCGCTCCGTTAGGGCCCGCGGGAATTCTATGTCGACATCTATACCAACTCGCCGATTGCCATCTTTTTCAACCACCACCACATCGACACCAAAATAATTATGTTCGGGACGCAGCGACGCGATACCGCTCTCAACGGTTATGAGATAGCTACCACTTGCCTTGCTGCCGACCGCTTCGACTAATCGCGCGTGTCTGTTCACCGCACCCTCATAGGTTTCATCAATCGATAGTGGCTGCTCGTTTACGTCTGACTGTGTCGGAGTTGCGATTGTCTCAACTTCCACACCTAGTCGGGCAAACGCAGCCTCTACCGCAGCATGTTTTACTGGGCTCTTAGAACTGACATACGCTTTCATGCTAGTCTTCTTTTTTCTTGCTACCAGTCGCGTTTACTTCGTAGCTGGTGTTCGTCGCTTCAAAGAAGTTCACCAGCTGCAATGTGTCATTTGCTGTTGCCATCCATTTTGCAGGGTTGCTCACGTTGTAGTGTGCGTCAAAACCAAGCTCTTCTAGGCGGCGATCAGCCAAGTATTTCACGTATTGATTGATGTAATCAGCATTCAAGCCCAAGATACCGTTTGGCAGCAAGTCTTTGTTGTATGCCTCTTCCATCTCTACACCATCAAGGATCATCTGCTTGATCTCGTTTGCAAATTCTTCGGTTTGCAAATCTTCGTTTTCTTCAAGTACGGTCAAAATCAGATTGATACCGAATTTGAGGTGAAGTGATTCATCGCGCACTACCCAGTCAATCAGCGCGCCAAAGTTGCGTAGCAAGTTTCGTTGGCGGAAACTGAGTGCCACCATGAATCCACTATAAAACCAGATACCTTCGAGAATGATGTTGTAGGCGATCAAGTTGCGAATGAAGTCTTTTTTACCTTCAGTCGTAGTGATGTCGAGTGTTTCTTCGGTCATACGCTTGATGAACTTCGTCTCGAACTCTTCTTTGCGCGCCATGCTTGGCGTTTCGACATGCGCTGCGTATGAGCTTTCGCGATCAATCGGAAACGTTTCGAGCACGTATTCAAAACTCATGCAGTGGTTCGCTTCTTCCCACATCTGTTTTGCAAGGTACAGGTGGCACTCTGCTGCATTCACATACGGATACACGCCAAATGCTAGCGCCTTGTTGACCAGCAGCTCATTTGGGTTAAAGTAGCTCATCAGGAACGTCACGGCGTGGCGCTCCTCGTCACTCATCTTCTTCCAGTCGCTCAGGTCTTGCCCAAGCTGGATTTCGTTTGGAAACCACGTGTTTGCGATTGCTTGATCATACAGATCCATCGCCCATTTATAGTGGACTGGTTTGAGTAGCAGTCCGTCTTGTATACCTGTGCCGAGAATACCCGCCATAGCCTTTTACCTCCTTGTTATATGTATCATTACGAGCATAGACAGTGATTGGCGTCACTGCAATCATAAGCTTATTTGCATAATCTACTTGGCGTGCGACTACTGGCAGCCAAGGCACATGGTCGCATCAGCAGGATCAATTGGTGCTGCAATCTGACCACTCGCTTTTGCGTCTTCGTCTGCCTGCGCTTGTGCGTTTGCCATTGCAGCGTCAATAGCAGCCAGCTTTTCCTCGAGTGTCATGTTGTCGTTGATGATTGTTGATGCGTTCATAGTGATTATTATCCCCTTATACCCTTTTCTTTTCTGTGAAATTTTAGATGGTTTTTACTTTTTGTTTATTGGTCGCCGGTCATGTTGCTGCCCCCACTTCGACTGCCACACCCCGAGAAACAGGTTTCTCGGGGGCCCCGTCTGTTTGCTTTTTGGCAAAGCCAAAGCCTGTTTTACGCGGTCCGCCACCGAGTGATTCTGCTTTGTTTACCTTCACGGTGCTTTGTTCGGCTGTGTGGCGTGGCTTTACGTGCAGGTAGTAGGTCGTCTTTAGCCCGCGCTGCCATGCTGCCATGTAGATCTTTTCGTATTCGTCTACATCGCGTGTCTCTAGGTACATATTGCGGCTGATTGCTTGGTCAACCCATTTTTGCGCACGTGCCGCTACCTCTATAAATGCATATGGGCTGAGCTGGAAGCTTGTCTTGTACACGTCTTTGATATGATCAGGAATTACGTCGATCTGTTGCACATCGCCCTGTAGGCGCAACACGTCGTCTTTTACCTGCTCCCACAAATCAAGTTTTTTGAGGTCGTTGATCAAGTTCACATTGACTTCCAAAAACTTACCATTCAGGGTTGCACGGCTGAAAATCTGTGCAAACTGTGGATCGAGTCCTGGGGTCGTACCGGCAATGTGTGCAATGTTTGCCGTTGGGGCAATTGCCATGAGTGTGGCGTTGCGCATACCTTTTTTCACCTTAGCACGCAGTTTTTCCCAGTCTAGGCGAGCCTTGCGAGTAATCTCAACCTTCACGCCACGATCAAGCTCAAGCTGATCAATCGTGTCGATTGGTAACATACCCTTGCTCCATGCGCTTCCCTTGAACTTCGGGTAGCTACCGAGCTCTTTGGCCATGTCTGCACTCGCGTCGATTGCGTGGTAGCTCACAAATTCGCATAGCTGATCCATCAGGTCGTAAGCCTCTTCTGATTCGTAGCTGTAGCTCAGCTTTTCGATTACGTCGGTAAAGCCCATCACACCAAGACCAAGTGCACGGTTCTGAATATTGCTGTTCATTGCCTCTGGAATTGGCGTATTCGTGATATCGCACAGGTTGTCGAGCTGACGAATTGCGCTGCGGCTTGCAGCAGCTAAGCGATCCCAATCCCATGTTTTGTCTTCGTTCAAAAACGCCGACAAGTTAATGCTCACAAGGTTACATACCGATGTATTGTCTTTGTCTTGTGGCAGTGTGATCTCTGTACACAGGTTACTGTGGTGAATCGTGCCAGTGTTGTTGTTGAGCGCACGCACATTGATTGTGTCTTTCCAGGTGAGCCATGGATGGCTGGTTGCCTGCAAGATAGTCAAAATCTGGTGGTACTGCTCTTGCGCACGAGTCTTACGAAAGTCACGCATTTTACCTGCTTCGGCTAGCGCAACATATTCTGCATAGCGCTTGCTAAATGCTTCGCCGTACAGTTCGGTCAGATCAGGCGTATCAGCTGGGTCAAACATGTACCAGTCTTCGCCCTTTTGTACGCGCTTCATGAACTCATCGCTCAAATATACTGCGGTATTTGCAATACGTGTGCGAAGGTATGGGTCGCCGCTGTTTTGCTTAAGATCCAGAAATTCTGGAAAATTCAGGTGCCAGTTTTCCATGTAAATTGCTGCTGCGCCAGCTTTTTTACCTTTGCGGCTTACCGCAAACAGTGCTGTGTCGAGCATCTTGATAAATGGAATCGGGCCGGTTGATTCAGTGTTTGTAGTCTTCACTGGACTACCTGCTGCGCGCAGCTTGGTAATACCAATGCCAATGCCGCCGGTGCCCTTAGCGATCCACATCGTGTCGCGTACACCTTTGGCAATTGATTCCATATCGTCGTCGATATTAAACAAGAAACAGTTGCTCAGTTGTGGGAATGCGCCACCTGCGTTGATGCGTGTCGAACCGCCAGGTACGTACTCGAGTCGGCTCATATGATCGTAAAAATCGAGCGCTGCTGCCGTTGGATCTTTTTCATTAAAGGCTAGGCCCATTGCAATACGCATGTGGGTAAACTGTGGTACTTCAATTGGGTCGCCACTGTTCTTGCGCAGGCTGTAGCGGTTTTTGTTGGTGATCACACCAAGGTATTTACTTAGGTTGTCGCGAGTAGGGTCAAGTGCTGCCGACAGCTTTTTGATGTCGAACACTTTGTCGTTCATGCGAGCGTCGAGCAAGCCATCTTTTATACCCGTCTTTAGGTAAAGCGGAAAATGCTTTTCGTGTAGCTTCTTGAGCTCCGCTGCATCTTTGTAGTGGCCAAGAATGTTCTTGTAGATGTTTTTCAACAACAAGCGTGCTGCTATCTTGTCGAAATCTGGATCATCTTTGACGTTCTGCAAGGCTGTGTGAATCACCGCCTCGTCGAGTTGCTGCGTCGTGATGCCGTCAAATAATGTTAATTGTAGTTCGCTTGCGACTTGAACCACCTTGCTAATCTGATCTGGAAGCCCCTCACTGGCTTCGACCAATGCGAGATTGACTTGGTTGGCGTCAAATGGTGCGCGGGTGCCGTCGCGTTTTACCACTGTGATACTCATATATCCCCTTTTATTATTTTATTTTCTTCCACACTTCCTTGCCCACTCCAGCGCGTCTCTCGTGCGCTTTTTTGACAATGCAAGAATAGGCCCTATCAATAGATCTGGCGGTGGTTACCCTCCGTCTTGCAAAATGTGTATTTTTGTTGAACTACTACATATGTAGTGTCTACGTAGAATAATAGACCCTACATGTATGGTTTTCAAGCATTTTGTTCATGTTTTTTTGACCACATGCTCATTTTGCTTACGTTAACACCTTACAACGCACCAGTAGCGTAGTAAATAATGTAACATACGCTATATATGGTGTGTTGTGAATATCGTTATGCGCAGCTTATCCAGCTATTGAGAGCTAAGATCGGCCGCCCAGTCAGCATAGCTTAAATATTGCTGCCTCCGTGCTTCGCCCAGCCCGACCCAGCGACCAGTTGGCGCATCGGGGATGATACTCGCTGCTAGTCCCATATACTTTTTCGTAAATCTCACTGCAATCTCTTGTGAGCGTGCTAGGTGTTTTTGTGTCAACGAATGATCACGCAACATACAGACCATTTCGTGGAGATTCATCGTTAGGCCGTCGTCGCATGCTTCGCGAGCCACTAGCCTGTTCTGTGCTGATCTTGTGTAAAGTACACCGTACCCACGGCCATGCTCACTCATCGCAAGCGTATATTGCCGAGTACCAAAGTCGGCTGCGATATGCCACTTATACCAGCCATCGATTTGATGCCTGGCATCAAAGGCTAGCATGATAGCCTCGGCACCGACAGCATGTGGTGATATGTCCTCGACAAATCGCTCCTCTGTGCTGCCAGAAAGGTTTGGCTGATAGTATAGCGATGAAATATTGCTCAGTGGATAGCCGAAGATGCTGCCCAGTCCCTCACGAAAGGCATCGGCATCTTTGTATAACTCTCTAAAGTCCAGCTGTTCGGTCTGTTTAGATTCGGGCATAAAAAAACGGCTGCTCAGCCGATTATCTCCACCGTCACCTGATAGCCCTCTTTTTTCAATTGCCGACATCACAACTCCCCTCTTTTTTACGAAAAAACGACCCCAAGGTCGCCCACTTGCTATGGCCAATGATTAACTTCGTCATCCGCACAAGTATACAAAAAATAGTTACCGTTGCATAGCTGTGAATTGGCTGCATGAGAAGCTTACAGTCCTTTATGCTCGTGTTATGCGCTCTAGAGTTAAGCCCCGAAAAAAGGAACGATATTATGCATCATATAAATGGCGGAGAGAACAGGATTCGAACCTGCGGTACGTTGCCGCACACACGCTTTCCAAGCGTGCTCCTTCAACCACTCGGACACCTCTCCGTGCCTGCACAATTATACCAGTTGTATAAAAGACACCCTCTACCCTGTTGCACTCCTGAGTGAAAAGTCTCTATAATAGGTGGACTATGGCAACCGAGCCCACCACACCGGTCATTACTCTTCGAGGCCTCACAAAGAGGTACGGTATTGGTGATGCCGAACAAACGGTGATCGACGAACTCGATCTGACCATCGAAAAAGGCGAGTTCATCGCAATTATGGGCCCAAGCGGTTGCGGCAAAACGACGCTTCTTAATATACTGGGACTGCTTGACCACGGCGACGACGGTGACTACCTGCTCGACGGTCGCAATGTGGAGACGATGAGCAGCGCGCGTCGTGCAAAAATTCGTAGTAATCACATTGGCTTTGTGTTTCAGAACTTTAATCTCGTACCGCGCATGACGGTGATCGAAAACGTCGCTCTGCCACTCACCTACCAAGGCAAAGGCAAAACCAGGCGGCTCAAACAAGCCAGCAAAATGCTCGCAACCTTTCATCTGAGTGAGCGCGAATACTATATGCCATGGCAGCTCAGCGGTGGCCAAACTCAGCGAGTGGCGATCGCCAGGGCACTCGTAAACAATCCGTCTATCGTGCTGGCCGACGAGCCAACCGGCAACCTGGACAGTCGTTCGAGTCACGTGATCATGCAGGAGCTGGCCGACCTGCACGCACAGGGCAACACCATCATCATGGTGACGCACAATCCCGACCTCACCAGCTATGCGAGTCGCGTGATTCATATGATTGACGGCCGCATAGCAAGCGACACCAAAACGCCACGACCAACCAAGAAAAACCCCGCGCCAAAAAAACGCCTCGATTCCAACACAAGCAAAAAACCCGCAAAGAAGCGAACAAAAAAGGCAGGTAAAAAATAATGCGTTTATTAATCGGCAACCACCTGGCTGGCGCGTACGAATCGCTGCGCAGTAATCGTCTGCGTACCGGCCTGACCGTGCTAGGTGTGACAATTGGCATTGCGAGCATTACTGTCATATTGTCGCTCAGTGGCGGCGCAACAAAAATCATCACCGATCAGACAGCCGAACTTGGCAATACTATCGCCGTTGTGCGACCCGGTAAAGCACCCAAAGAAGCACGCCTGCGCGACCTTACATCGTCGATTGCGGGCAATCAGCCAACCAGTAGCCTAACCGAACAAGATGTCGCCAGTATTCGCGATACACCAAACGTGGTGGCTGCGGCGCCTATCATGCTGCTCGACGGCAGCCTGACAGCTGGCAACAATACACCCGACGATGTGTCGATCATTGCGACCACGCCCGAGCTTTCACAAGTAACCAATCTGCCACTTGGCGACGGCCAGTTTATCGACAGCACGACCAACAAAGACACAGCCGTGGTCGGCGCGCAACTGTCGGTTGACCTGTTTGGCACCGAACAATCCATTGGCCGCACCTTCCGCACCCACGGCATGGACTTCACCGTTATCGGCATTTTAAAACACCTCAACAATCCCGTGAACTACAGCAACGTCGACTTCGACCATGCAGCCATCATCAGCCTCGAAAGCGGTAAATCGTTCAATCAGGGCGTCGCGCACATCCAGCAGATCACCATAAAGGCCAACTCACCCGAACATCTTGAAGGCATCGTTGCCGCCACACAAAAAGCCCTTACCGCCAATCGTCAGGGCGAAACAGATTTCACCGTGCTTTCGGGCAGCACATTATCGCAACCAGCCAATCAGCTATTTTCCGCCATTGCCGCCACACTCACTACCGTTGCTGCCGTATCGCTGGTGGTTGGGGGTATTGGTATCATGAACATCATGCTCGTAGGAGTCAGCGAACGCACCCGCGAAATCGGCATTCGCAAAGCACTCGGTGCATCTGGCGCTCACATCACATGGCAATTCCTTATAGAATCGCTCATGATGAGCCTTGCTGGCGGTGCGTTTGGCTACCTGCTCGGCTACCTGCTGGCATTTACCGCTGCACGTATTTTCTTGACGTTCGACCCACTCTTTAGCTGGCAAATCGCTGCTGCAGCTATGGGCATATCGCTGGTAGTTGGCCTCCTCTTTGGGCTCTACCCTGCCGTGCGTGCTGCGCGTAAAGATCCTATAGAAGCACTCCGCCAGTATCATTGACAGATACATATATTTTATTTATAATATAATTTACTAGTCTACGCAAAAGCTGGGCTACCCTTCTAGCTAGGAGTGACCTTTGACACAAGCAACGAGCAGCGATGTTCAGTCTGGCCTGCTGACCGTGGGGCAGCTGTTCACCACTGCGCTGCAATTGATCCGTACAGAGCCCAGTGCGGAGTATCCGCATCGCGAGGGGCGCAATCACGAGCGTGCTTGGTGCACTTGGAGTTGGCGCGATCATGAAGGCGTGGCGTTCACGGGAGACATCTTGGTGACGATGAGCGCCGACGCATCCGCTGCCATATCGGGGCTCATGCGACCAAACCGAATCAGCATCACGCAGCACATCGGTACGAGTCGCCGCATCACGTTCCGCATCCGCGAAAACGACCCCGTTTTCTGCAGGCCGCAACCGCCGGAGAACTTCGTCCGACTCATGAACAGACTGCGCCTCGAGGACGCGTTTGAGATCGAATAGTTCACCCGGCTAGAAGGAGGCCCCGGCAATGCCGGGGCCTTCGAACTATTTCACCATCTCTGCCTTAAACTTCTCTACCAAATCAACAGGTGTTGGATCGACACCGTTTAGTATCGCTACATATATACTTACAAAATCTGCTAGTATGCAGCCCCACAGCAACTGCTGCAACACCGTGTCACCCGCGAGGTGCACCGGGTTTGCCTTTGGTCGCAGGCCACTCAGCAGACGGTCGCTCACCTCGAATCGTTTGAGTATGCGTGGGTGTTCAAACGAACTCAGCAGATCAAACACCACAAACGGCTTTTCTACCGGGTGACTCGACCAGCCAATAAATTCATTGTGATTAAACTCGGGCAACTCGTTCCAAAACGCCACATTTTTGGCATTTTCATTCCAGCTAATCTTCCATTTATACGCCACAGGACCGGTCAGGCGCCCACCGTAAATAACTGGCGTCTTGCCTACCGCCAGCAGTGCCAATTGCTTAGCATCATTTTTGTCGGTTGACACATCTGGCACCCACTGCGCACTTTGCTCGTGCAGCCAGTCGGCCGTCGCCGCAAGATCACTATTTAATGTGTCGCTCACCACGCCAAAATGCACCAGTAGCGTCACAAGCGCCCGCATGTTTGCCAGCATAGCCATGCGCGGCTGCATGCCACCAGGCAACACTACCCTAGCAATACCTTCAGCCTTTGCTACTTCTACCAGCTTGCCACCTGCCGCCAGCACCGCTATTTGCGCGCCGCGGCCGCGTGCCTGTTCGAGTGCACTAATTGTCTCTTCAGTATTGCCCGAATAGCTACTGGCAATCACCAGCGTACCTGCGTCGACATACGTTGGCAGCTCATACCCGCGCACTACCTCAAATGGTATAAAAAGCTCTTCTTCCAGCAGTGCCTTAGCAAGCAGCCCAGCCAATGCAGAACCACCCATACCCGTAATCACCACCTTGGTCACATCGCGGCCATCATGGTCGCCGTCTTCGACAATCGCGTCGTACTTCACCTGTTGCCACTGATCGGCCGCTATACCCAGCGCCCCCTCGGGGTCCCGCTGCTGTATCACGTTGGCATCATCAAGCATTTTCCACTCCTTCTGTTGCGACTTTTCCTTCCTCTATGATACACTCCTTATAGACGAAAGCATAACAAATATCAGCTACATGCGAGGTGGGGTATGGAAACGAATTCTTCGGACGAAAAAGATCTAGTAAAGGCGCTTGATGGCGTCGATGAAGCGGTTGCAAGCCTGAGCAAACCGGTATCGAACCCATTGCCCGACCCTGAGCCAAAGGCCAGCGATCTTGCCTTTGAAGAAACCTCTACTCCTGGCAGCGAGCCAGTCGTACTACCAGGTTCACCTGTTGCACCTGCAACTCCAGCCGACGACGTTACACCAAGCATCTCAGCTCCAGCAGCAGATGACGACAAGCCAGCTCCTGCTGCCAACCCCGAGCTCGAAGCAATCAAAAAAGATGCCTTGCTTGAACTACGCCCACTAGTAAACAAGCTTGCTGTCAGCCCAGAAGAACTATTCGACACATACCTACTGCTCATCCGTAGCACCGACGATGAATCACTTATCGCCGCCGCACACGATGCTGCCAAAGAAATCCCCGACGAAACTCGTCGTGCCGAAGCCCTACTGGACGTGATCAAAGAGATCGATTACCTGTCGCAACAAAAGAAAGCTGCTTAGCAGCTTCGCCCAACAAAATACCCCTCCACATGGAGGGGTATTTTTTGATGCGTAGATTATTTTTTGTCAGTTGATTCAAATGGTTCAACAGGCTTTACGTCATCAAGTTTCGTCAGTGTTGGGTGCGTCTGCGCATTGTGCAGCGCTTGTTCAAGATCACGACGACTCTTCACGTAGTACACGATTCCGACTGTCATAGCCGCGATTCCTATCAGACCAGCGATCACTTCTACCGGACCAGTGGTTGGCAGCGCTGCAACCGGAGTTGCACAATTACCATTAATTCGAACCGTTGCACTATCCTGCAAGTTGCCGTTTCGCGTTTCAACAGATGCTGTGTTCGTAAGAACTGTACACGGATCGCCATCTGCTGTTGCAAAGAGGAAGATGTAGCCCGCACCATTTGGTGCATAGTTGCCTACATTCACACCATCACCGTTGATACTATTGTCGAGACGTTTGCCATCTGGATAGTTACCGTTTATGAGATCCGTTGCATCGTTAACATATGTCAGGCCTTTAGGCAGTACATCTTTGAACACCACGTTTGTCTGCTCAACAGTACCGGTGTTCTGGTATCGTAGACGGTATTCTACCTTATCACCCTTGTTAACAGTAACGTCGTCTTTCCACTCTTTTGTACCAGCTAAACGTACATCTTTGGTGAAGGTAAAGTTAGGGCTGTCGGCAACAACTGTGTAAGTAATGTAGCCGGAGTATTGGTCACAGCCAGGTAGCACGCCGTTCAGTGAGTCATAACCAAGGGGTGTACCGTTACTGCCAAACAAGTCTTCCGAAATCGCCGTACCGTTCACAGCGCCGTTACTGGTAATCTTCGCAGTGTTTTTTACATAACGAAGTGCGATATCACCAGAAGTACTATTCGTCAGATCAATATGATCATACACATAGGCAGGGTTAGCGTTCGATGCACCAACATACGACATCGCCTTCACATTGCTCTCACCGGCACGAACGAGTGCAGGGACCTCTGTACGCGCATAAGCGTTTTGTGCTATGGCAACACCGCTGGCATTTAATGTTGACTTTGCATTGTTATGGTACAGGATCAATATTTCGTACTGCTTGCCTGGTTGCAATGATTCAGAGTCTTTAAATGTCTCACCCGATGCTATGTCACGAATTCGCATAAAGTTACGTTCATCGCCCCACTTGCGGTTATCAGTGATCGAGTTGAATGTTACGTAGTCTGCGGGCTCAGCCTCTGTGAAGGTCGTACGATCTGGACCCCACGCAAACGCGACGGCTGGTACGATAGCAGCTGCGAAGAGCACCGCGATGACGCTCGCACGAATCGTTAGCTTATTGGTGATTTTTGTGAATAGTTTACGCATTGTATGACTCCTTCCGTTTAGCGGTCTGCACCGTTATCTGTTGATGTTGCTGCGCCGCCCTTGTCGCCGTCTCCGACACCCTTACCGCTTTCGGCGTTGCCGGATGTATCTTGCGACTGGCTCGTGACTGGGCCTTGGCTTTTACCATTCTGCTCGGTACCCTGTGTATTTGTTACTTTATCGGTATGCACAGGCTCTGTCTGGCCACCACCGATATCACGACCAGTCGTTGCTGACTCTTCCTGTTTTACGGGTACTTCGTCTGTTAGTTCACCAGAGCCAAGGTCTGGGAATAAGCCTGGATTGCGACCTTGCTTACTGTAATCTTCTGGTGGAGTCTCTGGAGGATTGTCCACAGGAGTATCTGGGGTTGTTGATGGCGGGATTACTTCTGTTGGAGTTGACGGAGTGGATGTATGCGATTCTACCGGAGCCGCGGGACGTGATGGCGCGTGCTGCACAACAGCCTGTCGTGCCGGTTGAGGAGCGTACGTTGAATGGTACACAGGCTGTGCGGCACGCTCAACTGGCCAGATCTGTTGGTAGGCGCCACAGTTCTTGCGCCAGTACGTTACTTCGCCCGTCTGCTTGTTGATAATCTTGAATGCTTCGCCACCGTGATCGGTATAATCCTGCATCGAAATCACTGGGTCACCATTTACGTCAACCATGTAAGTCGTCTTATACGGAAAGTCGACTTTGATGGTTTCGAGCGAAAACTTCGATGGATCACGTAGTTGGTTTTGCACCAAGATATCGGCTTTGATTTGCGCAATCTTGTCGTTGTCGTAGATATTTGCCAGATTGTTGCGATCAGTCAATGAGTCACCATGACCATCAAGCTTGAGGCCAGACACTAGGTTAGCAAGGCCATTTGGTTCATGACGGTTGCGCGACATCCAGTCACCAAAGCCAGCTGGCATGGTGCCATCTTTTGCAGACGCCATGACACCGGGGCCAAAGTCACCACGATGTTCTTTTTTGGCAAAATCGTAGAAGCTCGAATCACTGTTGTTGTACTGCTTGAGCAGTGCTTGCTCAAAAGGGTTGGTGTCGAGTGGATTGTTGGGTGATGGAGCAAGTGGCTTGCTGTTGTCCATGAGGTCAACAGTGTAGTTACGACCTTTTTGATCGGTCGATGTCATAAGATCCATGGCCGTTCCTGCACCATGACCACCACCGCTAGTACCACCAAGAAGCATCGACACAACACCGTGATCAAGGCCAGACTTCAAAGTCCATAGTGTGAGTCCTGCCGCAAGCACCTTTGCACCAAACATCCTGCGCTTTTCGCGCTTCATGGCATCAGCTTCGAGAAATACTCGCTGCTCCTCCGCAGTTTTATACTGCAGCTTCTTTTGGAGTCGTTTGTTGCGGCTTTCTTGAAAGACTGACTGTAAGCTGAGAGCCGCCGCCATAGGTGCTGCTGCCAAACGATCGGCAAACGAGCCCTTTTGGAGCGCTGCTGCATCGGCAGCGCGCTGGAGCGTGTCGTAGTCGAATTGCTTTGCATCTGCTGGCACCTTGGCGTCATGGAGTTCTGGTGTTTGCGCAACTTCAGCAGCAATGTATGGCGCAAGATCAGGATCGTTGAATGCTGCCCGCGTCAGACCGGCACTAGCTTCTTGGCCTGCTGGCCCATGATTCACCTCGATAGGGGTTGCTTGTCCGATGGGGGTGACTTCGATTGTTTTCATGCTGTGGTGATTCCTGACTTTTTAACGTGCGCTTTTTTGTTTTTATTGCGTTATGTATTTAGACTAGCATAAGCTTTACAAAAAGTCAAGACCCTGCCGTGATGACAGGGTCTTGTATGTGGCAGCGTGTGACTACTGCTGTGGGGGTGCTGTAGGTGGTGTTTGTGGTTCTTCTGCTACTGGTGCAGTAGGCTGAACGGGTTCTACCTGGAGCGCTGGAGCCTCGACCGGAGCTGGAGCTTCGACTGCTTCTACTACTGGTGGCTCTACGACTTCAGGTGCGGTGACGTCTGGCGCAGAAACTGGCGCGCTACTTGCAAGATCGGCAGCTGGTGCTGGCGTAACGTCGTTGCCCGCTACTGGCGTAGGTGTTGGCTCACTACCGAAATCTTGTGGTGTAGGATTGTCGAGTTGTGGTTCTGGTGTGAGTGAAGTTGGCTGTGCAGCTGGTACTGCTGGGGCTTCTTTTTTGCCAAGAAGCTTTGCCCAAAAGCTCAGTTTTTTTGGTGCTTGCGGTGTTGGTGCTGGTGTTGGTTCGTTGCTGCTATCTACTGGCGGCATAGTATTCCCCTGTTTTGTTATCTTCTCTTCTAGATATCGTAATATACTATAAGCATTTTAGCTAGAGTGCAGCCACTCAAACAGATTGGCAGGGTGAATAAGTTGCGCCTGGGTATTGGGGTATGTGTCGGCGAAATACTTGGGTGTGGTGAGTTTTCGGTCTTGGTAGCTAAAGTCATAAGCAGCATAGGCACTGCCATTTGCTTCGATAAGATCGAGTTCGTTACCAAGCGAGCGCCAGTAATAGCGCTGAACCCGAGCGTCATTGGCCTGCCAGTATTTCAGGCGTTCGTTCATGCAGAAGTTTTCCCACAAGGCGTCGGTGTCGGCACGCAGATCGAGTGGTTGCAGCGATTGGATCAGAGCGTTGCGGATTCCGAGATCGTAAAAGTATACCTTGCGCTTGCGATTACTGAGCATGCCCTGCTGTGTGCCGGTGAGTGCAGGCAAACGGTACACCACAAACGCCATTTCGAGCAGCGTAATGTAGCGCTCGATCGTCTCTGTTTTGACCCCAAAAGTAACGCCAAGCTCATGGTACGAGACTTCTTGGCCTATCTGCAGCGCCAGGGCTTGGAGCAGACGTGGTAATAGCTGGCGCTGGCGCAGTTCGACCAGTTCTAGGCTGTCTTTGTAGACATAGTTGTTGGCCAGAGCAATGATTTCTTCGTCGGCACGGTTGTCATCGGTAAGCACGATACCTGGGTAGCTACCGAGTCGTAGTAGACGCGGCAGTAGTGTTTGCATCTGCAGATCGTTGTAATTAAAATAACGCTTAATTTCGTCGAGCGACAGAGGCGTGAGCATGAATTCGTAGGCGCGGCCGGTCAGTGGCTCTTTGACTTTGCCTGCGAGGTCGAACGACGAGCTGCCCGTGGCAATGATGTCGAGTTCAGGGTGAGTGTCGATAAGGAGCTTGAGTGTGAGACCGATGTTTTCGACCCGCTGCGCTTCGTCGATGACAATGCGCTTGGCCTGGCCTATCACCCGTTCCAGCGCCGCCAAACTGGTGGGTTTGAGCGCATCGGCAGTCACCATTTCGTCGCAGTTCAGATACAACTGCTCGCCCTCTGGCGCTTCGGCCAGAAGTTGCCGTGCTACGGTGGTCTTGCCTACCCGCCTGGGTCCGTACAGCACAATCACCCTGCCCCGCCCCAGATGGTTGCGAATCAGCGGTGTGATTGTGCGCTCTATCATTTTGTTTTTATGTTTTTCTTCCATACTGGAAATAATAACATAAGTTATTTCCAGTATGGTAGCATCAAACTAACGAAGAATATTCTGTTGTTGCCTCGTTTCGATTGCTGAACATGCCTCTTTTAAGGACTGAGATTACCGCTCACGAGCCATTCGTCCGTGTCTATTTTTGTAACCGTCGCCACCCCATACTGCGCCGAGATCTTTAACCCAGGTGTTGCCCGTAATGTTACACCTGGCTGTGCGGCAATTGTCACCTGCCCGGTCCCCATCTGAACTACTTGAAACTGTGCCCCTATGCTACATGGTTCTGATGCATTGGTTGGGACCGTCACCGTTCTGGGACTTGCGCTTGTTATTGTGTAGAATTGTGCACTTTCATTTAAATCAAAACTTATAGGAGTGAGGGAGGTCGTATGTTGCTTTATGTATTTTCTCCTGCTGGCCGTTATGGCCTCACCAATACCAGCTACCATAGACGTATCAATTCCGACAGCCGATATGGTTACATCGTCAAGCCATACCGTTCCAGACGAAACACCATCTACACTTAATGCCACCGCTAGGCCGTCAACGCCGCTATTGGGAACAGTGTAGTGACCAAAAATCCGTGTCCACTCTAACGTGCCGTCAAGAGTGCTAATATACGAGATTGAGTCGCCTGCTACTGGCCATGGCCAACCAAGGCCAGTGCCGCCATTATAGATAGACCAAAACGCGTATATGCCACCCTCTGTGGTACTCGAGAGACCGGTGCCTTTCGCCCACACCTCAAATCGATACGTTTTTCCGGCGACAACCGGTATGACTGTTGATTCCAGTTCGGTGTATGAACCATCGCCCGCCATTCTTACCGAACCCGCCGCTGCGTGGCCTTCGGCTCCGTCCCATACCCATACCCCTGAGTTCTGGGACCAATCAGAAAGATCAGCAGCAAACGATGGGTTGTGCCCAGCAAGTAAGTTAACTCCGCCAACTATCTGATCCTGAGGGATATTTGTTAACGTGTTAGAAGTACCAGATATCGTTTTATTTGTCAGTGTTGCGGTTGCAGCGTTTTTTGTTGCATCGCTTGTGTTATCTACGTTGCCTAGACCCACATCTGCTTTTGTCAGTGAGAGCGCTGTTTTGGCGGCAGTTGCATCAGCTGCGGTCAGCAGTGAACGGCCGGTCGGTGTACTGTCGCTAATCTGCGAGACGGTGTGTGTATGACTGATCGCAGCCTTGCCGGCAAGATCAGTAGCAAGATTGGCGATTTTAGATTGCGCAATAGCTGCCCCTGGAGCAACTTTGGCATCAGTAACAGAACTATCTTGCAGTTGTGCCGCACCAACTGAATCATTTTTCAATGATCCATCCGAGTTTAATGTCTGCGAAAGGTAATCGTTCAGGATATCCCCCCAAACACCGTTATCTGAACCTGGTTGCGGTAGGCGTGGCATGTTTGTATCTCCCTTATGTCTATCCATAGTATAGCGAACATCCGGGGAAAAATAAAATAGCCCCGCATCCGAAAATGCGGGGGCGCCACGATGGCGACTTCTGCAGAGAGGCTGCATTGCCCTTTTGCTGACGTGTGCCAGACTTTTTATTCGACGAGATCAAGCAAGAACAGTGCGACTTCCTCGATCTCATACGCAGGTATCTCCTGCTTCATCTTGTCGGCCACGACCGCCATATCTGCTCGACCGATTCGACGGATGAACTGCTGAAGCAGTCGAACCATCAACTCGGCCGAAGTGTCGCCACGAAAGACTTGAGGGCTAGACAGCACAACCTCCTCGGGTGGCGTAACTACACCGACCCCCTTATCGTTGGCCAACAACTCCGGCACAATTGGCTCAAAGTCATTGATGAACTTCGTGAGATCAGCTTCGTAAACACCAAGGAGCTTCTCGAGTCGTCGTACCTTGTCGCTGCTCGGTGAGCTCTCATTACGAAGCAGACGAAAGAGCGACTTCAGGCTGTCGTAACCAAGCTCTTCGCGTGCCTCATCGTATGTGCAAATGTCACACCCTCCGAGAAGAGCAAGACGATGGGACGGCCACGGTAGTTCCTCGAGCTCTTTGACTTTGCAACCGTTGAGCTCAAGAAGCACCCATAATCGATACATGGGCTCACCACGTGGCCATGCGCCATCTCGCCAGCCTAGAGCGGTGCCAGTCGTGACATTGCAGAACGTAGCAACCTGTTGAGCTGCCCCGTCCAGCAAGATGAAGTCCCGAAACCACTCCTCAGCAGAGCGGACCTCACTCACCATCGTAGTTCACCGCCAGTTGATCAGCATCTACCGTCTCAGTGTAGGCACGTCGCTCCAACTTATTGATACGACGCCCCTTTGCAACATGCTCGGAGAGCAAATGTGCAAGCAAGTCAGATGACTTACCCCCGGAAGCTCCGGAGAGCGCAACCACCGCCGGGTCATTGACGGGAAAGCTTTTCAGCTTGTTCAACGTCGGCTGATCGATCGTGAGCCGCGAAAGCGTCCAGAAGTTCGAATGATCACTGAACATCTTGGCGAGGGCATACAAAAATCCCGCCTTGAGTTGAACAGCGCTCCCCCTGTAGGCGACAGTTTCGATACCGAAGCACACGTTGACCGCCTCGAAGAACGTCACGGCGTTCTGCCGCAGCGTCATCTTACCGGTGTTGTCCATGATCTTCTGCAGACCATTGGCTAGCTCCAGCGTCGAAGAACCTTTGCCGGGACCAAGGTGGCTATGCAACACACCAATCGTCCTAGCAAACGTCAGCGCACTGATCAGTTCGCCACGTTTCATGGACTGCCCCCACGCAATCTTGTCACCAAGAACGAACGTCTTGCTCGTACTCAGCCTGCACAACTGCTCGATAACATCGAGGTCATACCGCTGATTATGCAAGATGACGTTACCGTTGACCCGGGTCTGGTTGAGGTTTAACACCTCGAAGCGCTTGCGCTCCCAGTCAAAATCGGTGTTGAGATGAACGGTCGCATGAATCTTTGGATTCGAGTTGGGCTCGAGCTCCAAAAGACGCTGGGCAGCGGTGATGCGCTGCAAACCGTCAACGATGTATGTTGGATCGGTGAGCCAGCATACGCCGTCGGCACCAATCTCGATCCCACTCTCATCACCACGCATGCCAAGCTCAACGGTTGGAACGCGCGACTGGCGATGAGCTTCCATCAACTCGGAGATCTTCGTTGCAGAAAGCTCTTCGCGCTGGTATTTGTCGACTTTGAGTAGATCAAACGACTCAAGTGAGACATAGCCCGTTACAATGATGCCACGGTCGTCTTCGTCAAGGTCGGCCTTGTCGATCCTTACTCCACTGGGATTTCCCACTGATCTTCCTTTCGGCTTGCGAGTAGCTTGTGGCACTCGTCTTCTGTAATGAACACCCAAGAAGCGGTTAAGCGTCGCACATCCGGTGCACTGCAACCTCATGCTTCTCGAGCTACTACTTATTATTACTTTCTGACTTCTATTTGTCAATCAGTCAACTTTGTTTTGTAGAAAACATACGATTCATCCCTAAAATAAAAAGCAGCCATAAAAGACTGCTTTTTATAGTTAAAAGCGTGTAGCTTTACATCATACCCATGCCGCCGGGCATACCGCCTGCGGCTGGAGCCTCTGGTTCTGGGATATCGACAACCAACGCACCCATGGTTGCTGCGGTCGATGCGATAGACACGGCGTTTTGGACGGCTTCTTTGGTCACCTTGACTGGGTCGATCACCCCTGCCTTTTTGACATCGATCAACGTGCCATCGGCTGAGTTCACGTCGACACCAAAGCCCGGCTTTGCCGCTTCTACCTGTGCCAATAGCGCTGCGCTGTTCAGGCCCGCGTTTTCGGTGATCAGTGTAAATGGCACGCGCAGGGCATTCTTCAAAATTTGGCGTCCGGCTGCAATACTATCGGAGCCATCGGCCTTGATACTGGCTGCCAAGTTGACCAGCGTCACGCCACCACCGGCGACGATGCCTTCGGCCAGTGCCGCTTTGGTCGCTGCCACGGCGTCG
>Ga0208826_1000683_pt1 | contig 33568 bp, 33 predicted proteins | sample AD_UKC115_MetaG_FD_184451 | JGI IMG/M metagenome (GOLD analysis project Ga0208826, IMG submission 184451) | Active sludge microbial communities of municipal wastewater-treating anaerobic digesters from Hong Kong - AD_UKC115_MetaG (SPAdes)... | ecosystem: Engineered > Bioreactor > Anaerobic >...
GGTGGCCGCGCGTGCGCGGCAGCAGGCGCGAATAGTAGAAGCGCGCCGTGAGGCGCTTGGCCTGCTTGAAGTCCGCGCCGTGGGCCGTCGAGGCATCGGCCGCGGCCACGCTGCGCGCCCAGAAATACGCCAGGGCGATGTAGCCGGCATAGAAGAGGTAGTCGACCGCCGCCGCGCCCATCTCGTCGGGATTGCCCATGGCCTTCTTGCCGATCTCCTGGGTCAGGCCGATCCATTCCTGGGTCAGCTCGGCCAGCGGCTTGATGAACTCGATGAGCTGGGCGTTGGCCTGCTGCGCCTGGCAGAAGGCGCTGATCTCGCCGACGAAGTGCTTCAGACCGGCGCCCTGCAGCTGCAGGATCTTGCGCCCCAGCAGGTCGAGCGCCTGGATCTGCGTGGTGCCCTCGTAGATGGTGGTGATGCGTGCGTCGCGGGCGAACTGTTCCATGCCCCATTCGGCGATGTACCCGTGGCCGCCGAAGACCTGCAGGGCGTCGTAGCAGCACTCCTGCGCCATTTCCGTGAGCAGGCCCTTGACGATGGGCGTGATGAAGCCGAGCAGTTCGTCGGCGCGCTGGCGCGCCGTGGCGTCGGTGCTGCGCTCGAGGATGTCCACCTGCTGCGCAGCGTAGTAGCCGAGCACGCGGCCGCCCTCGATGAAGGCTTTCTGCGTGAGCAGCATGCGGCGGATGTCCGGGTGCACCAGGAGCGGGTCGGCGGGCTTTTCCGGGAACTTCGGCCCGGTCAGCGCGCGCATCTGCAGGCGGTCGCGCGCATAGGCCAGGGAGTTCTGGTAGGCGCGCTCGGCCAGGCCCAGGCCCTGGTAGCCAACCGCGATGCGCGCCGTGTTCATCATGGTGAACATGGCGTTCAGGCCCTTGTTCGGCTGGCCGATGAGGTAGCCCTCGGCGGCGTCGAAGTTCATCACGCAGGTGGCCGAAGCCTTGATGCCCATCTTGTGTTCGAGCGAGCCGCAGCTGAGCGAATTGCGCGCGCCCACGCTGCCGTCGCGCGCCACCTTGAGCTTGGGCACGATGAACAGGGAGATGCCCTTGGTGCCGGCGGGCGCATCCGGCAGGCGCGCCAGCACGAGGTGGATGATGTTGTCGGTGAGATCGTGCTCGCCGCCAGTGATGAAGATCTTGGTGCCGCTGATGCGGTACGTGCCGTCGCCCGCGGGCTCGGCGCGCGTCTTCAGCAGGCCGAGGTCGGTGCCGCAGTGCGGCTCGGTCAGGCACATGGTGCCGGTCCAGGTGCCGGCGACGATGGGCTTCAAGAACACCTCGCGCTGCCAGTCCTCGCCGTGGTGCTTGAGCGCCTCGGTCGCGCCGTGCGAGAGCAGGGGGTAGTTGCCCCAGGACAGGTTGGCCGAGTCGATCATTTCCTTCAGCGCCGCGCCGACCACGTAGGGCACGTTCTGGCCGCCGAACTCTTCCGGCGCGTTCACGCCGGCCCAGCCGCCCTCGACGAACTGCGCATAGGCCTCGCGGAAGCCCTTGGGCGTGCTGACGCGACCCGTGGCCTTGTCCAGCGTGCAGCCCTCGGCGTCGCCGGACTGGTTCAGCGGAGCGAGCACCTGTTCGTTGAACTTCGCCGATTCCTCCAGCACCGCGTCGAGCAGGTCGCGCGGCGCGGCATCGCCGCCGGGCAGGGCAGCCAGCAGGGCTTCGCTGCCCAGCACGTCGAACAGGGCGAAGCGCATGTCGGCCAGCGGTGCGGTGTACTTGCTCATGGGGAAACTCCGCGGAACGGTGGGAAACGAGGGGAACTCAGCGCCAGCTTCCCGGCAGGCCCGGCACGGGCGAGAGCCGGCTTTCGTAGCGCAGGTCGAAGCTCTTGGCGGGGTCGCTGCTGGTGATCTTGCCGACCAGGCGGTAGCCCACGCCGGTGCCGCCGGGAGCGTTCAGCGCGGCGCTGCCGGCCGGCGTCGGCGACAGGCGCAGCGTGGTGGTGTCGGCGGCGCCGCCGGGGATATCCAGCGCGGTGCGCGCGAACACCTGGCCGGCTGGGCGGTCCTCCAGCTCCAGCGCCGCTTCGACGCTGGCGAAGGTCATGGGCACGGTGGAGAAGTTCTGGATACGCAGCTGCAGCTCCCAGCTGCCGTCGGGCCGCACGGTCAGTTGCTGGATGCTGGCGATCGGCGGATTGATGCGTTTCACCGGCCCGCCGCCGCAGGCGCCGAGCAGAACGGCGAGGGCGAGCAGGCACAGGCGCTGGACAAGGGAACGCGGCATCGGTCACCTCAAACGATTGTTTGAATGGTAGCGCGTCCGCCGGTCCGTGGGCAGGGCCGCGCCGGGAACGCCCAGTGTACCCATGTGGCGCGGCCCGTTCCGGCGGCGAAGGCCGTGTGCGCGCCTGCTAGCATGGGCGGATGACTGCGGCCCTCCAGCTCCTCCACGACGTCTTCGGCTACAGCGCCTTCCGCGGCGAACAGCAGGCCATCGTCGAGCACGTTGCCGGTGGCGGCGACGCGCTGGTGCTGATGCCCACCGGAGGCGGCAAGTCGCTGTGCTATCAGGTGCCGGCCCTGCTGCGGCCGGGCACGGCCGTGGTGGTGTCGCCGTTGATCGCGTTGATGCAGGACCAGGTCGAGGCCCTGGCCCAGTACGGTGTGGCGGCGGCCTTCCTCAATTCCAGCCTGGACGCCGCGTCCCAGCGCGCGGTCGAGCAACGCTTGCTGGAGGGCGAACTCAAGCTGCTCTACGTCGCCCCCGAGCGCCTGCTCACGGCGCGCTGCCTGGATCTGCTGTCGCGCGTGCCGCTGGCCCTGTTCGCCATCGACGAGGCGCACTGCGTGTCGCAGTGGGGTCACGATTTCCGCCCGGAGTACCGCCAGCTGGGCGTGCTGCACGAGCGCTTTCCCGATGTGCCGCGCCTCGCGCTCACCGCCACGGCCGACGCCCCCACGCGCGCCGAGATTGTCGAACGCCTGGGCCTGGAACAGGCGCGCCAGTTCGTCGCCAGCTTCGATCGGCCCAATATCCGCTACCGCGTGGTGGAGAAGGACAACGCGCGCCGCCAGCTGGCCGACTTTCTGCGCGGACGCCGCGGTGAGGCCGGCATCGTCTACTGCCTGTCGCGCAAGCGCGTGGACGAGACGGCGGCCTTTCTGGCCGAACAGGGCTTTGCCGCATTGGCCTACCACGCCGGCATGGACGCGGCCGCGCGCGCCGCCAACCAGCAGCGCTTCCTGCGCGAGGAAGGGGTGGTGATGGTGGCCACCATCGCCTTCGGCATGGGCATCGACAAGCCCGACGTGCGTTTCGTGGCGCACCTGGACCTGCCCAAGAGCGTGGAGGGCTACTACCAGGAGACCGGCCGCGCCGGGCGTGACGGACTGCCGGCGGAAGCGTGGATGACCTACGGCCTCGGCGATGTGGTGACGCTGGCGCAGATGATCGCCCAGTCCGAGGCCGGCGAGGAACGCAAGCGCGTGGAGCGCGCCAAGCTCGACGCCCTGCTGGGCTATGCCGAAACCACCGGCTGCCGGCGCCAGCTGCTGCTGCGCTACTTCGGCGAGACGCGCGCGGAGCCCTGCGGCAACTGCGACAACTGCCAGGACCCGCCGCGCACCTGGGACGCCACCGCGGTGGCGCAGAAGGCGCTGTCCTGCGTCTACCGCACCGGCCAGCGCTTCGGCGCGGCGCATCTCATCGAGGTGCTGCGCGGCGAGGCCAGCGAGCGCGTGCGCACGCTGGGGCACGACCGCGTCACCACCTTCGGCATCGGCGCCGAACTGGACGAACGCCAGTGGCGCGGCGTGTTCCGCCAGCTCGTCGCGCTGGGCCTGCTGGCCACCGATGCGGAGGGTTACGGCACCCTGCACCTCACCGAGGCCAGCCGCGCGGTGCTCAAGGGCGAGCGCCCCCTGCGCCTGCGCCACATCGCCGACAGCAGCGAGCGCCGCGCCGCGCGCAAGGCCGGTCGCGCCGAGCGCAGCCGCGGCAGCCTGGACATCGGCCCGCACGAACAGCGGCAGTGGGACGCCCTGCGCGCCCTGCGCTCGCGCCTAGCGCGGGCGCAGAACCTGCCACCCTACGTGATCTTCCACGACGCGACGCTGCTGGCCATGCTGCGCGCGCGGCCGGCGACGCTGGACGATCTGGGCGAGGTGCAGGGGGTCGGCGCCAGCAAGCTGGCGCGCTACGGCGAGGACTTCCTGCGCGTGCTGAACGGCGCGGACGAGGCCTTCGACCCGGCCTGAGCCCGGACGTCGCCAGGGCTCGTGCCGGCGTCGTGCGCGGCGTTCCGAGCGCGCGGCCGCACCGCGACGATCATCCCGCTGACGCCACGCGCCGCTATTTCGCCCGGTGCGTGACGATGGCGGTGACCACGCCGCCGTGCAGGGTGATGTCGATGCGTTTGCCGTCGCGCTGATAGCTCCAGCGCTCGCCGCCGTCACCGTGCTTGCGGCTGGCCTTCACGTGCGCGGTGGCGTCGGGTCGGCCGGCCACCTCCAGCACCTTGGCGCTGCTGTCGCCGTCGGCGATCACGCGCAGGCCGAAGCGCACGGTGTCGGCATGGGCGACGCTGGCAGCGACGGCGGTCGCACACAGCAGGGCCAGCCGCGCGGCGGCACGCAGACGATTGGATGAGGTGGTGAGGAACAGCGGCATGACGGACTCCTTCAGGGGGCGCCAGCATCGCGCCGCGGCGGGCACCGAGCATCGGTGACCGCCTGCCGTGTGGGTAGGAAAAGTCCGACATCGTCCCCCCGCCGCTGGCGTCCGCGACACGCTGCCCGCAACTCGCCACAAGCCGCCCGCGGCGCGGCCCGGGCGTGGCGGCGTTCGGGCCGGGTGCGGCGCTGCAATGGCACACGGCAGCGCCCGCAGGGCCGCGCTGCCGAGGGCATCCCCACCATCGATCGAGGAGAAGGTTTCGTGTCGCAGCGGTTTGCGTGGCTGTCGCAAACGGTGCGCGCCGGTTCGGTCCGGCGCGTCGTCGCGGTTGCTGTGTTGATGGCGGGGGGCTGGGCGCTGGCAGCGCACCCGCCGACCGCGAGCGTGGCCCACGGCGAGTTGGGCTTGCGCCTGAACCGGCTCACCGGCACCAGCGCGCCGGTGGGCGAGGGCGTGGTTCTGCTGCTGCCGGGCGTGCACGAGCTGCGCCGCTATCCGCTGCAGGACCAGGTCTACCGGCCGCTGCGCAGCACCAGAGCCGGCGGCGAGGCGCCGTTCCAGTCGGCCGAGGGGCTGTCGCTCGGCGTGGAGCTGGCCATCCGCTATGCGCTCGATCCGTCGCGCCTGGATACCCTGTCCAAGACCCTGCCGGGCGACATCGGCGCCGAGCGCGTGGAGCCCGCCGTGCAGGGCGTCATTTACAAGGTTTTCACCCGCTACACGGTGCGCGAGATCTTCTCCAGCAAGCGTCAGGAACTGCAGGACGCGCTGGAATCCGAGCTCAGGCCGCGCCTCGCCGCCGACGGTATCGTGTTGCGCTCGGTGCTGATGGGCAATGTCGACCTGCCGCCCGACTACCGCGCCGGCATGGACAAGCTGCTGGCGGTGGAGCTGGAGACGGAAAAGATGAAGTACACGCTCGAGCTCAAGGAGAAGCAGGTCAAGGAGGCTGAGCTGGCGGCCGACGCCGAGAAGGTGACACGCGAGAAGGCGGCGGAAGCTGCGGCGCAGGAGCAGATCATCGCTGCCAAGGCGCAGGAGGAGGCGATGAAGCACGTGCTGCCGTTCAAGCAGAAGCAGATCGAACAGCGTCAGCTCGAGGCCGAGGCGGAGAAGGCCTCGCGCATCAAGCTGGCCGAGGCGGCCGCCGATGCGCGCCGCATCGAGGCCGCCGGCGAGGCCGATTCGCGCCAGAAGCTGGCCGAAGTGGAGGCCTTGCGCCTGGAGCGCATCGGCAAGGTGCAGAGCGAGCAGCTGCAGCGCGACGGCGAGCTCATCACGCGCCATCCGCTGCTGATCCAGAAGACCCTGGCGGACAAGCTCTCGGACAAGATCTCGGTGATCATCGCCCCGCCGCCGGCCGACGGCGGCTTCATCGGCAACGCCCTGCTGGGTGCGACCACGGTCGCGCACAAGGCCACTGCGGAGGGCGCGCAGTGAGCCGCACGCCTGTCCGCCGGGGGCGCCTTGCGCTCCTCCTGCTCGCACTGGTGTGGCTGGTGCTTGCCGGGAGCGTCGGCGCCGCTGACATTGCTGCGCTCTCCGTCGATGCCGCGTTCGGTGCCAGCGCAGCGCCCGCCACCGCCATCGTGGTACAGGACCAGGTGCCGCTGCGCGCGGCGCCGCGCGACTCCGCCGCGCAGCAGGCGGTGCTGTGGCAGGGCGACACGCTGGAAGTGCGCGGTCTGCGCCTGGACTACCTGCAGGTCTACGACCACCGGCGCGAGCGCGGCGGCTATGTGCGCGCCAGCCAGGTGCGGCGCGTCTCGCTGCGCGCCGAGGATGCCGCCGAGCTGCTGGCCGTGGTGCGCTTTCTGCGCGACACGCCGGGTGCCGAGGCGCTGGGTATGGCCTATGTCGCGGCCTACCTCAGGGCCGCACCGGGCGCGGCCATCGGCAGCGAGCCCTTCGCCGCGCTCGGCACCCTGGCCGAGCGTCTGGCGCGGCGCGCATCGTCGCGCCACGCCAAGGCCGACGACGCCGCCATCGCCGCGCACCTGGAAGTGGCGGCAAGCCTCGGCGTCGACCTGCGCGGTTTCGAGCGCGACGGCCGCATGACGCTGTGCTACGCGGGCGACGCCTTTCGCCGCGTGCTCGCCCTGCCGGCGCCGGAGGAGGAACGCGCCCGCGCCGCCCTGGCGCTGACCCGCGACGACTGCATCGATCCTGCCCTGAAGCCGCTGCAGCACTACGAATTGGACCAATGGCGGTCCGAGGTGCTGGCGCGGGTGGTGCGACGCGATCTGCCGGCTTACTGGGTCAATCGCCTGCGCCTGCGCAATGCCGGCGTGCAGGCGGCCCTGGCCTTCGCGCGCCAGCGCCGCGGCGAGGACGCGCACGCCGCGGCGGAACTGGCGCTGCAGGAGCTGGCGGGCGTGGACAAGAACGAATTGGCCGAGGAAGACCGCCTGGCCTACAGCGACGCGGCCCTGCGCGTCGGCGCCTCGCGCTGGGCAGCCGAACCCGTGCCGGCCACGCCGGCGCGGCTGGCGGTGGCCACCGCCGCCGGTGCCGCGCCGGGCGAGACCTGCATCGACCTCGTCGACCGCCGCACGCCGCACCCGACGGTGCTGGCGCACCGCTGCACCTTCGGCGTGGTGTGGACGGCCTCGGCCAGCGCGAATGCTGCCGGCACGGCGCTGGCGCTGGCCGTGCAGCCGCTGGCGGGCTGGCGCGAGCTGTGGGTGTTCCAGCAGGGCGCGCAGGGCTGGCGCATTGACGTGCTGCCGCCCAGCCTGGACAACCCCGAACTCGGCTATGTCGAGTTCGCCGGCTGGGTGCCGGGCAAGGCGCAGTTGCTGGCCGCCCGCGAGGTGCGCGCGGATGGACGCTTCCGCCGCAGCTTCGAACTGCTCGACCTCGCCACCCTGGGCGTGCGCCGCCAGGCCGATCGCCCGGAGGCGCTGAGCACCTTCTATCGCTGGCAGGATGCCGCCTGGAAGCGCCAGACCGTGGCCCTGCGCTGAGCGCTGCGGCGGAGCCAGGGCCGCGACCGGCTCGCGCTCGGCCGCGCCTGGCCGCCCGACCCTTCGCCGCGGACGCAGATCGACACGCCGCAGTGACCGCCCCTCCGCGGCATCGCTGACCTGCCGGGCTCGTGACGCTGCGGACTGGCTGCCGCAATCGGAGGTCCAGGCGGTTCAGAACCTGTAGCGCGTCGGCGCCGTTCGCCTCTCCTTGATCAGCCTGGCAATGAGGCTGGCGGTCAGATCCTGTCCGTCGAGCGTCGAGATGGCCCGCTCGGCCTCGTCGAACCGGCCCAGCTCGCGGTACAGCTCGGCCAGGGTAAGCGCGTCGAACCCGCGCCCTGCCGCGGCGCTGCGGGCGAGCAGGATCTCGCTCAGCCGTTCCATGTTCTGGCGTTGCTCCGCCGTGGGCTCGAACGCAGGGAGGGTGAAGGGGCTGTCCGGTGGCCTGCGGTAGCTGGGCGCCTTGCGTCGAAGCAATCGCTGCCACCAGGTCCTGCGATCGGGGTTGGCAGCCTCCCACGCGGCCTTTGTGGCGGCCTCTTCCGCGTCCCGGTGCTGACGGTACTGCTGCCGGTAGGGATGATTGAGATAGCGCCAATACTCCAGTCGCGCGGCGACCTCCATGGCTTCACTCTGCGCCTGCGCGATGCACTCGGGCAGGCGTTCGTCGGGCACGAACGGGATGGGCGGCAGCTCGCTGGTCTCGGCGGTGCCGATAGTCAGCAAATCCCGGATCAGGACAAACCGCCCGCACTTGCATTGCCGCAAGCCCTCGTCGTTCGGCATCAGCGAGTCTTCGCGCCAGCCGTCCGTCCAATGCTCGGAGGCCATGAAGTTCAGCGAGACGTAACAGGGAAGGACATACCGCGCACCGCAGCAAGGCGCGATCACGATGTGCACTCCGCTGATGCTCGTCATGGGGTCACCTCTGCATCGGGCCATCTGGCCCACACTGGGCTGCCGCCCCTTTCCAAGACTTTGTCGGCCGGGCAACAGCCAAGCAAGCCTTCACCGCTATCCATCGATCGCGTACTGCGCGGCCAGGGGCCGGCGAGTCGCAGGCAGGGTCGTTTCGCCATCATGCCGACTGAGTGCGACTTGGGCGAGCTGCGGGTAGCTTCTCGAACTCCAGCGCCTTGTCCTGCATGGCGAGCTCGTGGCCGCGCTCGCCGTTGCGGTCCAGCCACTGCAAGACCTCGGGCGCCAGACGAAAGGCCGCGCCGAGAAGGCCGCCGAGCAAGGTCTCGATCATTCGTTGCCTCCCATCAGCTTGAGCTTGATGGCGGCACCCACCAGGAGCGCGGCCGAGATGGCAGTGACGCACGTGCAAGTCACGGCCACGAAAGGCTGCCTGCGTGTGCCCGGGTGAAGAAGTTGGCGCAGGTTTTGAGAGAACTGAGAGCAGAAGAGAGTCGAACCGGGCGACTTCAGGACGCCGGGGCGCCACGGCGTGGCACATGCAGATCTGCGCCGAACCCCGCGTGGTATCGCGGAGCCCGGAAATGAAAACGCCCAGCCGATAGAGGCTGGGCGTTGAATGGTGGTGGCCGGGGACGGAATCGAACCGCCGACACGGTGATTTTCAGTCACCTGCTCTACCAACTGAGCTACCCGGCCATCGGGCTTGCGGCACACGGCGCGAGCGGCCGTGGCGGAAGGTCGCGTATTAAAACGACTGCCGGTCCGTCCGTCAAGAAATTCCTGGGCCGGAGGGGCGGCTGCCGCTTCCTGCGCCGGGAAAGTCGCTCGCCGCCGGCCCGGTCGGCTCAGCCCTTTGCATCGGGCGGAACGTAGCCCGCCGGCGTCTCGGCGCCGCCGGAAAAGAAGTACTTCTCCATTTGTTCCGAAAGGAAGGCGCGCGCCTTCGGGTCGAGCGGATTGAGGCGGTTCTCGTTGATCAGCATGGTCTGGTGGGCCAGCCAGTCCTGCCAGGCCTGCCTGGACACCTGTTCGTAGATGCGCCTGCCCAGCTCGCCGGGCCAGGGGGCGAAGGCGAGGCCTTCGGCTTCGCGCTGCAGCTTCACGCAGTGGACGGTGCGGCTCATGGCGTCACTCCAGGGTTTCGTTCAATAGTCTGCGCACGGGTGCGGGCAGGCCCAGCTGCGCCAGTGCGGGGCGGTCGGCCCAGTGCAGGTCGGGGTGGTCGCCCAGCGCGTCGGCGGCAGAAACGCGCGACCGCAGCGGCGTCACCGCCAGGCGATAATGACTGAAGGCGTGCACGAAGCCGGGCAGGGCGGCGAAGGGGGTCGCCCGCAGGCCGAGGCTGCGCGCCAGCCGCAGGGCGGCCTCCGCCGTCTCGCCTTCCGGCAGGCTCCACAGGCCGGCCCAGACGCCGGTGGGCGGACGCCGCTGCAGCAGCACGCGTCCATCCTCGCGGCACAGCAGCAGCATGCAGGTGCTGCGCGTGGGTGCCGGCTTGGCCGGCTTGCGCTCGGGCAGGAGGGCGGTGAGGCCGTCGCGGCGCGCGACGCAATCGTCCGCCAGGGGGCAGGCCTCGCAGCGCGGCGCGGCGCGGACGCACACGGTGGCGCCGAGGTCCATGATCGCCTGGGTGTAGTCGGCCACACGCGCGGGCGGCGTGTGCGCGTCCGCGTGCTGCCACAGCGTCCTTGCCACGGCGCTGGCACCCGGCCAGCCGGGCAGTCCGTGCCAGCGCGTCAGCACGCGCTTCACGTTGCCGTCGAGGATGGGCACGCGCAGGCCGTGCGCCTGGGCCAGGATGGCGCCGGCGGTGGAGCGGCCGATGCCGGGCAGGGCGGCGAGCGCGTCGATATCGCGCGGCAGTTCGCCGTCGTGGCGCTCCAGGCACAGCTGTGCTGCGCGCTGCAGGTTGCGCGCGCGACTGTAGTAGCCCAGCCCCGACCACAGGGCGAGCACGCGGTCCGGCGGCGCCGCCGCCAGTGTCGCCAGGTCGGGCAGGGCGGCGACGAAGCGCTCGAAATAGCCGATCACGGTGGCGACCTGGGTCTGCTGCAGCATGATCTCCGACACCCACACGCGGTAGGGCGTGCGCGGCGCTTGCCAGGGCAGGTGGCGGCGCCCGTGCGTGTCGTACCAGGCCAGCAGGCGCGGGGCGATCGTGTCGCTCACGGGGCCTCCGCGCCGAGGTGCACGCCGAGCAGGCGCGTGTCGCCCAGTTCCACGCGCGCGGCGTCCAGGCGCAGCGCTCCGGGCGGCAGCAGGGCGTCGACGCTGTCGGCGCTGCCCAGTCCGCGCCACCAGCGTTGCCAGGCCAGGAGATCCAGGTCGCCCGCCAGGTCGATGCCCTCGGCCACGGCGCGGCCCGCGCGCAGCACGCTGCCGCCGTGCAGGCGCAGGCCGATGCGCAGATTGGGCACCCCGCTGGGCGGTGTGGCGTCCAGCCAGGCGCCGAGGGCGTCGAGGTCCAGGCGCGGTTGTTCGAGTTCCAGCCGCTCCAGGCGCAGGACGTCGCCGCGCAGGGTGGACCAGGGCAGCACCAGGTCGACGCTGGCCGCGGCCAGCAGCGGCGCGCCGCCGGGGACGCCCAGGCTGGCGCCCTGCAGCTGCAGGCGCGGAGCGGGCCAGAGCTGCAGGCGCGGTGCGCCATCGAAATCGAGGGCCAGTCCCAGCTGTGTGCGCGCTAGGTCGCGGGCCAGCTGGGCGACCTGCGCCGGGTGTGTGTAGTGGCGCAGCGCCAGGGCGGCCGCCAGCGCCAGCGCCGCCGCTCCGAGGCCGAACCACAGCAGGCGGCGACCCAGGGCCATCAAAGTGGATTGATGCAAATGTCGCGCTTGCGCATAATCGGCCTCCCGCCGCCGCAGTGGCTGTATCGCGCGGCGGCGCAGTGCGTTCCGCAACGCTGGCCCCCCTGGCGTCGCGGTGCCGGGCGCGGCAGGCGCGAGCCTGCCGCGCCCACTGCGTCCTCAGTCGCCACCCAAGTGCTCCGGCAGCAGGCCGTCAACGAAGGCGGCGGGGTCGAACACGCGCAGGTCTTCGGCGGATTCACCCAGGCCGACGTAGCGGATCGGCAGGCCGAATTCTCGCGCCAGGGCAAACACCACGCCGCCCTTGGCCGTGCCGTCGAGCTTGGTCACCACCAGGCCCGTCACGCCGATGGCGTCGCGGAACTGGCGCACCTGATTCACCGCGTTCTGGCCGGTGGTGCCGTCGATCACGAGCAGGACTTCGTGCGGCGCCTCGGCATCGAGCTTGCCCAGCACACGCCGGATCTTGCCGAGCTCGTCCATCAGGCCGGACTGGGTGTGCAGGCGTCCGGCGGTGTCGGCGATGAGCACATCGACCTGGCGCGAGCGCGCGGCCTGCAGGGCGTCGAAGATCACACTGGCGGCGTCTGCGCCCGAGCCCTGGGCGATGACCGCCACCTGGTTGCGTTCGCCCCAGGTCTTGAGCTGCTCCACCGCCGCGGCGCGGAAGGTGTCGCCGGCGGCGAGCAGCACGCTGCGGCCCTCGCCGACATAGCGCCGGGCGAGCTTGCCGATGGTGGTGGTCTTGCCAACGCCGTTGACGCCGACCATGAGCAGGACGTACGGCCTGCGCGCCGCATCGATGTGCAGCGGCGTGGCCACCGGTCGCAGCAATCCGACCAGGGCCTCGCGCAGCGCGGCCAGCAGGGCGGCGGCATCGGCGAACTCACGCCGCGCCATGCGCCGACGCAGCGCCTCCACCAGCTCGGTGCTCGCCGCCACGCCCACATCGGCGGTGAGCAGGCAGGTCTCCAGTTCGTCCAGCAGTGCGTCGTCGAGCTTGGCCTGGCGCGTGAACAGTGCGCCCAGCCCGCGCGCGAAGGCGCTGCCACCCAGACGCTCGCGCCAACTGCGCCGGGGCGGGGCGCTGGCGGCCTCGACCGGGGACGCGCCCGTTGCCCCGTCGTGCGACGGCGGCGACACAAGGCTGGCGGCGTCAGGGAGCGTGGCGGCGGCGGGCCCGGCCGCAGGGACGCCGTCAGCGGCGGGGTCGGGCGCGGCGGGGGCGCCCTCGACCGGCGCGGCCTTGTCCGCATCCTTGGCGGACTTCTTCCAGAACTTGAACATCGGCGGGGAAGATCAACGAAGATAGCGCGCCATGCTACCACCGCGCCGCTCCCGCCCCGTGTCGACGCCGCCCGCCGCGACGGCGCCGGGCAAGCTGCGCATCATCGCCGGCAGCCTGCGCAATTCGCGGCTGGCTGTGCCGGATCGGCCGGGCCTGCGTCCGACGCCCGAGCGGGTGCGCGAGACCCTGTTCAACTGGCTCATGCCGGTGTTGCCGGGGGCGCGCTGTCTGGACCTCTTCGCGGGAACCGGGGCCTTGGGCATCGAGGCCCTGTCGCGCGGCGCCGGCGAGGTCGTATTCGTGGAGCGCGGCGCGGCGCTCGCTGCCGCGCTACGCGCCAACCTGGAGCGCCTGCGCCAGCTGCAGGTGCCGGTGGTCTGCGCCGATGCGCTGAACTGGCTGCGCGAGCCGCAGCCGCCCTTCGACATCGTGTTTCTCGACCCGCCCTTTGCCCTGGACCTGTGGCAAGCCGCGGCACAGGCGCTGGCGCCCAGCCTGGTCCCGGGCGCGTGGATCTACGTGGAGAGTCCGGCTGCGACGGTGCCCGCGCTGCCTGCGGACTGGCGCCTGCACCGCGAAGGGCGCGCCGGCGAGGTGCGCTACGCCCTGTACCGCGCCGGCGGCGCCGGCTAGGCCTCGCGGCGGCCGCTACCCCGGCGCGACGCCCTCCGGTAAGCTTGGCGCCCCTTCCGGCTTCGCTCCCAGCCCGCTGCCGCGATGTCCTCGACCCCCGTCTCCCCGGCCAAGGCGCGCATCGCGGTCTATCCGGGCACCTTCGATCCCATCACCAACGGGCACATCGACCTGGTGAATCGCGCCTCGCCGCTGTTCGACCGCGTGGTGGTCGGCGTGGCCGACAGTGCGGGCAAGGGGCCGAGTTTCCCGCTGCAGGAGCGCATCGCACTGGCGCGCGAGGCCCTGTCGAACCTGGCGAACGTCGAGGTGCGCGGTTTCTCCAGCCTGCTGGCGCGCTTCGTCGACGAGATCGGCGCCGGAGTGATCCTGCGCGGGCTGCGCGCGGTGTCGGATTTCGAATACGAGTTCCAGCTGGCGAGCATGAACCGCCACCTCATCCCCAGCGCCGAAACGCTGTTTCTCACCCCGGCCGAGGAGTACAGCTTCATCTCCTCCTCGCTGGTGCGCGAGATCGCCCGGCTCGGCGGCGACGTGTCGGGCTTCGTGCACCCGGCCGTGCAGCAGGCCCTGCGCCGGCGCTGGCAGGCCTGAGCGCTTTCCTCCACCATCGCCCATCCAACTCTCTGAAGGTGATCTCCATGCGCAAGCACATCCCGTTCGCCGCGCTGGCCCTGCTCGGCGCCCTCGCCCTGGCCGGCTGCAACAAGGACGGCGAGGAAGCCGCCAAGCCCGCCGCCCAGGCGGTGCAGCAGGAAGTGAAGATGCCCACCGACGCGACCAACACGCAGGCCTGGAAGGCCTATCTGGTCGACGTGGTCAAGCGCAACATGCAGGGCGTGACCTCGCGCACGCCGTATATGTACTTCGTCCCGGCCGGCGACGACACGGCGGCCCAGGATGCGCGCATCAACCAGCTGGAGAATGTCAAAACCACGGTCGCCCGCGGCGTGCTGCCGGGCAACATGATGGCCTTTGGCGGCCCCAGTTCCACCCTCACCGCGGGGCTGATCCAGGACGCCTTCAAGGAAGCCCAGGCGGGTTCCTTCAAGGGCGTGATCGTGCTGTTCATCGGCGCGCCGGCGGACAAGGACGCGGTGGAGCAGGCTCTCGGCGCCAGCGGCGCGGTGTTCCGCTTCGTGGAAATGAAGTAAGGCGGCGTCGGCGCGGCTCCTTGCGGACCGCGCCGCGTCCCCGCGGCGGCGCTGCGATTGGCGCCGCCGCCGGAGTGCTCCTTTCCGATGGCACTGAAGATCACCGAGCTCTGCGTCAACTGCGACGTGTGCGAGCCGGTCTGCCCGAACAAGGCGATCTCCCTCGGCACCGAGATCTACGAGATCGCGCCGTCGCTGTGCACCGAATGCGTTGGCCACTACGACACGCCGCAGTGCGTGGAGGTGTGCCCGGTTGAGTGCATCATCGTCGATCCCGACCACACCGAGAGCCGCGCCGAACTGCAGGCGCGCTACACCGCATTGACCGGCAAGGAACCCGACCGATGAAATGCCTGCGCCTGAGTCTGCTTGCCCTCGTCTTCGTGTTGCCCGCTGCCCGTGTCGCGGCGGCCGACGCCGCCAAGCCCGGCAAGACCGCCATCGCCAGCGCCCACGTGCTGGCCACCGATGCCGGCTTCGCTGCGATTCGTGCCGGCGGCAATGCCTTCGATGCGGCGGTGGCCGTCGGTGCGGCGCTGAGCGTGGTGGAGCCGCAGAGCTCGGGCATCGGCGGCGGCGGCCTGTTCCTGCTGCATCGCGCCAGTGACGGCAAGGACGTGATGGTCGATGCGCGCGAGACGGCGCCGGCCGCGGTGGACGAAAAGGCCTACCTCGGGGCCGACGGCAAGCTCGACCAGGACAAGTCCTGGAACGGCGCCCTCGCGGCCGCCATTCCGGGCGAAGCCGCTGGCCTGGTGTGGCTGGCGCGGCACTATGGCCGCCTGCCGCTGGCGAAATCGCTGGCGCCGGCCATCAAGCTGGCGCGCAACGGCTTCAAACCCGATGCGCGCATGCTGGCCGAACTGGCCGAGCGGCGCGAAGTGATGGCGCGCTATCCCGGCAGCGCCGCCCTGTTTCTGCCCGGTGGCCAGCTGCCCAAGGCCGGCTGGGTGCTGAAGAACCCCGATCTCGCGCGCACGCTGGAACGCCTCGCCCAGCAGGGCAACGACGGCTTCTACCGCGGCGAGCTGGCGCAGACTCTCGTGGACGGCGTGAGAGCCGCCGGGGGCAACTGGAGCCTCGACGACCTGGCGCACTACGAGGTGAAGGAGCGTTCGCCGCTGGCCTTCGACTACCGCGGCTACCGCATCGTCACGGCGCCGCCGCCGTCCTCGGGCGGCATCGCGCTGACGGAAATGCTGAACATCCTCGGCGGCTTCGAGCTCGACAAGCTGGATCGGCCACACCGCGTGCACCTCATCGTCGAGGCCATGCGCCGCGCCTACCGCGACCGCGCCGAATTTCTCGGCGACCCTGACTTCGTGCCGATGCCGCTGGAGCGCCTGGCCAGCCCGTACTACGCCGCCGGCCTGCGCGCGTCCATCCATCCGGACAGGGCCACGCCGAGCGACCTGCTGCCCGGCTTCCTCGCCCCGCCGCAGGGGCCGCACACCACGCACTTCTCCATCATCGACGCCGAGGGCAACTACGTCGCTGCCACGCAGACGGTGAACCTGCTGTTCGGCGCGGCCCTGGTCATTCCCGGCACCGGCTTCGTGCTCAACAACGAAATGGACGACTTCGCCCTGCAGGCCGGCACGCCCAACGCCTTTGGTCTGGTGGGCAACGAAGCCAACGCGGCGCGCGCTGGCCGCCGGCCGCTGTCGTCGATGACGCCGAGCTTCGTCATCGGCCCCGAGCGCGTGCTGGTGATCGGGACCCCGGGCGGCAGCCGCATCATCACCATGGTGCTGGAGGGCATCCTGGCCTGGCTCGACGGCGACAGCCCGGCCCAGGCCGCAGCCACCCCGCGCTACCACCACCAGTACCTGCCCGACGTGATCTCGGCCGAGCCCGGCGCCTTCAGCGCGGACGAGGTCAAGGCACTGGAGGCCATGGGCCACAAGGTCGCTGCGGGGCAGCGCCGCTGGGGCTTCATGAATGCGGTGGACTGGAATCGGAAGACAGGCGAACTGCGCGGCGGTACGGACCCGCGCGGAGTCAGTGGCAGCGCCCAGGTCCACTGAGACGGAAGGCAGCGACGATGAAACTCTGGTCGATCCTGGGCAATTCGCAGAAGTTGGACGGCGGCGCCATGTTCGGCAACGTGCCGCGCGCGATGTGGGAGCAGTGGATTGCGCCGGACGCGCAGCACCGCATCCCGCTTGCCTGCCGCGCCCTGCTGGTGCAGGACCTCGACGGCAAGACCGTGCTGTTTGAAACCGGCATCGGCGCCTTCTTCGAGCCCAAGCTGCGCGAGCGCTACGGCGTGGTGGAAGAACGCCACGTGCTGCTGGACTCGCTCGCGGCCGCGGGGTTCTCCCACGAAGACATCGATGCGGTGGTGCTGTCGCACCTGCATTTCGACCACGTGGGCGGCCTGCTGGCGCCCTGGGCCGCGGGCGAGCCGCCGCAACTGCTGTTTCCGAAGGCGCGCTACGTGGTCGGCTGCGAGAGCTGGAACCGCGCGCGCCAGCCGCATGCCCGCGACCGCGCCTCCTTCATTCCCGAGCTGCCGGGCCTGCTGGAGGCATCCGGTCGGCTGGAAATCGTCGACGGCGAGCACGCGGCCTGCCTCGGGCCGCGCGTGCGCTTCCGCACCTCCGACGGCCACACGCCGGGCCTGCTGCTGGCCGAGATCGGCGGCGAGGGCGGCGTGGTGTTCTGCGCCGACCTGATTCCCGGCCGGCCCTGGGTGCACCTGCCGGTGACCATGGGCTACGACCGCTATCCGGAGCTGCTGATCGAGGAGAAGCGCCAGTTCCTCGACGCGGCCCTGGAACGCGACGTGCGCCTGTTCTTCACCCACGATCCGGTCTGCGCCATGGCGCGCGTGACGCGCGACGCGCAGGGGCGCTACGGCACGACCGACGCGCACGAGGCCCTGCAGGGCCTGGCGCTGTAGCCGCGGGTTCCGCGGCGCCCCTTACCGGCCGCGGCGCGAGCCGCTACCCTTGCCGCCACTATCGGCAAGAGGCAGGGCCATGGCGGACGTATTCAGCTCCGAGGAAAACATCGGCTACGGCAGTCGCGTGAAGTCGTCCTTCGGCGCGGCCCTGGTCGGCCTGGTGATGTTCGCGGCGGCCTTTCCGCTGCACTTCTGGAACGAGGGGCGCGCGGTGGCCGAGCACCGCGCCCTGCAGGAGGGCGCGGCGGCCGTGGTGGAAGCGCCGACTGCGCCGCTCGACCCCGCACTGGAGGGCAAGCTCGTGCACGCCAGCGCGCGCGCCACGGCGCCGCAGCCCGTGGCCGACGCGCAGTTCGGCCTGTCCGCCCAGGCCCTGGCCCTGCAGCGTCAGGTGGAAATGTTCCAGTGGCGCGAGCACAAGAAGACGCGCACCGAAAAGAAGCTCGGTGGCGGCGAGCGCAAGATCACCGAGTACCGCTACGACACCGGCTGGGACGACGAAGCGATCGACTCGGCGCGCTTCGAGCACCGCGATGGGCACGAGAATCCCCACTCCTGGCCCTTCTCCAGCGCCCGCTTCGAGGCCAACCCGGTGCGCCTGGGCGACCTCGTATTGTCCTCGCCTTTCGTAGGTCGGATCGGCGGCGCCGAACCGCTGGTGCCGACGCTGTCCGCGCTACCGCCCAACCTCGGCGCCAGCTTCCAGTTCGACGACGGGCGACTGGTGACGAGCAAGGATCCCGGCAAGCCCCAGGTCGGCGACTTGCGCGTGGCCTGGCAGCGCGTGCCCGAACAGGACGTGAGCGTGGTCGGCCTGCAGCACAATGGCGGCATCGAGCCCTACACCGCCAGCAACGGCCGCCAGATCGCCCTGCTCGACGCGGGTGCGGTGCCGGCGGCGAAGATGTTCCAGGCGGCCGAGGCGCGCAATACGCGCCTGACCTGGCTGCTGCGCGCGGCCGGTGCCTTTCTCATGTGGCTGGGGCTGACCATGGCTCTGGGCTGGATCGGCCGCGTGCTCGACTTCATTCCCTTCCTCGGCAGTCTGGTCGAGACCGGCGTGTCCATCGTGGCGGCGCTGGTGGCCCTGGTGCTCTCGGCGCTCACCATTGCCGTGGCCTGGTTCTACTACCGCCCGGTGGTGGCCGTGGCGCTCATCGCCCTGGCGCTGGGCGGGGTGCTGCTGCTGCGCCGCCGTGCACGGCGGCCGCCACCGCCGCCCGCGGCGGGCTTGCCGCCCATGGCCCCGCCCCCGCCGCCGCCCGCCGCGACCTAGACGAGTCCCCCACGCGGCGCGCCGGGCGGTACCGCCGGCGCAGCGCGCGACTTCCCTGGATGCCGCCGGCCCCGGAGAGTCCCCATGCGCGTCACCGGTCTGTACGCGGCGTTGTGTGCCATGCTCGTGGTGTTCCTCGCCTTGCGCGTGGTGCAGCAGCGCCTGCGCAAGCGTGTCGGCGTGGGCGATGCGGGCGATCCTGAGCTGATCCGGCGCATCCGCGCCCACGGCAACGCCGTCGAGAATGTGCCGACCGCCCTGCTGCTGCTCCTGCTGCTGGACCTGGGCAATGCGGCGAGCGCCGTGGTGCACGCCTTCGGTCTGGCCGTGCTGGTGGGGCGGCTGGCCCATGCCTGGGGACTGTCGCGCTCGAGCGGGCCCTCGCCGGCGCGCTTGATCGGCTCGCTGCTGACCTGGGGCGCCATGCTCGGCATGGCCGGGTTGCTGCTGTGGCAGTTCGCCGGACGCGCCGCGGGCGCGTGATGCCCGCGCGCGGCCAGCGGCGTGCCTGCGAAATGCCCGATCGCGCGAGCACGCTGGCCCCCTTTTTTCGCGGAGTCCCCCATGCCGTCACTGCGTTCCTGTGCGCTCGCCCTTGCGGCGCTTCTCACTCCCGCGCCGGCCTTCAGCGCGGAGTACTCGTGCGCGGATTGCGATTCCTGGAACGCGCCGCACGCGCCGTTCCGCATCCACGGCAATACCTGGTACGTCGGTACGCAGGGACTGTCGGCGCTGCTGGTCACCTCCGACCGCGGACACGTGCTGATCGACGGCGGACTACCGCAGTCCGCGCCGCGCATCGCCGCCAGCATCGCCGCCCTCGGCTTCCGCCTGGGCGACGTCAAGCTGATCCTCAACTCCCACGCTCACTTCGACCATGCCGGCGGCATCGCCGAGCTGGCGCGCCTGTCAGGCGCCACGGTGGCCGCCTCGCCCTACAGCGCCGGGCAGTTGCGCAACGGCAATCCCGACGACGCCCAGTTCGGCCGGAGCGCGCCGTACCCGGCGTTGGCTACGGTGCGCGAGATCGCCGACGGCGAGGTCCTGCGGGTCGGCGATCTCGCCATGACCGCGCATTTCACGCCGGGCCATACGACCGGTGGGACGAGCTGGACCTGGCGCAGCTGCGAGGGCGCGCGCTGCCTGAACATGGTCTACGCCGACAGCCTGACCGCACCCGGCTTCCGCCTGCTGGGCAATCCACGGCAGCCCGAGGCCGTGGCGCAGTTCCGCGGCAGTTTCGCCCGCGTGGCAGCCTTGCCCTGCGACATCCTCGTGTCGCCGCATCCCGATTTTTCCGACCTGTTCGAGCACCTGGCGGCGCGCGAGGCGGGGCAGGCGGAAGCCTTCATCGACGCGGGCGCCTGCCGCCGCTACGCCGCGGCCGCGCGTGAGCGCTTCGAGGCGCAATTGGCGCGGGAACAGGCCGCTCCGCCGCCTCCCGCGGAGGCCAGCGGCAAGCGCCCCTGAGCGTCAGACTCAGGACGCCAGATTGCCCTGGGCCGGGTCGGCAAGCGCGTCCGGGTGCTCCAGGAAGTACAGGCCCGCGAACAGTTTGGGGTCGACCGCGTAGCCCTCGCGCATGCGCGCCGCCAGCCAGCGTGGCACTTCCTCCAGCGGGATCTCATGCACGCGGATGTCCTCGGTCGCGTCGCCCCCGCCGGCGTGGACGCGCGTCAGACCGCGCGCATGCACCACGCTGATGATCTCGTTGCTCATGCCCGACGACGAGGGGCCGGCCATGAGGAAATCCACGCGCTCGGCGCGGTAGCCCGTCTCTTCGGTGAGCTCGCGCGCGGCCGCGTCGACGGCGCGCTCGTCGGCATGGCCGTCGCTGTCGCCCACCAACCCGGCCGGCAGTTCGATCGCGTGCCGGCCGAGGGCCTCGCGCCATTGCTCGACCAGCAGCAGTCGGCCGGCCGCGGTTACCGCCAGGATGATCACGCCGCCACCCGGGTTGGTGCGCTCGGCAAACTCCCAGCGGCCGCGTCGGCGCAGACGCAGCCAGCGGCCGTTGAAAAGGGTTTCGGTTTCGGTCATTGTGCGCGCCCCGTCCCGCCCGCGGCGCCCGCCGCGTGGAACCTTGCCCGGTTGCGCGCTGTCTTGAGCGCGTCCCGCATCTTCCGGAATCTCCCCATGAAAGTTCAAGCCGCCGCCCTGTTTCTCGGCCTCGTCCTTGCTGCCGCCGGCCATGCCGCGCCGACCGCGCCCGACCTCAAGGACGATCCGCGCTGGAAGGCGGCGGAAGCCCTGACTCAGGAGCAGATCCAGGCGTCGACCGATCGCAACTCCCTGGCCCGTCTGGCCGACCTCTACAACGGACGCGATTTCGACCGCTTCGTGTGGACCCTCGAGCGGCTCGTGGCGCTCACGCCGAATTCGGGTGAGCTCAAGCTGCAGCTCGCCTCGGTGTACGCCTCGCGCGACATGAAGAGCAAGGCCTACGACACCCTCGTGCACATGCAGGTCCAGGGATTCGGCTACGACTTGCAGGGCGACGAGCGCTTCGAGAAGGTCAACGGCACCAAGGTGTGGACCTACATCGTCGAGAACCTGCGCGCCAATGCCAAGCCCTTCGGCGAGGGCAAGGTGGCCTTTTCCCTGCCCAAGGGTGACCGCCTGCTGGAAAGCCTCGACTGGGATCCCAAGCGGCAGAAGTTCCTCGTCGGCAGTGCCCGCGAGGGCGTGGTCTACCTGGCCGACAAGAGCGGCGCCACGGAGAGCTTCATCGCGCCCGATGCCAAGGCCGGGCTGTGGTCGGTGCTGGCGCTGCGGGCCGATCCCGAGCGCGACCTGCTGTGGGTGCTCAGCGACGGCGTCAAGGTGTTCAAGGGCTTCGATGCCGACATGCTGGGCAAGGCCTGGCTGATGAAGTACCAGCTCTCCAGCGGCAAGCTGCTGGGTCAGTACGCGCCGCCCGAGGCGAGCGGAGGCCATATCCTGACCTCGCTGGCTGTGGGCAAGGGCGGCCGCGTGTACGTGGCCGATGCAGTGCGCCGCGAGATCTACCAACTCGACGGCGAGCAGCTGAAGCTGCTGGCGGCCAACCCGCGCCTGTCGGCGGTGAACGGCCTGAGCGTGAGCGGCGACGGCAATACCCTGTATTTCGCCGACCCTTCGCTCGGGCTGTTCGGCTTTGATCTGGCGACAGCCAAACCCTTTGCCGTCGGCCACAATCCCGAGCGCCTGGTGGTGGGTGGCGTGGAGGCGATGTACTGGTACGACGGCTGCCTGGTGATCGTGCAGCCGCAGATGGTGCCGGCGCGCGTGATGCGCCTGAAACTGGCCAAGGACGGTCGCTCCATCGATGCGGCCATGCCGCTGGACGTGGCCCAGCCGGCCTTCGCCAGCCTCGGCGCTGGCGTCGTGGTCGGCCAGGATCTCTATTTCATCGCCAACAGCGAGAAGGCCTTGTACGACAGCTACGGCGTGCTGCGCGACGAGAAGCTGCTGGAGCCGGTGCGCGTGTTCAAGTCCAACCTGCGTTACGCCTGGGACCAGCCGGGTATCGGCACGGCGTTGAATGCCGTTCCGGCCGCTCAACCCCAGGGCGCGACGGCAGGCGACGGCGCGAAGAAGTAGCCGCTTGCCGCGCCACGCCGCGGTCGGGCCTGGATACGCCTAGGGCGCAAGCTGGCGCAGCCGTGCCCGCGTGAGCGGGCCGAAGCGCAGGCGGTCGAACAGGGCCTCGGCGGCCTCCCGGTCCACGCCCCGGCGCGCCAGGGCCACCGGTTCCTGCGGTACGGGTGCGTCCACCGCGATAGCCGTCAGGGCGCGCGACAGCCGCGCCAGCTCGGCATGCGTCCTCAGCTTGGCGTGGGCCGCCGCGGCGCCGCGGAAGCGCAGGAAGGGGATCTCGTCCAGGCGCGCATACAGCGCGTCCAGGGTGCCGAAGTGCGACAGCAGGGTGGCTGCGGTCTTGGGGCCGATGCCAGGCACGCCGGGGATATTGTCGACCGCGTCGCCGGTGAGCGCGAGGTAGTCCGCCACCTGGTGCGGATGCACGCCGAGGCGCTGCTTCACGCCGGCGGCGTCCCAGCGCTGGTCCCGGGCGAAGTCCCACTGCTCGTCGTGCGCGCCCAGCATCTGGCCGAAGTCCTTGTCGGCCGAGACGATCACGCCGCGGAAGCCGTGTCCGCGCAGTGCCACCAGGGCGCTGCCGATGAGGTCATCGGCCTCGAAGCTGTCGTGGCGCAACACGGCGCAGCCCAGCGCTGCGGCCAGCTCCTTGCAGTAATCGAACTGGCGCTTGAGTGACTCCGGCGGCAGCTCGCGGTTGGCCTTGTAGGCCGGGTAGATGGCGTTGCGGAAGGAGCTGGTCAGCGACTCGTCGAAGGCCACCGCGGCGTGGCTGGGACGCACCTGCTCCAGGAAGTCGAAGAGGAAGCGACTGAAGCCGTACACGGCATTGACCGGCGCGCCGTCAACGTCGTGGAACTCGTCCGGCACGGAGTGCCAGGCGCGGAACACGTAGAGGCTGGCATCGACCAGGTGCAAAGTGGGCCGACTCATGCGCCGGTCCACTCGCTCACCAGCGCGGCGGCATCGGGGCGCGTGCGCTCCGGGGCCGGTTCGCGCGGCGTGCCGATGTGCACAAAGCCGACCACGCGCTCATTCCCGGCCAGGCCCAGCAACGCGGCGGCTTCCGGCGCGTAGGCGGCCCAGCCGGTGAGCCACTGCGCACCGAAACCGAGGGCCTGTGCGCCGAGCAGCAGGTTGTAGGCGACGCAGCCGGCCGACAGCAGCTGCTCCTGCGCTGGGATCTTCGGATGCGCGGCGTCGACGCGGGCGATCACCGCGACGATCAGCGGCGCGGCGTTGTAGCGCTCGCGGTCCTTCTCCAGCACGGCGGCGGCCACGTCGGGGTCAAGGCGCCGGTGCAGTTCGGCCAGGCGCCGGCCGAGCTGCGCCCGCGCCGCGCCGCGAATGAGCAGGAAGCGCCAGGGCGCGAGCTTGCCGTGGTCGGGCACGCGCACCGCCGCGCGAAGCAGGGCGTCGAGCTGGGCCGGCGCGGGGCCGGGCTCCCCCAATTGCCGCGCGGGCACCGAACGGCGGCGGTTGAGGACATCGAGGTCGGTCATGGGCGCGGCACACGGCGGGCGGTCGTAAGGCGCGAAAGTGTAGCAAGGGCGCTTACCAGTGCCGGGCGCTTGGGCTAGGATCGGGGCCTCGTTGTCCAGCGGGGAAGGGATCCATGCCGACCAGCATCGCAGTCCTGCGCGAAACCGTGCCCAACGAGCGGCGCGTCGCGCTTACGCCCGAGGTGGCGAAGAAGCTCATGGCGCGCGGCGCCACGGTGCTGCTGGAATCCGGCGCGGGCGTGCCGGCCAGCTATCCCGATGCGTCCTACCGGGACGCCGAGGCCTTGCCCGGGGCGGCCGGAGTGCTGGCCCGCGCCGACGTGCTGCTGACCGTGCAGCCCCCCAGCCTCGAGCAGATCGGCGCCCTGCGCGAGGGCAGCGTGGTGATCGGCTACCTGCAGCCGCACCTCGCGCCCGAACGCACCCGCGCGCTGCGCGACCGCAAGATCACTGCCTTCGCCATGGAGCTGCTGCCGCGCACCACGCGCGCCCAGGCCATGGACGTGCTGTCCTCGCAGGCCTCGGTGGCCGGCTACAAGGCGGTGCTGATCGCCGCCGAGGCGGCACCGAAGTTCTTCCCCATGCTCACCACGGCGGCGGGCACCATCCGCCCCTGCAAGGTGCTGATCGTCGGCGCCGGGGTGGCAGGGCTGCAGGCCATCGCCACGGCGCGGCGGCTGGGTGCGCAGGTGGAAGGTTTTGACGTGCGGCCCGAAGTGAAGGAGCAGATCGAATCGCTCGGCGCCAAGTTCCTTGATCTGGGCGTGTCCGCCGCCGGCAGCGGCGGCTACGCGCGCGAGCTGACAGCGGAGGAGCGCGAGCAGCAGCAGCGCGCCCTGGCCGAACACCTCAAGGGCATCGACGTGGTGGTCACCACGGCCGCCGTTCCGGGGCGCAAGGCACCGCGCATCATTACCCGGGCCATGGTCGACGGCATGAAGCCCGGCGCCGTGATCGTGGACATCGCCGCCGAGACCGGTGGCAACTGCGAGTACAGCGAGCCGGGCAGGAGCGTGACCACGGCCAACGGCGTGACCGTGATCGGCACGGTCAACCTGCCCTCCACCACGCCCATCCATGCCAGCGAGATGTACGCCAAGAACCTGTACAACTTCATCGAGCTGAGCCTCAAGGACGGCGCCTTCACGCTCGATTGGAGCGACGAACTCATCGCCAAGACCTGCCTCACCCATGCCGGCCAGATCAAGCACGAGCCGACCCGGCAGCTCGTCGAAGGAGCCGCGCCATGATCGATCCCTTCATCGCCCTGTTCGTCTTCATGCTCGCGGCCTTCACCGGCCACGAGATCATTTCGCGCGTGCCGGTGATCCTGCACACACCGCTGATGTCCGGATCCAATTTCGTGCACGGCATCGTGCTGGTGGGCGCGATGATTGCCCTGGCGCACGCCGAGACCCCGCTGGCGCAGGCCATCGGCTTCGCTGGCGTCGTGCTCGGGGCGGGCAATGCCGCCGGCGGCTACGTGGTGACCGAGCGCATGCTGGAAATGTTCAAGTCCAGCAAGGACAAGAAGGACTGATGCCAATGGACATGCAGAGCGTCCTCACCTGGATTGCCAAGGCGAGCTACTTCGTCGCCACCGTCCTGTTCATCCTCGGCATCAAGCGCATGTCCTCGCCGGTCACGGCGCGGCGCGGCATCGTGCAGGCCGGCATCGGCATGGTGCTGGCCACGCTGGCCACCTTCGCCATCACCGGCACGCACAACGTCGGACTGATCGTGCTGGGCATCGCCGTGGGCGTCCTGCCGACCTGGCTGTGGGGCAAGAAGGTCGCCATGACCGACATGCCGCAGATGGTGGCGTTGTTCAACGGCATGGGCGGCGGCTCGGCCGCAGCGATCGGTGCCGGCGAGCTGATCAAGTTCGCCCACGCCGGCGCGGCCCCGGCTATGTCGACGCTGGCCTTTGCCGTGGTCGGCGCCTTGATCGGTTCCATTTCGATGACCGGCTCGATCATCGCCTGGGCCAAGCTCGACGGGCGCATGGACAAGCGCTTCACCTTCGGCGGCCAGCAGGCGTTCAATTTTCTCGTCTTCGCCGGCGCCCTGGTCTGCGGTCTCGCCCTGATCTTCTGGCAGGTCGGCACGCCGCTGGTGGTCGCCTTCTTCGTGCTGGCGTTGGCCTTCGGCGTGCTGATGACCCTGCCCATCGGCGGCGCCGACATGCCGGTGGTGATCTCGCTGTTCAATGCCTTCACCGGTCTTGCGGTGGCCTTTGAAGGCTACGTGATGCAGATCGAGGCGCTGATCGTCGCCGGCATGGTGGTGGGCGCGGCCGGCACGCTGCTCACGCAGCTCATGGCCAAGGCCATGAACCGCCCGATCTCCGGCGTGCTGTTCTCCAATTTCGGCGGTGGCGGCAGCAGCGCGGAGATCGCCGGCTCGCAGAAACCCATCGAGGCCCCCGACGCCGCCTCCCTGCTGTACATGGCCGAGAAGGTGATCATCGTGCCGGGCTACGGCATGGCGGTGGCGCAGGCCCAGCACAAGATCTGGGAGCTGTCGCAGGCGCTGATCAAGGCGGGCAAGGAGGTCCGCTTCGCCATCCATCCGGTGGCGGGGCGTATGCCCGGGCACATGAACGTGCTGCTGGCCGAGGCGGGCGTGCCCTATGACCTGATCGCTGACATGGACGACATCAATCCCGAGTTCAAGACCTGCGACGTGGCCATCGTCATCGGCGCCAACGACGTCGTGAACCCCTCGGCCAAGACCGACAAGTCCTCGCCGATCTTCGGCATGCCGATCCTCGACGTGGTGGACTCGCGTCAGGTGATCGTTATCAAGCGCGGCAAGGGCACCGGCTTCGCCGGCATCGAGAACGCGCTCTTCTACGCCGACAACTGCCGCCTGCTCTATGCCGACGGCAAGGAAGCGGCGAGCCGGCTGATCGCCGAACTCAAGGGCATCGAGTCCGGCGGCGGGCACTGAGGCGGCGCGGGCGGTCCGGCACGGTGCCGCAGACCTAGGCCGCTCCGCCCCCGCCGGACCTGTGTCCGCGCAGGGAGAAGGCGCCTGCCGCCACGGCGCCGAGGACGGCCCAGCCCAGCTGCCAGGCGTCGGCGCGGGCCCAGGCCACGGCCAGGGCCATGTCGGTGCCGATCCGCGGCAGGGCGCTGCCCATGGACAGGCCCAGCACGCCGGCCACGTCCGCGGTGGCGTTGAGCGTGGCGGCGTACACGCAGGCGACGCCACAGGCCGCCAGGGCGAGCAGCACGCTCCACCAGCGGCCACCCAGCCCCTGCAGGCGCAGCACGCTGCCGATCGCGGCACCCACCGGCAGGGCCAGCGGCGCCAGCGGCCGCCCCACATAGAGGCCCAGCACCGACCAGGCCGCACCGGCCGCCAGTGCCGTCATGAGCACGGTGAAGCCGCCGAGCGGCAGGGCGAACCAGGGCAGGGCGCGCCGCGCCGCCGTCACGGCAGGTGTCCTGCGGGCTGTTCGGGCATGGGCGTGTCGGCGCGGATCATCGGCCACGCATCATAAGCGCTGCGCTGCCCGGGCGCCCCTCAGCGCAGGGGGGCATCGCTGCGCAGCAGCCAGGCGCTGTCGTGGCGTTCGAAGCCGATGCGCGGGTAGTAGTCCACGGCGGCGGGGGCGGCCAGGAGGATCAGGCTCGCCTGCGGTGCCGCCGCACGGGTGTGGCGCACCAGCTCGCGGCCGATGCCGCGGCGCTGATGGCCTTCGTCCACCGCGAGATCGGCCAGGTAGGTGCAGTAGGCAAAATCGGTCAGGCTGCGTGCCATGCCGACGAGGTCGGTGCCGTCCCAGGCGGTCACGACGAGGTTGGACTGCTGCAGCATGGCGCCGAAGCGCGCGTCGTCGTCGATCGGGCGGCGCGCCCCGAGGGAGCAGGCGCGGTACAAGGCGCGCGCCTGCGCCAGGGTCGGCATCGCGTCGCGGCGGTAGGTGATCACGGCATGCGCTCCGACGGCGCGTCGAGCAGGCGCTGCACGGACGCCGGCAGGGGCGCGTCGCGGCATTCCGTTTCGGGCCGCGGTCGCTGCGGCTGCAGCGCCAGCGGCACCACTCCGGCCCAGTGCGGCAGGGCCAGGTCGGCCTTGTCGTCGCGCGCACCGCCGACGCGGATCTTCACGCTGGCGTCTTCGATGGGCATGCGCAGCACGTGCGTGGCGGCCAGCTCGTTGCGGTCGGCGGGGCGCGCCTCGGCCGCGCGGCCCGGCAGGACCGCATCGACGAAATGCGCCAGAGCCGTCGCCTTGGCGGCGGCATCGTCGATCAGGCGGGCGCGGCCGAAGCACACGGCGGATCGGTAGTTGACGGAGTGGTGGAAGTGCGAACGCGCGAGCACCAGGCCGTCGACGTGGGTGACCGTCACGCAGGCCTGGATGCCCGTACCGAGCATGCCCATGAGCCGGCTGGCGATGGAACCGTGCAGGAGCAGGTCGTCGCCATCGCGCCAATAGAGCATGGGGAGGACGAAGGGCTGCTCCGCGCTGGCAAAGCCGACATGGGCGAGAAAGCCGGCGTCCAGCACGGCGTGCAGGTCGGTGCGCTCGTAGCGGGCGCGGTCCGGAATGCGCCGGAGGCGGTGGCGGGCATCGCGTGCTGGCTCGGACATGGCGCGGTTTCCGTGGGCTGGTGCGACCAAGCCTAGGCGCGACATCGGCCCCGCCGAAGGTCCGGTTCGGCTACGATGCGCAGAGCCAATCGGAGGCCGCATGTTTCTCGAACTCGACGGCAGCGGACCGCTCTACGCCCAACTGACGCGCGCGCTCAAGGGCGCCATCCTGGCCGGCCGCGTCGGGGCGGGGGCACGTCTGCCGGCCACGCGCGTGCTGGCGCGCGAATTGGATCTTTCGCGCAATACCGTGCTGGCCGCCTACGAACAGCTGCACGCGGAGGGATTCCTCATCGGCAAGGTGGGGTCGGGCAGCTACGTCGCTGCGATCGAGACCACGCGCGCGGAACGCGCGCCACCGCGGCAGACGCCCAGCGGCCCGGCCGCGCGCTACGCCCGCCGTGCCCGCGAGGTGTACGACCACATCATTCCCGGGCGCCAGTACCGCGGCCTGCGCTACAACCTGCAGTACGGTCTGCCGCTCACCAATCCGGCCCTGACCAGCGCCTGGCGCCGGGCGCTGGCGCACGCGGCGGCGCATGCCGAAATGGACTATCCCGATCCGCAGGGCCTGGCGGCCCTGCGCGGGCAGATCTGCGACTACTTGGCGCGTCGCCGCGGCATCAGCGCCCTGCCCGAAGACGTGTTGGTGGTGTCGGGCACGCAGCAGGCGTTCTTCCTCGCCGCGCTGGTGCTGCTCGACGGCGAGGACACGGTGGTGCTGGAGGATCCGCACTACCGCGGCGCGCGCCAGGTGTTCCAGGCCCACGGCGCGCGCGTGGCAGCGGTGGAGGCGGACGACGAGGGTCTGGTCGTGGCGCGCTTGCCGCCGCGGCCGCCGCGGCTGGTGGTGGTCACTCCCTCGCACCAGTTTCCCTCCGGCGCGGTGATGTCGCTGGCCCGGCGCCTGGAACTGCTCGACGCCGCGGCCAAGCAGCGCTGCTGGGTGATCGAGGACGACTACGACGGGGAGTTTCGCTACGACGCGCATCCCCTGGCCGCGCTGAAGTCGCTCGATCGCCACTCCCGCGTGATCTACATCGGCAGCTTCTCCAAGACCCTGTTTCCCTCGCTGCGCCTGGGCTACATGGTGCTGCCACCGGGGCTGCGCCAGGCCTTCGTCGCGGCCAAGTGGTTCTGCGACCGCGGCTGCCCGGCCATCGAGCAGGGTGCCCTGTGCCGCTTCATGCAGGACGGCGGCTTCGAGCGCCACCTGCGCGACGCGGCCAAGACGCTCAAGCAGCGCCGCAACGCCATGCTGGCCGGATTGCGGCGCTACTGCGGTCGCCACGTGGAGGTGGCCGACTCACACGCCGGCATGCACCTTGTGGCCTGGCTGCCGGGCCTGGACGAGGCGCGCCTGGAGCGCGTCGTGGCCCTGGCGGCCGAGCGTGGGCTGGGCCTGTACTCGATCGCGCCGTATTTCACCGGCAAGCCGCCGCGGCCGGGGCTGCTGCTGGGCTATGCCAGCCTGCCGCCGGCGGACATCGAGGCGGCGATGCGCCTGTTCGGGCAGTGCCTGAACGAGATCGGTCGCCAGCGCTGAGGTCCGCGCCCGGTGAGACGGCGGCGCGTCCGCGAGCCCGGGCGCGACAAGTGACCCCAAAATCAGGATAATTTTGGTCCTGATTTCCACAGCCCGACGCCATGGCCGGTTTCAGCGCCTCCTCCGAACCCATCCGCTTTGAACGCGACTGCGAGGCTGTCATGGTGCCGCAGGGCACCACGGTTACCCTGCCGGCGGGCGAGACCGGCTACATCACGCAGGCGCTCGGCGGCAGTTTCACGGTCTACGTTGACGGCAACCTGTTCCGCATCCGCGGCGCCGATGCCGACGCCATCGGCAAGGAGCCGCCGGTGCCACTGCAGCTGTCCGACGGCGCCAGCGACGAGGAGGTGGAAAAGCTGGTGTGGAAACAGTTGCGCACCTGCTTCGATCCGGAGATCCCGGTGAACATTGTCGATCTCGGCCTGGTCTACGCGTGCGAACTGGCTCGCCGCGAGGACGGGGAGCGCCGGGTCGAGGTCAGGATGACCCTGACGGCGCCCGGCTGCGGCATGGGCGACATCCTGGTGGATGATGTGCGCGCCAAGATCGAGGCCATTCCGACCATCGCCGAGGCAGAGGTTGAGCTGGTGTTCGACCCGCCCTGGAACCAGTCGATGATGTCCGACGTGGCGAAGCTGGAAACGGGAATGCTGTGAGGCCGTGCGGCGCGGCTGCGGCCGCGGCGCCGGCCGGATGATCGGGGGGTGACCGCGGCGCCCTCGCCCGCAGCCGGCTCACCACAAGGGGCGGCTGAAATCGAACTCGGGCTGCGCCTGCGGCTTGCAGAAGGCCGTGCCCACGCCGTAGTCCACCCCCAGGCGCAGCAGCAGGTGGGCGCGGTTGGTGGAATCCACGCCCGGCCCGATCACCGCGCAGCCGGCGCCGTGGGCCTTGCGCACCAGGGCGAGCAGGGTGTCGCCGATCGACTTGGCCGTGCCCAGCTCCTCCACCAGGGCGGGCGAGAGCCGCACGAAATCCACCGTGAGGTTGCGCAGGGCATGCACCGCCGCCCAGTCGCGGCCGAAATCGGTCAGGCACACCCGCACGCCGTTCTGGTGCAGGTACTTCAGGCGTTCCGCCGCCCGTGGGCCGGCGTCGATCAGCGGCGTGCAGGGCAGCTCCAGGGTGAGGCCCGTGCCGGACAGGTGGCGTTCCTTGAGTTCCTGCGTCAACCAGTAGGCGAGGTCGGGGTCGAGCAGGCTGTCCACCGACTGCGGCACGAACAGGCGCAGCTGGCGCCCGCGCTTGAGCTGCTCCTCGCGCACCTTGAGCGCATGCTCGAGCAACCAGCGGTCGAGCTGGATCAGCTGGCCGCATTCGGCCGCGACCGGCGCCAGATCGGCGTAGGCCACGGCCATGCCCGGGTGCTGCGTGCTGCGCACCTTGAAGCCCAGCTCGAACTGCCCGGACAGCTTGCCGGCCAGCGGCACCACCGGCTGGAACTCGAACTGCGTCTGCTCCGGCGTCAGCGGGCGGCTCAGCACGGCGCGGATCGCCAGCAGCGGATCGGGGGGCAGCAGCGCGGCTTCCTTGGTCTCGAAGGAGAGCACGCGATTGCCACCCAGGTGCGCGGCCGCCACGCGTGCGGCCTCCGCATTCGTCACCACGGCGTCGACGCTGGTGTGCTCGCCGCCGAGCAGGGCCATGCCGATGCTGGCGGTGAGGGTGTGCGCCTGGCCGCTGTACTGCCAGGGCTGGTTGGCGAGGGCGAAGCGCAGGCGCTCGGCCACGGCGGTGATGTCGCTGCGCGAGCGGCGGTGCAGCAGCACGAAGTAGTGGAAGTCCTGGTACTGCGCCGGCAGGTCGAGCTCGTCGAGCTGGCTACGCAGCACGCTGCCCACGTGGGCGTCGAGAGCCGCCAGACCGGCCAGCCCGATGCGTTCGCGCAGGTCGGCGGCGCGGTCGATGGCCACCGTGAGCAGGGCGGCCGAGCGCTCGCCCAGGGCGTTGCCGAGCCGATCGATGAGCAGGGCGCGGGAATACAGGCCGGTGCGGTTGTCGCGGCCGTCCGGGTTGCCGATCACCTCGCGCAACCAGTGGGCGCGACGCAGGCGCGAGGTCAGCGCGGCAATGAGGTGGCGGCTCTTGACCGGCTTCACCAGGAACTCGTCGCCGCCGGCGGCGATGGCGTCGAAGCGCAGGTTCACGTCCCCGGGCGCGGCCGCCAGGACGATCGGCACCGCGGCGTGTTCCGGCTGCTGGCGGATCATCTGCGTCAGTTCGATGCCGCGCACGTCGGGAAGATCGTGGTCGATCACGATGGCGTCGGGACGGAATTCGGCCAGGGCCGCCAGGGCCGCCTGGCCGTTGCCGACGATGCGCGCGGTCATGCCGCGTTCGGCCAGGCTGCGCGCGGCGTCGATGGCGTGGCTGCGGTCGGCATTGGCCAACAGCACGCGCCAGGCCGGGGCGGCCGTGTGCGCCAGCAGCTCATCGAGCTTGGCGAGCACGCGCAGGCTGTCCAGCGGCGCGCTGAAGAAGGCCGCCGCGCCGGCGCGCATGGCGAGGAGGCGGTGGCCGAGGTCGCCGTCGGGCGAGATCACCAGCAGGGCCGGCTGCTCTTCCGGGGCGACGCGCTGCTGTTCCAGCAGGGCGCGCAGGCGACCCAGCACGCGCAGGCGGCGGGCGTCGAGCATGAGTGCGCCGGGCACGGCGCGCGCAAGGAACTCCAGCAGCGCCTCGGGCGTGTCCAGGCGCCGTGCCTCGTAGCCGCGCTCGGCGAGGGCGCTGGCCAGGCCGGGCGCCGTGCCTTCCTCGATACCGAACAGGGCGACCAGGCGCGGCAGGCGCAGCAAGCCTTCGGCCGCGGCAGCGCCCTGGGTCACCCCGAGCGGGGCGGAAGCCGCCAGGGCGGCCGGCGAGCTGGCGCTGGACGGGCTGTCTTCGGGCGGCAGCGCATCCGCCTTGGCCGCGTCCGCCGCCGCGGGCGGCGCCGCAGACGGGGCTGGAGGCGCCGTATCGCGCGCAGGCGCTGGTGCCCGAGTCTCCGCGACAGGCGGCGGGCGCGTGGCGACGACCGGAATCTCGCCCGTTACGCGCGCCGTCGGCAACACGCGCACCGTCGCGGTTTCCGCGGCCGACAGTTCGCTCAGATCGCTGCCGAGCGCATTGACCATGGTGGCCAGCCGCTGCAGGTCGCGCGGCGTCGGGAGCAGGGCGTCGTCGATGAAGGAACTGAGGTAGGCGGCGAGGTCGAGCGCGTCGCTGTTGAGCCGATCCAGGCCGAGACGTTCGCTGGTGCTGGCGATCTGCTCCACCTCCTCGCCCAGCTGCATTGCGGCGGCGCGGTCCCAGGAGCCGTTGGACAAGGGCTGCCAGCGCCGCACCAGCGCAAGGCAACGCTGCCGCAGTTCCTCGCGGCTGGCGCTGTCGGTGCGTGAGCTGCCGGGTTGGGTCATGCGCGAATTGTGCTCCGCTACGGGCTGCCTGTGCGCCAGCATGGCCCATGCCAGGCGCCTGCCCTGTGGCCTTCTTCACAAATCCCGCGCTGGCCGGCCCTGCCTTGCGATTGACCGCGCCCCGGGGCATGTCCATGCTGCCTGCCGCCGCACAGCGTCGGCATGGCCTCAGGGGCACGTATGAAAGGCAGGTTGCACGTCATCAGCGGATTGCTGTTCGCCCTGGTGCTGCTGTTCGATCTGGCGGTCTGGGGAGGGGTGAAGGACATCCCGCACGTCGGCCCCAAGATCACCGAGACGGCCCGCACGCAGGCGCCGCTGGCGTTCACCTACATTGCCCTGGGCGAGCTACTGGACG
>Ga0208826_1000684_pt1 | contig 33502 bp, 21 predicted proteins | sample AD_UKC115_MetaG_FD_184451 | JGI IMG/M metagenome (GOLD analysis project Ga0208826, IMG submission 184451) | Active sludge microbial communities of municipal wastewater-treating anaerobic digesters from Hong Kong - AD_UKC115_MetaG (SPAdes)... | ecosystem: Engineered > Bioreactor > Anaerobic >...
AAGATCGGTCCGGTCGAGAAGATCCGCGATCTGGTCAATCTGCATTTGCCCGGTGTCGGTCTGCGGCCGCTGCCGGTGGCGCCGCGGCAAATCCCTTACCACGCGGGCAATAACTATTTCGAGCTGGACACCGCCAGTGAGTTCTGGCGTGGCCTTGAGCGCTCCGGCGGTCTCGCGATGCACATCGCAGGCGACTGGCCCGGTCTGAAGCTTGAGTTCTGGGCGATTCGCGCATGACAACCCCCGCTAATCTGGATCCCTTTGCAATCCTCGCGGCAACGCCGGGTGCCGTGCCTGTCGGCATGGCCGCCGCGCCGGGGCCGGCGCCTCAGGAGCCTCCGTCCGCCATCGGCGAGCCGCAGGTCGCGGCAGACCTGCCGGAGATACTCAGTGGCGCCAATGCACTGGCAATCGCCGCCAATCCGCTGCTGAACCTGATTCCACAGATTCGCGTTACGCCGCATCACCCTGACCCCGAGCAGCTGCGCAATTACCTGGTCGATCAGGTGCAGCTATTTGAGCGGCGTGCCCGTGAAGCACAGGTGTCGCCGGAGACGCTGATCGCCGCGCGTTACGCGTTGTGTACCGCGCTTGATGAAACTGCTGCCAAGACGCCGTGGGGCGGTGGCGGACAGTGGTCCCGACATTCGCTGCTTGTCACTTTCCATAACGAGACCTGGGGCGGCGAAAAATTCTTCCAGGTACTTGCACGGCTGGTGCAGGACCCGAAGAAACACATCGACCTGATCGAGATGATGGCGGTGTGCATCGCACTTGGGTTTGAAGGCCGCTTCGGTGTGGTCGACAACGGCCGTTCACAACTGGAAACCCTGCGTCGCCGGCTGGTGGAAATCATCAATGGCGCCCGCGGAGAACACTCCAAGGCGCTGTCATTGCACTGGCAAGGCGCCGAGGCAGATGGCAAGTCGCGCTGGGGCTTCCTGCCGCTCTGGATCACCATCGGTGCGACGCTGACGTTGCTCGCCGGAATCTTCTTTCTGTACTACTTCTTCATCGCGGACAAGTCGAGCACTGTCTTCAGTGCGCTCAACTCGATCCGGCCGCCAAAAGCGCAGGCGGTCAAACCGCAGCCAGCGCCGACGCGCAGACTCGCGCAATTTCTCGAACCGGAAATTCGCGAAGGTTTGGTGTCGGTCAATGACTATGCAGACCGCAGCGTCATCGTCTTGCGTGGCGACGGCATGTTCGATAGCGGCCAGATTGATGTCAAGCCCCGCTACCTGAGCGTCATACAGCGCGTTGCTGACGCGCTCAACGCAGTTCCAGGCGCGGTACAGATTACCGGACACACCGACAACGTACCCATCCGTGGCATCAGGCGCTTCCCGTCGAACTTCGAATTGTCGCAGGCGCGGGCGGAGGTGGTGCGCGACATGATCGATTCGCGACTTACCGACAAGCGGCGCACGAGAGCGCAGGGCAAGGATCAGTCAGAGCCCGTGGCGAGCAATGCAACACCCGAGGGCAGGGCTGCCAACCGCCGCGTCGAAGTGGTGTTGCTGGTACCACCAGCGGAGCGTGATCGCGAGCTGAACGCAGCGCAGGGGAAACAATGATGTATTACCTGCGCATGATCTTTCGCAAGCTGTTCAATCGCACCACGCTGACCATCCTGCTGCTGTTGCTGTTGTCGGCGCTGATCTGGTGGATCGCGCCGATCATCCAGCTCCGGGACTTCTTCCCGTTCGCGCCAGCCTGGGTGCGCTGGACCATCATTGGGGTCATCTGGGCACTCTGGTTGATCCGGGTGCTGTTGCGGTGGTGGCGCGAGCGCAATGTCAACGCAGCGCTGCTCAGCCAGTTGTCGAAGATGCAGAGCAACGCCAAGCCGGGCGATCCGGCGGCGGGCAGCGAAGAGGTCGCCGAGCTCAACAAGCGCTTCAAGGATGCCGCCGACATCCTCAAGAAGACGCGCTTCACCAGTACGGAGAAGGGCGGATTCCTGTCCGGTCTGTCCAAGCAGTATGTCTACCAGCTCCCCTGGTATGCCTTTATCGGAGCGCCAGGCTCCGGCAAGACAACGGCCCTGGTCAATGCCGGCCTGACGTTCCCGCTGGCCGAGCAATTCGGAAAGGCGGCGATCCGCGGCATCGGCGGCACCCGCAACTGCGACTGGTGGTTCACCAACGAAGCGGTGCTGATCGACACTGCCGGCCGCTACACCACGCAGGAAAGCAACGAGTCCGTCGACAAAGCCGAATGGCAAGGCTTCCTGGCACTGCTGCGCAAATTCCGTCCGCGGCAGCCTTTGAACGGCGTACTGCTCACGGTGTCGGTCGCCGATCTGCTGCAGATGACCGCGCAGGAGCGGGAAGTGCATGCGGCCACGTTGAAGGCCCGTCTGAATGAGTTGCGCGAAGGTCTCGGCGTGCAGTTCCCGGTCTACGTGCTGGTCACCAAGACGGACTTGCTGTCCGGGTTCTCCGAGTACTTCCTGAACTACACGCGGGAGGATCGCGCTCAGGTCTGGGGCTTCACGCTTCCCTACGATCCGAAAGCGACTGAGCCGATCGCCGTGCGTGAATCGTTCGCACGCGAATTTGACCTGCTCTACAAGCGTCTGAATGATGGCATGCAGCAACGTCTGCTTGACGAACCGGACCTGTCGCGGCGCGCACTGGCCTACACGCTGCCGCAGCAACTGGCAGGTATTCGCGACGTATTGTCGCGCTTGCTCGGGGCAGTGTTCAGCGAGTCAAAATTTTCCGAGCAACCCATGTTGCGCGGTGTGTACTTCACCTCTGGCACCCAGGAGGGCACGCCGTTTGATCGTGTCCTCGGTGCGATGCAGCGGACGTTCCGCGTTGCTGCCCGGGTGCGTGCTGCGGAAGTCGGGGCAGGCACCGGCAAAAGCTACTTTCTGCAGGACCTGCTGCAGAAAGTCATTTTCAAGGAGCACTTCATTGCCGGTCGCAACATGGCGATGGAGCGGCGCATGCGGTGGCTGCGCTGGGCCGGCATTGCCGCTTGCGGCATCGCGTTCCTGTGGGCCAACATTGGCTGGTGGATGAGCTACGGCAACAACAGTGACTACATTGCCGAGGTCAATACCAAGACTGACGCTTTGCGCGAAACGGTCGCCGGAATCTCGCCGGCGCCCAGCGAAGACGCACCGGCACTGTTCGCTGCGCTCAATCAGGCACGGGACGCAGCGCACAGCTCAAAGTTCGATTTCGACAACCCACCGTGGCGTTATCGCTATGGTCTGTTCCAGGGCCCGAAACTCGACACCGCAGCCCAAGCCGTTTACCAGCGCCTGCTGGAAGATAGCCTGATGCCGCGAATCGCTGCGCGGGTTCACTCGCGGTTGCGGGCAGCTGCTGCCAACAAGACCGAGGCCAGCTACGAAGCGCTCAAGGCCTACCTGATGATGTACGACAGCGGCCGCGTCAAGGATGAGTTTGTCAAAAACTACGTGGGCGGCGATTGGCTCGCGGGTTTACCACCGGATGTCCCCAGCGAATCGCGCAAGCAGTTGCTCAGTCATCTGGAAGAGCTGTTGCGCATTGGCGGTTACAAATCTCCGTTCCCGCAGGATGCCGAACTGGTTCGGCAGGTTCGCGACACGCTGCTGCAACAGGAGCCGGCAAAGCGAGCCTACAACTTCATCAAGTCGCAACTGATCGGCATTGACCTGCCTGAGTTCACTGTCATTCGGGCGGCGGGGGACCGTGCGCCTGCCGTGTTCGAGCGCCGCAGCAACAAATCGCTCAGCAGTGCCGGCATTCCTGGCTTCTTCTCCGAGCGGGGTTACAACGAGTACTTCCTGAAAGGCCTGGCCAACTGGGGCGCTGGGCTGGGTCTGGAAGAGGCGTGGATTCTCGGCCGCAGCAACCCGACGGCAAGCGCCACCAAGGCGGCGACTGCGGCGTTTGACGCCAGCGGCATGGACCGCCGTATCCGCGAGTTCTATCTGCAGGATTTCGCCAACGAGTGGCAGAACTTCCTCAACGACATCCGGCTGCGACCGCCGCGCAGCATGACTGAAACAATCGAGTGGGCCAACGTCCTTGGTGCAGCCGATTCGCCGCTGGTGCTACTGACGCGTGAAGTGGCCACCCAGACCATCCTGATCAACACGGAATCCGGCCCCGGCAATCGCGTCAACCAGATCAAGGAATCGGTCAAACGCGGGCTGGATGAAGTGACGGCAGCCACCGCAGCGCTTGCCAACGCACCAGTCAACACCAACCGCCCGGAAATGATCGTGCAGGAACGGTTCCGCCCGTTCAAGGAGCTGGCGTTGCCGACCGGCAAAGGTCGCATCGATGAGGTTGCCCGCGAAATCCTCGACTACGGTTTGACACTGCGAAACGACCAGGCCGCACTGGCCGGCGGCAGTACGCGCCGGTCGCAGGAAGCCGATGCCAAGCTGGCAGCGCGCGCTGCGCAGTTGCCATCGCCACTGCGGGAGATTGTCGAGGGGCTGACCAGCAGCGCGTCGAAGCTGACGCAATCGACGGTGTTGAAGAACGCCACCGCACAAACCGCTGGCGCGGTGGGTCAGACCTGCCCGGCGGTGGTACGAGGTTATCCGTTCGATCGCCGCTCGCAGCAGGACGCCTTCCCGCAGGACTTCGCGCAGGTGTTCGGACCGTCCGGGGCATTGAAGCAGGCGTTCGACCAGATCGCCTCTGCGGTCGACAAGTCGCGTAACCCCTGGGCCGCAAAGGCAGGACCAGAGGGTGCGGCGGCGGGGCGGCCCGAAGACTTGCGACGATTCATGCAGGCCGAGGAGATTCGCGAGACTTTTTTTGCCGGCAGTCGCGGCGCTCCAGGGTTTGAACTGGATGTCCGGGTGAGCTCATCGCCGTCCGGCACAGATCGGGTGGAACTGGATGCCGATGGCACCGTCGTCGTGGCCAATGAGGATAGCAAGCGGGTCGTCTGGCCGGGACCGAAGAACAGCGAACGGGTACGACTGACGGTGGGCGGTCGACCAGTGGTCGAAAAGTCCGGCTTCTGGGCGTTGCATCGCCTGCTTGATGCCAGCCCCTCGGGCGCGGCACCCGGCAGCACCATCGCTACGTTCAACGCAGAAGGGCGCGAGATTCGGGTCGAGCTGCGTGCGCGGTCGGTCCGCCATCCGCTGACGCTGCCTGCGCTGCGTGGTTTTGCGTGTCCTGGGCGCTAGGGATACCGCATGAGCTCGCCAGTCGCCCCCAGCAGCACGGATCCTGCCGCCAACGTTGGCTTTGCCTATTTCGGCAAGCTGCCTGGCGCGGGTGATTTCATTTCACGGCGCATGCCGTATCCCCTGCAGCAGTTCTGGGATCGCTGGTGCGCCTCTGGCATGGAGGTGCTCAAGGAGCGAAACCCCGCGCCCGGCTGGGCGCTCTGGGGCAACACGCCGAAGTGGGCGTTTCTGCTGCCGGTGCAGTCCGGTGTGCCAATCGGGCAGCTGGGTGTGCTGGCGCCCTCGTGCGATCGCGTTGGCAGAAATTTTCCGTTCCTCGTCACCACGGCGATTCTGGACAAGAACGCCATGAGCCTGCTGCCGCGGGCTGCGCCCATTGCCCTCGCCTGGGCGCATGTCGTCGCCGATGCACAGAGCGCCAGGATGAACATTGACGCCGTCGACACCGCGCTATCCAGTGCGCTGGTGGCGGAGCTTGACAAGGAGCCGCCGGCTGCCGATGGCGAAGTCACCTTGCCGCCCGGTGCGAGCCCGCTGTCGTTGCCGTGGCCGGGCCTTGCCGACAGCTTTGACATGCAGGGGCCGGAGAGCTTTTGGTGGAGCGTGCCACCCGCGACGACCGGCTTCCGCGCACGTACGCACTCCGGTGCGCTGACGGCAACGCACTTTGTCGGGCTCTGCGGCTGAGGCTGCGCGCCTGCTCTGGTGTTCGTTGCGGCTGCCGTCTGACTGCAGAACCGATTGCGAGTGCGTGGGACCGCTCCGCTTTGTAACAATCGGTGGTGATGAGCCATTCCGACGACCACTCTGCCGACACCGTTTATCTCTGTCCAAGTGATCGCGCTGCGCGCGGCTGGCGACGCCACCTGGTTGCCCGTGGCGACCAATTTCGCGATTGTGTGGCTACCGAGACGTGGCTTGCAGCCATGTGGGAGCGGGCTGCGTTGTTTGGATTCATCGCTGACGCACCAGCACTGTTGCCGCAGGAGGCGCAGCGGGCACTCTGGTACCGCCTCGCTTCGGAGCATTCCGGGCTTCTCGCCAGTGAGTGCGCAGGCGCCGTGGCGCTCATCGAAGAGGCGTGGTTGCTCGCGGAACGACACCAGTTGCCACGCCCGGCACTGCCGACCACCACGCAAGCTGTTGATGACAACGTTGCCTGGTTCGCGTCCATGCGCGTCTCCGCTAGGCGCTGGCTGGCATCCAATCGGGCGCTGACTCACGCCGAGTTGCCGGACCGGCTTGCCGCAACCTTTCCCGCATGGCGGGCGCTTTTGCCCGCACACATTCGCCTGACGCCGAGTTTCGCTACTGATCCCGCCCTTGCGCGCCTCTGGCAGCGAATTGCTGCGCTCGGTGTCGACATTGCAAAGGTTGACGATCTACCGCCGGTGCCTGAGCAGTGCCCCGCAGTCGAACGTACGCATGATCCTGACCATGATCGCGACTGCGCGCTGCAATGGGCTGGCAAGATGCTCGCGTCGCGCCCTGGCGAGGACGTTACGTTGATCGTTCCCGGCTTGGCCAGCGAGCGTGAGTCCTGGCGACGCGACCTGCGCACGCACTGCAATGTCGACTGGTGGCAGGCGCCGGAGCGAGACAACGATAGCTTCAATCTGTCGCTCGGGCAGTCGCTGGCGGCGTACCCGGCTGTACGCTCCCTGCTGGTGTTGCTTGCGGCAACCGTTCGGCCAGTGGCGGTGGAAAGTCTGGCACAGGCGTTGACTCACCCACGCTGGGGGAACGCCGCAGCGATGGTCCACAGTGTTCATCGTCGATTGCAGGAACACATCGATCATGGCATCGCGGATGCGCGTCTCGACGGGTGGCCGCTGACGCCAGCGGCACAATCGCTGCTGCACGGTCTGACCAGCGAGCAGAAGCGTCGCAAGCGCCGAAGCGAACATCGACGAAGCATTGACGCATTCGTCGTCGCACTGACCGCGCAAGCGCAGATACCGCGCAGTGATCTGTTCCAGCTGGATGAAGCCTGGCTGTTGCTGTTGCAGCGCTGGGAGCACCTCGATCGCTGGTTTCCGGCGCTGGACTGGTCGCAGGCTTTGTCCGAGCTGACACGCGCAGCGGACGACGCCGTGTTCCAGCCAAAAGCGGGTAAGGCCCGGTTGCACGTGATCGGTCTGCTGGAGTCTGCCGGTGTACCGCTATCTTGCGCACGACTGGTCGGGATGAGCGACACGGTACTGCCTGAGGCGTTCTCGCCGAACCCCTTGCTGCCTCGTAGCTGGCAGTCCGCACAACAGGTTGGGCTCGGCGCCCGGACGGAGGTGCTGGCACGTTCGGCGCGACTGATGCACAACTGGCGGACGCTGATCGGTGACCTGAGCATCTCCTGTCCGCAACGCAACGACGATGGCGAGGTAGGCCTTTCGCCCATGTTGCACGGCTGGCCCACGGTGACGGCTGCTGCAAGGCAACCGGCGTCACACAATGTTGCGTCTCTGGCGACGATGAACGACGAGTTGTTGCCTTCCGCTAATGAGCGGGACTCACTGGTGCGACCGCTGAGTGCCAGCCGGCTGCGTGAACAGGCGCAATGTCCGCGCCGCGCGGCGGCAATGCGCCTGGGGCTGCAACCATGGCCGACACTGGCTGTGGGCATCTCACCGATTGTGCGCGGCAATCTGGTGCACGGCGTGCTTGCGGGTTATGGCATGGCGCGTATGGCGGGTGCGGACGCCCGTGCTGCTGCGATTGCCAGACTGGACGCGCTGATTGATGACGAAAGGAAGGCGCGGCCAACAATCGCCGAGGCGGTCTGGCACACCGAGCGGACCCGCATTCAGAAGTTGCTTGATCGTGTCATTGAGCGTGACCAGCGTCGCGGCGACTTCACAATCGTCGCGGTGGAGCGGCCGGTTGCCGCCGTGGTCGCTGGACAGCGCTTTGAAGGAAAACTCGATCGCATCGACGACGACGGCGCGATGCGTGTGATCTTTGACTACAAGACCGGCAAAGTCACGCGCAATGACTGGGTGCTGGAGAAGAACTCCGGGCGTCTGGCGGATCCGCAACTACCCCTTTACGCCCTGATGCACGACGTCGAGCGAGATGCGGCGGGTGCGCAGTGGCCGGCCGTGCGTGGTGTGGCCTGGTTCACGGTTAATGACGACAGCGTCGATTGCATCGGTGTTGGTGACGACGATGATCTGTTGCCGAAACGCAAACGCGGCGCTGACGACGGTCTTGACCAATGGGACAACGCACTCAACGTCTGGCGAGGGGCGATTGGCGATCTGGTCGACGAATGGCAACGCGGCGTCGCTCATGTCGCGCCGATCAAGGGTGAACTGACCTGTCGTACCTGCGAATATGGCGCCTTCTGCCGCGAGCGATGGTCGCTCAGCGGCAGCGATGATGCTGACGGCGGTGCCGCGGCCTTGACCGATGCTGATGGAGATTCCGATGAGCGCTGACGCCGACGAAGCGCTCATCGCCGACCGTCGCGCGCGTGAGCGAGTGGTCGATCCGAAAGGCTCATTCATCGTTCAGGCGCCGGCGGGGTCAGGCAAAACCGAGCTGCTGGTGCAACGATTGCTGGCGTTGCTTGCCACTGTGGATGATCCAGCTGAGGTGCTGGCCATCACCTTCACCCGCAAGGCGGCGCAGGAGATGCGCGAACGCCTGATTGGCGCGCTGGAGCAGGCAGCGCAGCCTGCTGCACCATCAATGCGTCCCGTTGAACTGGCGCGACGGGCATTGGCCTTGCCGGTACTCGCACGTGATCAGGCGCTCGGCTGGCGCTTGCGTGAGCAACCGGATCGCCTGGTGATCGACACCTTCGACGCCTTCTGCGCCCGTATCGTGGCTCGCAGTTATTTATCCCGTGTGGCCGGGGAGGGGGCGCTCGGAAGCGTGACCGATGCTGCTGAAACGCTCTATCGTGAGGCCGCCACACGGGCGCTTGGTGCTGCTGAAGTGGCTGACGCGGTGCGCGGGGTACTGACCGTCGCCGGCAATCAGGTTGACAGCGTGGTTGAGCTGCTCGCAGGCCTGCTGGCGCGACGCGCCCAATGGCTCGGCGCGGCGATTGACACCTCGCCTCAAGCGATCGCCGAGCTGACCGCAGCCCTGCGCGACGCGGCGGACGCGGCAATGCGTGCACTGGTCAGTGCCAGCGACGCGTTGGGTCGGCACGGCAACATTGCGGAACTGGCTGCCTACTGCGCCACCGTGTGGGATCGCCCCGGCAGCGAGGCGAAGTTGCTTGATCAAGCCGAAGCCCGGCGGCAACTCTCGGCGCACTGGCCGTTGCCGGCGGCGCTCACTGCGCTGTCGCGCTGGCAAACATTGGCCGCAATGCTGCTGACCGGCGAGAGCGGTCAGCGGACGTGGCGCAAGCCAGGCGGCGTGAACAAAACTGCCGGCTTTCCAAAGCACGATGACAATGCGTTTGCTGATCTCGACCCCGCATTGCGCCGCCAGCGCAAGGAACAGATGGTGGCGCTGCTCGAAGCCTTGCAGCACGAGCACGATCTGGCCCGAAGCCTCGACGATCTTGATCATCTGCCCACACTCGCTGCGCTGGCCGAACACGAGACCGCATTGCGCGACACGCTGGTACTGCTGCGACACGCGGCGATTGAACTGGTCGCATTGATGCGCGAGCGCGGTGTTACCGATTTCAGCGGCATCATGACGGCGGCGCTGGCCGCATTGCGCGACAACCGTGCCGATGTGATGGCGAACCTCGATGCCAAGCTGCGCCACGTGCTGGTGGATGAGGTGCAAGACACCAATCCTGCGCAGTTTGAGCTGCTGGCATTGCTCACCGCCGACTGGACAGCGGGAGATGGTCGCACACTGTTTCTGGTGGGCGATCCGATGCAGTCGATTTATCTCTTCCGCGATGCCGACGTCAGCCTGTTCCGGCGCGCACAGCGCGTCGGCGTTGGCGGGGTGCGTTTGACTGCCGTGACGCTCAATGCCAATTACCGTTCGCAGCCGGCCGTCGTTGACTGGGTGAATCACTCGCTGGAGGGAGCGTTCGCAAGCGGGGCGCGTGGCTTGTTCTCCGATCGCGACCCGGTGCCCTTTGTCGCCGCGATTGCCACCCATGCAAGCGGTGACGACGAGGGCCAGAGTGAGATCGCAGCGAGCAGCCCCGAGCAGGAGGCGCAAGAGGTGGCCGCAGCGATCGCGTGGCGGCGCCAGAACCAGCCGGAGCAGAGCATCGCGGTGCTGGCGCGTACACGCGGCGATGCCGCCGCCGTCATTGCCGCTCTGCGCGCCCGTGGCGTTCCATTCAGCGCCAACGAGTTTGCGCTGTGGTCGGCACGCGAGCGGGTGCGCGACCTGTTGACGCTGACCTATGCCGTGGCCGCGCCCTGGGACCGGCTGGCGCTGTTCGCGCTGCTGCGCTCGCCGTGGGTGGGGCTGACGCTCGACAGTCTGTGGCGTTTCGCGATGGCGCTGCGTGAGAGCCCCGCGCGGCCCGCATGGACACTGCTGGCTGGCGAGTGGGCAGCATCGCTGGACGCCAGCGAACTGGCGCGGGTCAGACGGGCTCATGCTGCGTTGCGCGTTGGCGAGGCGCGCGCGTGGCTATCCGGTGTTGCCGAACGGGTGGAGGCCGTGTGGTGCGCGCTTGACGGCGACGCGCTACTCGCCGACAACGAGGCGAGGCGAGACACGGCGCAATTCTTCGAGTGGCTCGCCGAGCTGGCGCCCGACGGCTTGTTGCCGCCACGACAGACACTGAGGATGTCGATGGAAAGCAAGCGCCAGTCCTTCGCGTCCGCGACCGCTGACACCGGCGAAGCCAGCGACGGCTCGGTCGAGCTGCTGACCATTCACCGCGCAAAAGGCCTGGAGTGGGATCACGTGTTTGTGGTTGGCTGCGATCGCGCGCCGCGCGCAGATCAACGTTCACTGGCAGCCTGGCGCTTTCAGGCGTTGCCCGGACAGCCGGGCCGGGAGCAGGACGCCCGTAGCTATGCCTTCGCTGCGCGCGATACGCGCAAGCGCGAGGCCGGTAGCGTCTACGACTTTCTTGCCCGCTTCAATCGGGCGTCGCGGCTCGACGAAAGCAAAAGGCAGCTCTACGTGGCGGTGACCCGCGCCCGGCGCACGCTCACCATCAGCCGCCAGGCGGCGCACCGCGATCCGCCGTACGGCAGCTTTTCGTTCTGGCTTGGACAGGGCGTTGATGCCACGGCGACTGCCGCCGAGGCTGGCGCCGTTGATCGTCGCCTCTACCTCGCGGCGTCGCTCACGCGCGGGCCTGTGCCCGCACCGCTCGACGAGACCGTTGTAGCGTGGCCGGCCTACGATGCCGACGCCTCCGATGCGGCGCTGGATACGCAGCCCGCGAGGCGCCTGGCGCGCGCCGTCGGCATCGTAGGGCATCTGCTGTTCGAAGGCCTGGCAGCTGCCTTGCGCGTCGGGGCTTTGACCTTCAGCCCGTCGGAAGATGCTGCGCGTCGTGCGCTCGTTGACGCTGGTGCCGTCGATGATCCGGATCAGGATGTGACGGTCGAAGGCACGGCGGGTCGCCTGGTCCGCTGGTTTGCAACGGCACCCACGCGTGAACATGTTCGTTTCCTGTTCGCGGCATCGCACCGCGAGTCGGTGCAGGAGTTCAGCCTGAGCGCCGTTGATCCGGCGACGGGTCTGGCCACCGGTCTGCGTGTTGATCACAGCTTCGTGACCGAGGAGGGCGAGCGCTGGATCGTGGATTACAAATTTGCGGAACCCGCAGATTTGGACACCGCCGATCCGCAAGCGATTGACGCCTGGGTATCGCACCAATGTGAGTTGTATGCACCGCAGCTAGATGCCTATCGACGGGTTTTCGCCGCCCGTGATCGCTGCGAGTCCTGCGTTGCCAAGCCTGACGGCGCAGCACCGCGCATTGTCACAGCGTTGTACTTTCCGTGGCTCGACCGGCTGCAACGCTGCGAATAGCGTCGCACCGGAGATGCAGACAGCTTTCTTCTGAAACCGCCGCCGCAAAAGGGCTCAGGCCGTGATTTGGCCAAAAGTCGATCTGCATTCCGGCAAAAACGCCGCCACGAAGCAAACTGACGCGGCTTGAGGCATGGTGACAAGCGTCTCTCAGCGCCACAAAATCCAATAAAATCAATTGCTTTTGCGCCCTGGCCTTATGGTATTGACGTCATGACTGAGCACCCACGGCCCGCCGCTGTCCCCCGCAAGCCAACGCTGGCGCGGGACATTCGACCGGGTGCCTTTGCTGGTACCGGGACGGCGGTCACCATCGGCAACTTCGACGGCGTGCACCGCGGTCATCAGGCCATGCTGGAAGTGGTCTGTCAGGCCGCCCGCCAGCGCAGTCTGCAGCCGGTCGCGCTGACCTTTGCGCCAGCGCCGGGTGAATATTTCGCACGAGCTGCCGGCAAAGCGCCGCCCACGCGCTTGCAGCGCCTGCGCGACAAGCTGCTTTGCATCTGGACGGTCGGCATCACCCATATCCAGCTGTTGCGATTCAACCCGGCGGTGGCGGCGATGGCACCGGACGACTTCTGCCAGCAGGTGCTGAAGGTCGGTCTGAATGCGAAATGGGTCATCGTCGGCGACGACTTCCGGTATGGCAAGGGCCGCGCCGGGGACATCAAGACGCTGCATGCCTGGTGCACCGCCAATGGCATCGAGTGCTACGTGATGCCCGCAGTGAAAGCGATGGATGTGCGCTTTTCGTCATCGCTGGTGCGCGAGGCGCTGCAATCGGGCGACGTGGTGACGGCAGCCGCCATCCTTGGTCGCCCCTATCGAATCTCGGGACGGGTGGCGCATGGCGACAAGCTGGGCCGCACGCTCGGCTTCCCCACTATCAACCTGCCGCTGTGGGCGCCGCTGCCGCTTTCGGGGGTCTACGCAGTCCGCGTCTACGGTGTTGATATTGCCGGTGTCCAGGCTGTGACGGGCGCCGCCAGCGTCGGGGTGCGGCCAACCGTGAAAGAAGACGGCAAACCTTTGCTCGAGGTATTTCTGCTGGACTTTCAGGGCGATCTCTACGGTCGCCGCATCGTGGTCGAATTTGTGCAGCGGATTCGCGCCGAAGAAAAATTTGCGACCCTTGAGTTGCTGACCGAGCAGATGCATCGGGATATCGCGGCTGTCCGCACGGTGTTCGCCAAAGCTGGCGGCTGACTGGCAGGGCCCCCGCAGATGCCGCAGCCCATTGCCCCCACAGCAAACTCGGTCTCGCCCGCCGTGGCCGCGCTGCTGTCGCAGGCGCGCGACTGCGCGGCGCTTGATGACGGGCTGACGATCGCGTTGCGGACATTGGACGGTGCAGTCGCCACCGACGACCGCGCAGCGGCGGCGCACCTGTGCTGTTTCTTCCTGTTTCGCATGGGGCTTGGCGAACGACTGATCGAGATGTCTGACACCGCATTGCCGTTGCTGCGCAAGGCCAGCATGAGCGAGGCGTACGCGGAGACATTGCGTTGGGCTGGTATTTGTGCCTGCGATGCCGGGCAGTTTGGCATTGCCATTCGCCATGCGACCGAAGGCTACCGTCTGGCCGACGAGCAGAATGATCAGCGCGGACGAATACTGGCGTTCAGCCTGCTGGGGGGGTGCTTTGAACGCTCGGGGGATCCGTGGCAGGGCGAACGGCTGTTGCGCGACGGGTTGGCGCTGGCTCGGCGCCACGGCGAAACCTATCCGCTGCTCGCTACGCTCAACAATCTGGCGGCGGTGCTGATCGGCAAGTTCTACTCGCTTCGTGATGGTGCCGGCGCCGCCGAGGCGCGAAGCGCGCTCGATGACAGCGTGCCGCTGGCCCGCGAGGTGCTGCAACTGGCACCTACGCTCAACGATCCCTATTTCGACGTATTTGCCCTCGGCAACCTGGGCGAACTGCTGGTGCACGCGGGTGAGCTGGAAGAAGCCGGTTCGCTGCTGCAGCAGGCGCTGGCGAAAGCGAACGATGGCGGCTACCGCGCCATCGCGCCACGGGTCGAGTGCTCGATTGGTGAATGGCTGCTGGCGCGTGGCGAGTTCGCCGAGGCCAACCGCTTGTTGCATGGCTTGCTTGCTTCAGAGTCATTGCCAATCGCGACCCAGTTGCGCGCTTACTATGCGCTCTACCTCGTGCACCGCAGTGAGGGCGATGCCACTGCCGCGTTGGCCGCTCTGGAATCGTTCCGTCGCCTCGAAAGCCAGCGCTCGATGCAGCAATTGCGTGACCGCTCGGAATTGCTGGTGACCCGGGTGGAGGCTGACGAGTCGCAGCGCAAGGTGCTGGAGCGCGCCTACAGCGTTGCACAGGCACACGCCTCACGCGCCGTGGTGCTGGAGCGCATCGCGATGCAGGACAAGTTGACTGGCCTCGGCAACCGCCGTGCGCTCGACACCCACCTCGCCGAACTGGTTGGCGCCGCGCAGTCGATCGGCGCGCCGCTGAGCGTGGCAGTCATCGACCTCGATCACTTCAAGCGGGTAAATGACGTCTTCGGTCATGCAGTCGGGGACCGCGTGCTGGTGCAAATGGCTGATCTGCTGACGGAACTGACACGCACCGACGATCTGGTGACGCGCACGGGCGGCGAGGAATTTGTGCTGGTCATGCCGGATCTGGGCCCTGCCGACGCCTTTGACATCTGCGAACGGCTGCGGCTGCGCGTATCCCGATTCAACTGGGGCACGATCGCCCCGGAGCTGTCGTTGACCTTGAGTGCCGGCATCGCCTCCACGCCCGACTACGACGCCGGGCAGTTGGTCGAGCGCGCGGATCTGGCGATGTATCGGGCCAAGCGCGGTGGGCGCAACCGTGTTGCAGTTGCGCCGTAGAAAGGGTCGTTGCCGGGCAAATTGTTGCGCTGCAAGGCGGTATGCACCAAATTGCGAGACAATATGCGGATGTCTACTTGGTTCCCACCCTTTCGCCAGCCCAGCCTGTGCGTCACCAAGACGCTGGCCCGGCAAACGCGGCACTACCGAATTAGCGGCTGAAACGCTGCTGCGCTGTTTTGTCGCAGCCGGCTAATTCATCGTTCCCTCAAACACGGGAACCCCGCCCCGGGGGCGCCATGCGGCGCAAGCCAGCCTTTCAATGATGCCTGCCAAGGCACTGCCGTTGCGATGACCAGCATCGGTAGCCTCCGGGACCAACCGCTTACCTGAATAGTTATGTCCAGCGAGACCAAAGCCCCCGCCAAATACCCGATCAACATGCTCGATACGCCGTTCCCGATGCGCGGCGATCTGGCCAAGCGCGAGCCAAAGTGGGTCGCCGAGTGGACGGAGAAGAAGCTCTATCACGCCATCCGCGCCAAAGTGGCGAACCGCCCGCGCTGGGTGCTGCATGATGGCCCGCCGTACGCCAACGGCGACATCCATATCGGCCATGCCGTCAACAAGATCCTGAAGGACATCGTGGTCAAGAGCCGCCTGATGGCGGGCTTTGACGCGACCTACGTACCCGGCTGGGATTGCCACGGCATGCCGATCGAGATCCAGATCGAGAAAAAATTCGGCAAGGGCTTGCCCGCGCAAGAAGTGCAGGCGAAGAGCCGTGCCTATGCCACCGAGCAGATCGACAAGCAGCGCAAGGACTTCATGCGCTTGGGCGTGCTCGGTGAATGGGAGAACCCGTATCTGACGATGGCGCCGCGCAACGAGGCTGACGAGATCCGTGCGCTGCGCAAGATTTACGACGCGGGCTACGTGTTCCGCGGCCTGAAGCCGGTGAACTGGTGCTTCGACTGCGGCTCGGCGCTGGCCGAGGCCGAGGTCGAATATCACGACAAGACCGACCTCGCTGTCGACGTCGGTTTCCGTTTTGCTGAAAGCGACAAGCTGGCCAAGGCGTTCGGTTTGCCGAAGCTCCCGCATGACGTGGGCTATCTGGTGATCTGGACCACTACGCCGTGGACGCTGCCGGCCAACCAGGCGCTGAACCTGCATCCGGAGTTCGACTACGCACTGGTCGAGACGACCGATGCTGCCCGACCGTTGCTGCTGCTGGCGCAGGAGCGTGTCGAGGCGTGCCTGAAGAACTGGGACCTGCAGGGCAAAGTGATCGCCACCTGCAAGGGGCAGGCGCTGGAGCGCGTGGCCTTCCATCACCCGTTCTACGACCGTTTGAGCCCGGTGTATCTGGGCGACTACGTCACGCTTGACACTGGTACCGGCATCGTGCACTCGGCGCCAGCCTACGGCGTGGAGGACTTCCAGTCCTGCCGAGCTTACGGCATGAAGGATGACGAGGTGCTGACGCCGGTGATGGGCGATGGCAAATACGTGGCCACGCTGCCCGAGTTCGGTGGCCTCTCGATCTGGGACGCCAACCCGAAGATCGTTGAGCACATGCGCGAGAAGGGCTCGCTGTTCAAGGCAGAGAAGTTCCAGCACAGCTACATGCACTGCTGGCGGCACCGCACGCCGATCATCTACCGCGCCACCAACCAGTGGTTTGCGGGCATGGACGTCACGCCCAAGGCGGGCGCGACGTTGCGCGAGACTGCACTCAAGGCCGTGCAGGACACACAGTTTTTCCCCGGCTGGGGCCAGGCACGCCTGCACGCCATGATCGCCAACCGGCCGGACTGGACGCTGTCGCGCCAGCGGCAGTGGGGCGTGCCGATGGCGTTCTTCGTTCACCGTGAAACCGGTGCTCTGCATCCGCGTACCAGTGAATTGCTGGAAGCCGTGGCCAAGCGCGTGGAGCAGGGTGGCATCGAGGCGTGGCAAACGCTGGATGCGGCCGAGCTGCTGGGTGACGAAGCGAAGGATTACGTCAAGAACCCCGATACGCTTGACGTCTGGTTCGACTCGGGCACCACACACGAGACCGTGTTGCGCGGCTCGCACGTCGCGCAGAGCAGGTTTCCGGCCGACATGTATCTCGAAGGCTCCGACCAGCATCGCGGCTGGTTCCATTCGAGCCTGCTGACGAGCTGCATGATCAACGGCCGCGCGCCATATGACGCGTTACTGACGCACGGTTTTGTGGTCGACGGCACCGGCCGCAAGATGAGCAAATCGCTCGGCAATGTGGTGGCGCCGCAGAAGGTGTCGGACACGCTCGGCGCGGAAATTCTGCGCCTGTGGGTCGCGGCCACTGATTACTCGGGCGAACTGGCACTGTCGGATGAAATCCTCAAGCGGGTGACCGATACCTATCGCCGCGTACGCAACACGGTGCGTTTCCTGCTGGCCAATACGTCCGATTTCGACGCGACGAAGCACGCGCTGCCGCTGGCCGAGATGAGCGAGATCGACCGCTACGCCATCGCGATGACCCGCGCGATGGCGCGCGAATGCGTGGCCGCGTACGAGCGGTACGAGTTCCATGTCGTGATGCAGCAGTTGATGAGTTTCTGCTCCGACGACCTCGGCAGCTTCTACCTCGATGTGCTGAAGGACCGCCTGTACACCTGCGGCGTCAACAGCAAGGCGCGCCGCTCGGCGCAAACCGCGCTGGCGATGATCACTCGTCAGCTCGTGACGCTAATGGCGCCGGTGCTGTCGTTCACTGCGGAGGAGGTGTGGGCAACGCTCAATCCGGGCCGCGACGTAACCGAAGCGAGCGTGTTTTTCGAGCTTTACAACCAGCCGTTGCCGGAAGTGGCTGACGAGGCCGCGCTGCTGGCGCGCTGGGCGAAGCTGCGCGAAGTACGGGCTGCGGCAACTAAGGCGATCGAAGCAGTGCGTGAATCGGGCGGTGTGGGCTCCAGCCTGCAAGCCGAAATCATTGTTGAGGCGCCTGCTGACCTTGCAGCAGAACTCGCGCGATTGGGCGATGACCTCAAGTTTGTGTTCATCACGTCGCAGGCTACGGTCAAGCAAGGAGACGTGTTGAGCGTTAGTGTTGCTCCTAGTGCCGCAACCAAGTGCGAGCGCTGCTGGCACTACCGAAGTGACGTCGGGACAGACGCAACGCACTCCGGCCTCTGCGCACGCTGCATCAGCAATCTTTACGGCGCCGGCGAGACGAGGGCGTTCGCGTGATCGTGGGTGTCGGCGGTGTCGACGCCGGTGTCTACGTAGCGTGCACAGTCGCCGTAGCGTGGGCAGCTCTGCTGCCCACGCGTCAAGACAAGGCGAAATTCGTGGGCTGTGTCGACCGGCAAACGCCTGGGCAACGAGTTGCCCACTCTACGGTTGGAACGAGACGTGAGCGCCATCAGCTTTTGACTCAAACGCCCATTCAATCTGGGCTATGTGACAAATTAGCTGAAAGTCGACAACTGTCATTTTTCGCGCTTAGGCCGTATTCTGGTGTCATTTCACAGAAAAGTTGCTGGCCGGGAGGCACGCAGTGAGCGCAGTTCTAGCCCGCCGCTGGCTCGGCGTCATCCTGCTGGTGATCGGCCTCGACCAGATCACCAAGGCGTACTTCCACACGCAGTTCCAGCCTGGCGAGCGCGTCAATGTGCTGCCGTTCTTTGACTGGATACTGACCTACAACACTGGTGCTGCGTTCAGCTTTCTGGCAACGGCCGGTGGCTGGCAGCGCTGGTTCTTTGTGGCGCTGGCCATCGTCGTCAGTGCGTGGTGCTGGCGTTGGCTGCAGCGCGAGCATGATGTGCGGATCCAGCTCGCGTTGGCGCTGATCATCGGCGGTGCACTGGGTAACGTGATCGACAGGCTTTGGCTCGGCAAGGTTATCGATTTCGTACTGGTCTACTGGGCACCGTGGAACTGGTACTACCCGGCCTTCAACGTTGCCGATAGCGCCATCAGCATTGGCGCCGTGCTGATGTTGTGGTCCGCATTTTTTGCGGCGCGACCGGGGCAGGGCAACGGCCATGCTTGATTGACGATTGCCTGCTGATCGAGAGGCCGTCCTCGCATCGGCGCATGCCCGTGTAGTCGAGTCCTCGCCAAACACGGCAAAATTAGGCCATGAACGCAGTACCTGTCAATTTTCAACCGAAGTCCGTCATCCTTGCCAACCCGCGCGGCTTTTGCGCGGGCGTTGATCGCGCCATCGCCATCGTCGAGCGTGCGCTGGAGAAATTTGGGGCTCCTATTTATGTGCGACACGAGGTGGTGCACAACAAGCACGTCGTTGACGATCTGAAGGCGAGGGGGGCAATCTTTGTCGAGGAGTTGAAAGACATTCCCGATCTGCCCGGTGGTGCTGTCGTCATCTACTCGGCGCACGGTGTGTCCAAGGCGTTGCAGGCCGAAGCCGCCGAGCGCAAGTTTCGTGTGTTTGACGCCACCTGTCCGCTGGTCACCAAAGTGCACGTTGAGGTCGCCAAGCTGCGGCGCGACGGCGTGGAAATCATCATGATCGGCCATGAAGGTCACCCCGAGGTCGAAGGCACCATGGGGCAGGCGACCGAGGGGATCTATCTGGTAGAGGACGAGGCGGACGTGCAGCAACTGGCAGCGTCGGGAAAGGTGCGGGACCCTTCAAAGCTGGCGTTCGTCACTCAAACCACGCTGTCGGTTGACGACACCGCCCGCGTTGTTGAGGCGCTAAAGGTTGCGTTTCCGGCAATTCGTCCGCCGCGCAAGGACGACATCTGCTACGCGACCACCAACCGGCAGAACGCAGTCAAGCAGATCGCCCCCGACGTTGATGTGTTTATCGTGGTCGGCTCCAAGGCAAGCTCCAACGCCAACCGGCTGCGGGAGGTCGCTGAGCGGCTGGGAGATCGTGCTTATCTGGTGGATGACGCCGATGGCCTGGAGCGGGACTGGTTCAATCCGGAAAGTCGGGTAGCGGTAACGGCGGGAGCTTCGACGCCGGAGCATTTGGTTAGAGAGATCCTTAACCGCTTGGAAGCGTGGGGGTACGGCCAGGCGGTGCTGGCTGGGGGACAGAGCGAAAGCATTGAATTCCGGTTACCGGTCAGTCTCGGCGCTTAGCGTTCGCTCATTCGAGCGTCTTTCCGCAATCTCTGACCGATCATCGGATCGAGTCAGCGTCGGGTAGCGCGGGAGCTATTATTTATTCATGGTACAAAAATTCACCTGTCGAGCGGAGCGAGGCGCTACGCTAATCGAAGTGCTGGTAGCTATCGTCATCCTATCGGTCGGCCTACTCGGTACCGCTGGATTGCTGGTTAATTCGATGCGTGCTGTTTCCGAGCAAGGCAATTTTTCTGGCGCATCGATTTACGCGCGCGAGTTGGGTGAACGAATGATGGGTAATCCTTCGGTTGCTTTTCGCGCAACGAACAACCCTTACCTCTTTACCGGGGCTACTGGTTCTTGGCCATCTGCCGGCGGCGCAAATTGCAGAAATAATTTTTGCACTGCCTTGCAAAGAGCACAGTGGGATGCTGCAGAGTGGTCAAAACGGGTTGATACGGCCGGTGCGACTGGAAATCACGCTATTCCGGGAGTCAGGGTCAGGGTCTGCCTTGATTCGCTGACTGCGAATTCTGGAACTGCCGCGCAATGGACTTGCACACCTAGCGCCAATCCTGTCGCAGCAATCAAAGTTGCGTGGGCTTCCCGTGACAGCACTGGCAGAGTCGAAAATACCGGCGCTGGCAATCCGACACCGCGCGCCACACTTGTAGTCGTTCCTGGGGCAGACCCAGCTGCACCATGAATTTCCTCGCTAGCAGTCTCAAATGTCAAGCGCGCCTTAATAGCCTTGGCGTGTCACGACGACGCAGCAGAGGCGTCACTCTTGTGGAGTTGCTTGTAGCAATGACCATTTCGCTGGTCATTATTGCTGCTGCGTCCGGGGTATATGTAGTAAGCGGTCAGGCTTTTAGTACCGCTGATACTTCTTCGCAGTTGCAGGACTCGGCGAGGTTTGGCACCTACATACTGCGTCGGATGGTTCAACAAACAGGGTACGAAGACTACTCCGAATATTCCACGGGTAATTCAAGGGCGAATTCCATCTTGGCTTGGGCAGGTTTGCCCACGTGTGTACAGTCTGACATTTGTGGTTTCCACAATCTCGCAGTGCCAGTTGCGTCGATTATTAGTGGCTCCGGATCATCGCCCGGTGCCGGGGCGAGCAGCGGCACATTGCCGGGGCCTTATTACACGGACACTGTCGTAGTTCAGTTTCAAGGGCAAAGCAAAGTCAATCTGACGACTAAAACACTTACTGCGACTCCTGATGGTTCAATCATTGACTGCTATGGCAATGGCGTACCGAGCAATACGACCTCACCGCCCACTCGGGCGATGAGTGCGCTTTATGTGAAGATTAACTCGGTTACCAACGAACCAGAACTGCAGTGTTCAGCGCGCGATCGCGTCACTGGCGCGGGCATAGCCCCTGTTCCTCTAGTGAAGGGCGTCGAAGTATTCAAAGTAATGTATGAAATTGGAAACAATGTTGATGTAAATGCTTCCGGGGCACTTACCGGTACGCCGGACAGATTTCGCTGGGTGAGGGCGGACGAGATTCCGACAGTGGCGTCTTCCATCGTCAAACCCGCGCCGCTCAGTGCCTTGTCCAACGATGTGAACGCGTGGCAAAACGTAGTCGCGGTACGCTTTGGTATGGTGATTCGTGGTGAGCCTGGAACGGCAACTGCGCCCGCAACCGCGCAGACGCTTTATCCGTTGGGGCGGGATTTGGCAACTTCCGGCGACCCGGCGACCAATTACGTTCCTCCATTGGATACCAGGTTGCGGCGCGTGGTTACTTTCACCGTGCATTTGCGCAATCGCACAAACGCGTTTGCGCTCACCCCTTGAGCAAAAGAAGATGCGCGCTAAGTCATTAAAACTTCATCACAGGGCCAAGGGGATTTCACTGGTCGTGACCCTTCTGATGATCGTGGTCGTTGGCGCACTCGCCGCCGCAGGCGCTAGGCTGGCCATCAGTGGTGAGCGTGGTGCGCGCGCGGATCGTGATCGCGAGCTGGCGTTTCAGGGCGCCCAGGCAGCAATTGACGACGGAACTCGAGACGTCATGGGCTTGGCGGGGTCGACACGTGGGTCGGATTTTTGCCCAAGTGGCATGCTCGGCCAGCCCTCGTCCGGCTGTACGGCGACGGGCGCTGATCGCGGCAAGTGCGCGCCAACGGCCTTGGAGGACCAGCGAGCGCCGTCGTGGTTGACGGTGGATTGGGATGCCGCTGGGGTTCCAATCGGTACGTTTACTGGTGGCGCTTACTATCCGACGCAAGGCGGAGTCAAGAGCTGGCTTCCCGGTAAGACGCCTGTTTACGTGATTGAGACGGTGCGCGATTTTCAGGAAGATGTGACTACGGGTTTCGGTGATGGTGGTGGAATGGCGCGCACCGTTAACTACATGATTACTGGCGTTGGCTATTCGAGCAACACCAACTCGAAAGTCGTGCTTCAGCAGATTGTGAGGAAAGTCAAATGTTGAGTCGCGTACTCGCTCGGATCAAGAATGCTTTGGTGGTTTGCTTTTTAGTCCTAGCTCCGGGAGTGGAGGCGCAGACGACTGTTGATTTGTCGGATTCACCGATCCTCGCGTCAGGTCGTGGTCCGGCATCAAACCTTCTGTTGTCGCTGTCAGTGGAATTCCCGACAGTTGGCGCCGCTTACCGGGGGACGACTTACGACAACAATTTACGCACGTTGGGTTATTGGGATTCCGATACCTGCTACACGTATGTAACGACCGGGTTGCCAACGGCGCTAACCGCCAACCAGCCGGGCACAGGGGCGCCTGCAGGCTATTTCCGACGCAGCAGGGCGGCGACAAATTTTCAATGTGGTGGAGCGGGAGAGTACAGCGGCAATTTCATGAATTGGGCGGCTCAGTCGGCTATTGATTCGTTGCGCTACGCCTTGACTGGCGGAGATCGAATTTACGAGACTGCTTCGCAGACGATTCTCCAGCGCGCTGACATTCCCACTGATTTCTACGCGAGTGGGGCATACTTTCCGCGCAAGTCGGCAGCCAACGCCAATCTATACACTCCCTTCACAGGTACGGTGTACATCGTTAGCTGTCGTTATGTCGTGTATATCGGATCGGCGTCGGCGGGCTCATGTGGTAACCCCGGTACTAATGGAGACAAGGCCGTTTTGCGTGCGGCGGTCGAGGTCTGCAACTCTATTGAAGGTCCGGTTCGTACTGACCTCTGCAAACTTCAACCATCGGGCTATTACAAGCCGACTGGTCTGATGCAGCAGTACGCGGACAAAATTCGATTTTCCGCATTCGGTTACGCTCTCGACTCGGGCAACGCCCGTTACGGAGGTGTTTTGCGCGCCCCCATGAAATTTGTAGGTCAGTACGCCTACGATTCTGCGTTCAACCGTATTACCAACCCGGCGCCAGAATGGGATGCCACAACTGGTGTCTTTGCCGACGCACCGCTAGCGCTTCAGGCGGGAACCACATATAGCGGTGTCGCCAATTACCTAAACAGGTTTGGGCGTGTCACGCGCGCTTCAACTGCACTAACAACAGCGCTTTCTAGTGCGACGATGTACAAGGGCAATGACCCAGTGGGCGAACTTTATTATGAGGCGCTCAGGTACATACAGGGGCAGGCTATCTCGCCGCAAGTCCTCGCATCAAATGGCACATTTACCGCAGCAATGTACGATGGGTTTCCCATCTACACAAGTTGGCTGTCAGCGGCGGTGCCCGATCCCATTACGTCGGTCTGTCAGAACACCAGCATCATTCAAATTGCCGACGCGTACACACACAACGACAAAACCATTCCAGGTAACAGTCGAACCGATGGTAGTGGCGATTCAGCTCGTTCAGTCGGAACTGGTGAACCCAATGCGGTTACTTGGACTAATACTGTTGGCGCGTTTGAAGTAGCCAATCCCGCGCCCTCGACTTCGCTAACTTCATCACTAGGCACCACAAATACGGGCTCAAGCAATGCCGCATACTACATTGCGGGACTGGCATATTGGGCCAATACTCAGTCGATTCGTTCTGATAAGCCGAACATTCGCGTCAAGACATACGTCATCAATGTAGACGAGAACGGAAACGGCACAGTCACCAGTCGTGAGCGCAACCAACAACTTTACCTCGCCGCCAAATATGGTGGTTTCGATAATCTCAACAATGACGGTAGCCCGTTTACGACACCACCATCTGGCGCGGCCGCGACGACAAAATGGGCGTCAGGCGTAGATGACAATGGATTCCCCTTGCCGAAGACCTTTTTTCTGGCTTCCAGCCCGCAACGGATGATCAACTCGCTGCGGAGTGCTTTCGCGTCGATTGCCCGCAGTACTGGCACGCTCGCCGGCGGATCGGTCAGCGGTACAAGGGTGACGACCACTGGCACGGATGCATTCGTGTCACGGCTTGATGCTCAAAATGACGCTGGCACCGTTGTTGCGTTCACCCTAACGCTGAATGCGTCGACTGGTGCGGTGACCGTAGCGAATTCGCCGAAGTGGAACGCAACAGATTTGCTTACCGGTAACACGCTGGTGTCTATTCCACCAAGGGACCCAGCGACAAGGAAGATCGTAACGACGCAAACGGATGGCACGCCGATTGACTTCGCTTGGACAAGTCTCGACTCCGCGCAGCAGGCACTTTTCAACAAAGACCCCGACAACGGCACTGTCGACAACTTGGGACTGCGTCGAGTCGCCTACCTGCGCGGTTCACGCGTCGACGAGGTGAGCAAGGGAACGACGGCTAGCCCGAAACCATTCCGAGATAGAACGTCTCTGGTCGCATCGATTGTTAACTCAGCTCCGATTTATGTCGGTCGCAAACCTTCGCAGGCAGTGGCAGGTGATGGTTATGCGGACTTCTATCGCAACATGAATCGAACGCCTGTCGTATACGTTGGCACAAACAATGGGATGCTTCACGCCTTCGACGCCGCGACCGGCGCCGAAATGTTTGCGTTTGTACCCAAGGCTTTGGTTGAAAAGTTGCCTGCCACAACTTCCCCCAATTTCGTGCGGCAACCCATGCTGGACGCACCGCCAGTAATCGCTGAAGCGCAAGTTGCATTTACTGGTTCTGCCAGCGACTGGCGTTCGATTCTCGTCTCTGGCTATGGCGGAGGTAGCCAAGGCATATTTGCCTTGAATGTTACGGACCCCAACGCGTTCAGTGCCAACACGTCGTCTGTGCTGTGGAGCTTTACGGACATCGACGATCCCAAGATGGGGAACCTGACCAGCTCCCCAAAGATTCTGAAATTTAAGACTGGTGCGAGCTCATACAAGTGGTTTGTTGTCGTGCCTAGCGGCTACAACAATAACGTCGTTGACACTCCGGTTAGCGGCACACCAGTTCGTCACGATGCATCAAATCAAAGCGCACTTTTTTTGCTTGATCTTACAAAACCAGCGTCCGCCAGTTGGAGTCTGGGAAGCAATTACTACCGTATTGATTTGCCGACGTCATTTCAAGACTCATCTAAAGCGAACGCCTTGCTGTCGCCTGGCGCTGAACTCGGCGTCAACGGTGAAGTTCGCAATCTCTACGCGGGAGACATTCAAGGGAATTTATGGAAGTTCAACTTTTCGTCGGCTACGTTGCCATTTACCAATGCGAACGTGCTCGCCTTTGGCGGCGCCTCCGGTAAACCGTTGTTCACCGCCAAAGATGGCAGTGGGAATGCGCAGCCTATCACCATTGAGCCAGTAGTTGGTACCGCAGCTGGCAGAACCAATCTGATCGTTTTTGGCACGGGAAAGTTTGTCGAAGGCGCTGACACTACTGTCGCGAACTACAAGCAGCAGTCGATGTACGGCGTGTGGGACGACTTGACCAATACAAATGCCTCGCGTACGGTAGCTAGGAGTGAATTGGCGCAGCGGGCAGCGAGCAGTACGGGCACGACATTTTCTGTTTCGGGAGCGGATTTCGTGCTTGGCTACCCTACAAACAGCAGCAAAAAGAAGGGGTGGTACTTTGACTTTCCTGGGACATCGGCCGGAGAACGCCAAGTTACCAATTTGGCGGTCGCGAACAGTTTCGTTTACTTCAATACCCTGTCGGCGGTTACACCTTCTGTTAACGCCTGTGCAGCCTACGGCGGTCGTCAATGCGCGGTGAATGGCGCTACTGGCTTGTCAAGTGGGTCCACGTGTGATCTTTCGTCCGACGGTTTTCTGCCGGCACCTATGGCGATCGAGCCCGATGTTGACATTCAGACTGCCGCCACGGGCCAAGGTTACGCGGTGCGATCGTCAACTCCGTTGATACTGACCTTTGTTGGATCACCGACGGAGGGGGCTTCGAATGCCAGCGCTGGTAAACCTCTGGCTAAACTTGGACAGACTACGCGACAGCAGACTAGGCGGCTGAGTTGGCGGGAAATCGTCGACTACGACAAACTACGTGAGTCGTACAAATGAACGGTCATCGTTACAGCGCTTCAGACGTCGGCAGTCACGGTTTCACTCTGATTGAATTGTTGATCGTCATTGCCATTATTGGCATCTTGGCTGCAATCGCCTTGCCGTCTTACCAAGAAAGCGTGCGAAAGGGCGCCAGGGCGGACGCGAGGGGGGCCATGATGACGATGATGCAACAGCAAGAACGTGCCTTTAGCCAAAGCAACACCTACAACACAGTCGCCTATGGCTCCGCTGATGCCACGTTCAAGAATTGGTCGGGTGACGGTGGCTACGCTAACGCTAGATGGGAGCTTTCCGCTTCGGCTTGCCCAGGTGAAAACATTGAAGTCTGCGTTTCGATTTCTGCGAGGCCAAAAAGTCCGTGGAGCGATCCAACAATCAGTTCAATGACGTACACGTCGCGCGGACAAGCGTCGTGCACTGGTACGTCGGCGTCGTTGTCCAATATTTGTTGGCCGCGCTGATGGCTTTTGTAAGCCCCCCTAGGCACCCCACAAGTGTTGGTCAATACCAAGGGTTCACGCTGTTGGAGTTGTTGGCGACTTTAGCTATCTTGGCTGTGCTGTTAACCATTGCGGTTCCCAGTTTTCGGACCTTCGTTGTTAATTCTCAGCTGCGTGGCGCAGTCAGCACCTTGCAAGCAGATGCAATGACCGCGCGAGCTGAGGCGATAAAGCTCGCGACTTCGGTCGTAGTTCGCCCTGCGACTGGTGCAGATTGGCTGTCAGGCTGGAATGTTGTCGCGCTGGACTCTACGGGCGCAGACGCTCGCACTCTGGTTTCTCGTGATTCGTTTTCTTCGTCGTCACTGGCTGTCGGCAAGGATAGTTTGGGTGGTTCGATTCGCTATGACAGCGCTGGATTTTCGAGGCAAAGCTCGGGGGCGTTTCTTGCTGGTTGCATTCGACTAGATGCTGGATACAGCGGACGAGTATCCGCTTTGGTACTTGACGCTTCTGGTCGACCTCGCACCTGCCTAGAAAACGGTACGCCCTCCACATGTTGCCCTTGACGTCAAAAATAACTGTCAGGACAGGGGGCAGCATCAGCTGCCCGACGTGGTGACATCCAGCACAGCGCGCAACTGCCAGTCCTCGCCAATCTCGCCGGCCACCGCAACTACCCAGCACGCGCCGTCAACGTAGTATTGCGATACTCCGGTGGGTTCGCTCTGTCCGAACGGCGACAGTATCTGCGTAACGTCTTTTTTCTGGTAGGTGATGATGGGGCTATGGTTGCCGAGGTCTTCTGACTGAGCGATTCGGGCCTCTGCGAAATTGCACAGCACTTCGCAGCCAGCCATGACCACGCCATCGTTGTCCTCAAGCCAGCGGATCGCTCCTACGGTCCACGGCTCAGCGTCGCTGCCGCGAAGGCAAATTAGCGTACCCACCGACAGCAGGGGCTGCGTCAGATCAAACCGCAATAGAAAGCCGCCATCACTGTGATTGACGACGACGGCGGAGCAGACGGTGTACCCCGGCGCACCCGGGCTGGTTTTGTACTGGGACTGCAGCGCACTCCAGCAGTCGATGAATCCAGCGACCACCTTGATGTTGTCCTGCCGTCCAACTCTCGGGATTGCGCGAGCGTTGCTGTAACCAAATTCCCGCATCGCCCGGCGCACGAAATCCTGCATTTCCTGCGTGGTCAGACCGACTTGCAGCGCCGATTGCAACAGCGATTCATACACATCGCTAGGCGCGTTACGCGATGGCGGGGTCGCCAACTCGCGAATCGTGAATGCCGCGTCCTGGGCGTTGATATAAAGTGGGGCGACTGGCTCCCACATGGCAGGCACGCGCGCAAAGGGCATCGGTGGTGCGTCACTCATGAGGTCTGCGGCGGCGAGGCCAGAGCCGGCATGCGTTGGCGAGGCCATCGTGTAACTGCACGTTTTGGACAGTATGCCAACCAGCCGCACGGCAACAGGAAGACGTCCAGGCGCCAGCGACAGTGGATTGAGCCAGGCCATCAACCAAAGTTGCAGCGACTGCTGTTGCAGGCTCGCGCGAGCCTGCTTGTCGGTGAATCGCTCCGAAACGATGAAGCCGGTGAGGGCATACACGGCACGCCAAAAGCCGTGGGGCGGGGCGCAGTAACCAAGATTGCAGCCAGCATAAATGCGAGCGAGGATGCGAAGTGCAGTCTGAATGGCGGTTGTCGACAGCAATGTTGTTTTGTAGAGCGCCATTGGATGGGATTGGCCCAGCCCGGCCTTATGCCACATCGTCTTGGCAAGGTGCAGGTAGCACTCCAGCGCTTGACGGGCGCCCACCGGCAGCGGGTGCGACGCGTTCCAGTAGTGCGCTTCGAGTGAGTCCCAGAGCGGGTCGGAGAGCAGCTTCGTCGCCGTTTCAAAGTCGCCGGGCGTCAGCGCCTGCGTTGCGTCGCGCAGCGGCTTTGCCAACTCTTCGATCTTGTTTGGTGGCGCCATATTGTGATGCGTTTACTGCGTATGGACTCTGATGAATGCTACTGCGAGGATACCGGGATAGGCAGTGGGAGTTATGCGTGAAACGATACCAACCAACCATTGAAGATGCGTTGACCTGTGTTTAACATAATATAAATTCCCAATCAATTAAATGTGCCGGCCGTACGTCCAGCGACAGATTCGATCGCGGCCGATACTTTGGTCACCGAATCAAGCAAGCCTTCCGCGGCCAGCTCTCTGGCCTGCCGATTCACCGGGGGGCCAACAACACGTGAGAACCCCAGCTTGGAGGCTTCACCAACTCGCAATGCACTGCCGACCACCGGACGAACTTCGCCGCCAAGGCCAACTTCGCCAAACACTGCCGTGCCGGCTGGTACGACAGATCCAGTCAACGAAGACCAAATGGCAACAACGATGGCGAGATCGGCAGCGGGTTCGTCAATCCGCAGGCCACCCACGACATTGATGAAGACGTCAAAACCGCCCAGCTGACAGCCCAAATGCCGGTTCATTACCGCCAGAAGCATCGCCAGCCGCTGGCTATCAAAGCCCGTGCAAACGCGTCGCGGGTTGGCCGCCGCCCGGTCTACTAACGCCTGGACTTGCACCAGCAGCGGGCGCGATCCCTCAATTGAGGCAAACACAACGTTGCCTGCTGCGATCTCATCTCCGCGAGCCAGGAACAACGCCGACGGATTGGCAACTTCGCGCAGGCCGTCCTCCAGCATCGCGAACACCCCAATTTCGTTGGCGGCACCAAAGCGATTTTTCAGCGCGCGAATGATGCGGAGATTCGATCCCGGCTCGCCTTCGAAGTAAATAACCGTATCGACCAGATGCTCAAGCACACGGGGGCCGGCAATCGAGCCTTCTTTGGTGACGTGTCCGACCAGCAAAGTGGCTACGCCATTGCGCTTGGCAAGACGGGTTAGCTCCGCAGCGCACTCGCGGACCTGAACGACAGAGCCCGGTGCTGATGAAAACGCCTCGCTGAACAGGGTCTGGATGGAGTCGATAACAACAACGTGCGGTCGACGAGCTTCGATGTGGGCGATGATGGCGTCCAATGACGTCTCGGCGACCATGACGATGCTTGACAGATCGAGCCCCAAGCGACTGGCTCGGGCAGCTACTTGGGCAACTGACTCCTCGCCGGACACGTACAGGGTGACGTGATTCCTGGCAAGCGAGGCAATCGCCTGCAAGGTCAGTGTCGACTTGCCGATACCTGGATCACCACCGATCAGCGTCACGCCGCCAGGTACCACGCCGCCACCGAGTGCGCGATCGAACTCAGAAAGGCCGGAGCTCCAGCGCAGTGTTGCTTCCTGGCGTACGTCGGAGAGCTTGATCGCGGAGGAAGCCGGTACCGGGCTGCCTCCTCTGGTGTGGCGTGGCGGCTGGCTGACCGCCTCTTCCAGCGTGTTCCAGGCGCCACAGCCGGAGCACTGTCCCTGCCACTTTGCAGCAGCCGTTCCGCACTCGCGGCAGACATATTCCAGCTTTTGCTTGGCGATGATTAAACTCGATTATTCAATGGCTTGCGAGGACAATATCAGATATCACTCGAAAAGTATCGCGACTGCACAACGACCATGCTTGACCGATACGTTGGTAGTTTTGATGCAGCCCGCTACGCGTGCTCGCGTCCGAAGGCGTGATAGTCCAATCCGGCGGCTCTCGCGGCTGCGACATTAAACACACTGCGCCCGTCAAACACCACCGGAGCGCGCATGAACCGGGCGACATCGGCTGGCGCCACCTGGCCGAACTCCTTCCATTCAGTGGCGATCAGCAGAACGTCGGCATCAGCCAGCGCTTCCATCGCTGTCGATGCCACCGAGAAGTTGGTGTACTTCGCCAATTCGGCTGCGCCGGTTTCGCTCGCTTGCGGATCATAGGCGCGGACCGCAAAGCCTGCCTGAAGAAGGCGTTCAGCCATCAAAACGGCAGGTGCTTCACGAACGTCATCGGTGTCTGGCTTGAATGCCATACCCCACAGTGCCACGACGCAGCCAACAGGCGCTTTGCCGCGGGACTGGAACAGCGAAATGATGCGGTCTGCCATCGCCACCCGCTGGCGGATGTTGATTTCGGAGGCGGCGTCAGCGATACGCATGACGGTACCGGCCATTTCGCCCTGCTTCACCAGTGAGGTGACATCCTTTGGAAAGCAGGAACCGCCGTAGCCGCAGCCGGAATTGAGGAACTTGCGCCCTACCCGCTCGTCCAGCGACATTGCCTCGCGCACAGAGTCGATACAGGCGCCGGTGGCATCTGCGAGATTGGCCAGCTCGTTCATGAACGAAATTCGCACCGCCAGCATGGCGTTGGCGGCGTACTTGGCAAGTTCAGCCGATTCCACTGACATCACCAGCGTGCGGTCATTCCCCAGTTTGAGCGGTGCGTATACCTCACGCAATTGGGCTTCGGCCTTGGCGTCGGCTACCCCAAATACAGTCCGCTGCGGCTCCATGAAATCAGGCAATGCCCGCCCTTCGGCGAGAAACTCCGGGTTCGATGCCACGCGGAAACTCGCGCTGCGGCCGGCCTTGAGGGCCGCCGAACGCAGTTGAGCTGCGACTTTCTTGCCGGTGCCGACCGGCACTGTCGACTTGGTGACGATCAGCGCATCGTCGGGCGCGTTGGCGCCAATGGTGTCGGCGGCTGCGAGCAGATAGGACAGATCGCTCGACCCGTCGGCGAGCGGCGGGGTGCCTACCGCGAGGAATTGGACTTCGCCGTGCGCGGCGGCAACGGCCGGGTCGCTGGTGAAACGCAAGCGACCGCTGGCCAGTTCCCCAGTCAGCAACTCATCCATGCCGGGTTCGTAAAACGGCGTCTTGCCTTGAGCCAGCGCCGCAAGGCGACTAACGCTCAGCTCAGCGCATACGACATCGTGACCAAGATTGGCCAGGCAACTGGCCTGAACGAGTCCGACGTAACCGGCACCGTATACGGAGATTTTCATTGGTAGAACTGATTGTTTTCGTTGAGTGTTGGAGAGGACCGACGAACGCTGATGGTCATTGGCCTAGAGGGGTCGCACAAAAGCTCTCCCATTCGTTGCAGCCAGGGCATTTCCAGTAGTACCGGGGCGCGCGGAAGCCACAATGGGTGCAATGAAAACCGGGCGTGCGATCGGTTGCACGCAACAGCAATTGTGCGATTCCCTTCATCGTCTCGGCTGCTTCGCCATCGTAGCGGCTGCTCTCCAGTTCAAGCAGACGGCTGGCCTGGCGGGCTGACGGCTGCGCTGTCAATTCGCGCTTCAACCGGGCGACCGCAGCGTCGCGGCCCTCAATCTTGAGTGATGCGTCAACCAGCCTGGACAGGCCAAGCGAGGTCGGCGCTGCCTGCTGAGCCAGCGCCAGTTGTTCCACACCAGTTCCCGGCAAGCCCAACGACTGGTAGAGGTTCACAACATCATCGGCCACCAGTACCGACAAATCAGCGCGTGTACGCAAAATCTCGGCGAGCGCAGTCTTTGCCGCTTCGCTGTCACCACGCCTGATTGCCGTACGGAACGCGATGAGCGGGACCCTGGCGTTGTTGCGATTGTTTTCGCTCGCTGCCGCGAGATGCTGTGCGATCAACTCGTCCTTGCCCTCGGCGAGCGCCACTTCCGCCAGCTCGCAGTGATACTGGGCGATGAACCGTCCCTGCGGTTCACCGCTGATGCGCTGGATGCGTTCGCGCGCCGCGATCGCGCGCTGCCATGCTTTTTCCTGTTCCAGCACCGACGCCAGTCGGGTGACCGCTTCTGCTTCGAAAGCGGTTCCAGTCAGCTGCTCATAGACGGATTCGGCGCGATCAAAGAGGCCGGCCGCATGAAAGTCCTGAGCCAGCTCGAACAGCGCCAGCTCACGCTTCTCTTTTGGCAAGTCGTGGCGATCAACAAGCCCCTGGTGAATACCGGTCGCTTCGCCGATCCGGCCCTGTCGGCGAAACAGACTGCCCAACGCGAGCTGCAAATCCAGTGCATGTGGATCACGACGGGAGACATCGACAAAACTTTCCACTGCACGATCATGTTGTTCGCGCAGGAGAAAGTTGAGTCCCCGGAAATACGCCGAAGGCAGGGCTCGGGCATCGCGCAGAACATAGCGAATGTCGACACGTGCGGCAAACCAGCCGAGCGCAAAGCAGCCCAACGGTACTAGCAGCCACCAGGCTTCAAAGTCCACCGGATGCTCCAGATTTCAGCAGGTGGGAGGAACAAGCGCGACCGAACTCGGGCGGTCCGCCCCTCAGGTCGTGCACGCGGCTAGACATTCACCGCTGGCGGAATGCCAAGACTGCCATCCGGAAGCGTGCCGAGCTGATCGACACGCTCGCGCAGCTCCTTGCCAGCCTTGAAGTGTGGAACGTGTTTGGCCGGGACGACCACCTGGTCTCCCGACTTCGGGTTACGTCCAACCCGTGGCGGGCGGTACGACAGCGCGAAGCTGCCGAAACCACGCACCTCGACCCGGGAACCCTCAGCGAGGGCGTCCCCGATGGCATCAAGAATCAGCCGCACCGCCAGTTCGGTATCGCGCGCCATGAGGTGAGGGAAGCGCGCTGACAGGCGCGCTACCAGGCTTGATCGTGTCATGGCCTACCCCTCTCCTCTTCCGCGACGTGCTACCGCCGAACGCGTGTGCAAACTAAATGCTTGGGCCTATTCTGCCTTGTTGCCGTCCTGCTTCGCCTTCAGCAGC
>Ga0208826_1000685_pt1 | contig 33447 bp, 29 predicted proteins | sample AD_UKC115_MetaG_FD_184451 | JGI IMG/M metagenome (GOLD analysis project Ga0208826, IMG submission 184451) | Active sludge microbial communities of municipal wastewater-treating anaerobic digesters from Hong Kong - AD_UKC115_MetaG (SPAdes)... | ecosystem: Engineered > Bioreactor > Anaerobic >...
GATCTTACTATTGCTCTAAAAGGAGCTTCTGAAGAGGTTAAACTGACTATATTTAAAAACATGTCCAAACGTTCAAGCCAAATTGTACAGGAAGAACTTGACTATATGGGACCTGTAAGAGTTCGTGATGTCGATGAGGCTCAGCAGAAGATAGTTGCTACTATAAGAAGACTTGAGGAATCAGGAGAGATAATAATAGGAAGCGGTGGAGGAGAGGAATTGATTGTATAATAAGAAAGTTATCAAAAATAAGTACGTGGTCCTTGACTCAAAGCTAGATATAAATTCTAAAAAAATAGAGGAAGAAATACTTTCTGCTGAAGACAATCAGCAGAATCTTTTGGTGGACCAGCAGGTCAAAGATAGACTTGTTGAGACAGAAGAGAAAGCTAAGGAAATTATTTTCCAGGCTAACAAAAGGTCTGAGGAAATAATAAAAAAAGCTAATCAGCAAGCCCAGGCTATTGTTGAAGAAGGTAAAAGACAGGCCGATCTTTTTTACAGGCAGAATGTAGAACAGAAAAATAAAGAGTTTTCTGTTATAATAGAAAATGTGAAAAAAAGTCTGTATGAGTATACGGCAAAGTATGAAGTACTTCTAGAAGACTCTCTTATAGAATCTTTTAAAAAATTGAATCTCAAATTTCTTAAACAGGAGATAATTGAAACTCCTTTATGGCTGAAAGAGATAATTTCAGAACTGAAAAATCGTCTTAGTAGTTTTAATAGTTTCAGCATGAGGATGAATGAAAAAACATTCGAAAGGGCAAAAGAATTTCTTGAAGAATCTTCTATTAAGAGTATAAAAACAGATAATTCTTTGTCTGATAATGAAATTTTTGTCGATACTGAGTATGGTGTTTTCGATATATCCGTTCAAAGCTATATAGAAGACATGACAAAGATTTTTGAGGAAAGCAAAAATGAAACCAAGTAATTTTGAAAGATTTAAAAGTAATTATTATGGAAAACTATATAAGTTACCTTTGATAGGTCTTAGTGGAAAAGTGTCCCGGATAGTTGGAATGACTATTGAAGCGGTGGGACCGGATGCTTCCATAGGGGATCTTTGCGGTATAAAATTGAAAAATGGTAATACAGCATTATGTGAGATGGTAGGGTTTTCAGACAATAAAACCTTGTTAATGCCATTTGATGAAATAAACGGTCTTTATGTGGGAGCTCCTGTAAAAAAGCTTGACAAGAAAGTTTCTCTTAAGGCGGATCAAAGTATACTTGGACATGTCCTTGACGGAATAGGAAGGCCTATGGACAGTTCGGGAGCTGTATTCAAAGATGAGATACCAATATATTCACCACCTCCAAATCCGCTTATAAGAAAAAAAATAGAACAGCCACTTTCAGTCGGGGTACGTGCGATTGATGGTTTGCTTACTCTTGGCAAAGGTCAAAGAATTGCAATTATGGCAGGTAGCGGAGTAGGAAAAAGTACTCTACTTGGTATGATTGCAAGGAACACTGAAGCTGATATTAACGTTATAGGTCTTATAGGCGAACGTGGACGAGAAGTCAGAGAGTTTATCGAAAGAGACTTAGGAGAAGAAGGACTTAAGAAGTCCGTTGTACTTGTCTCCACATCAGACCAGCCTGCCTTAGTAAGAGTGAAGGCACTTTATACAGCTACGGCTATCTCAGAATATTTCAGAGATAAGGGATATAATGTTCTTCTTATGGTTGATTCTCTGACCCGCTGGGCGATGGCTCAGAGAGAAATCGGACTTTCAATAGGCGAGCCGCCAGCTACACGTGGATATACTCCCAGTGTTTTCGGTAATTTGCCTAAAGTCTTGGAAAGAGCAGGAAATTCTGATAAAGGAACAATGACAGCAATATATACAGTACTGGTTGAAGCTGACGATATGAATGATCCGATAGGTGATACAGTTAGAGGCATTGTTGACGGGCATATAGTACTTTCAAGGAAGATGGCCGATACAGGGCATTACCCGGCGATAGAGCTTCTTGGAAGTGTTAGCAGGCTTATGAGTTCGGTGGTTGACAGTTCTCATCTTCAGGCAGGCAGAGTTGTCAAAGAGATAATATCAACATATCGTGAAGCTAAGGATCTCATAGAAGTTGGTGCGTACAAATCTGGTATGAATAAGAAGATAGATGTGGCTATTTCAGAAATAAACAGTATAAATGGCTTTTTGAAACAAGAAGTGGATGAAAGAGAAGATTTTAAAACCATAAAGGAAAAATTACTGCAAATATCCAAGAGATGTTCTGTTTAGAATCAGGAGGGGTAAGATGAAATTTCCAGCAGAAATTCTTATAGGAATTATATCTGTCTTTATCGTGTTGGTTCTTCTTTTATCAAAAAAGATTGTTAAACCGTTTCTAAAACCAAGAAGTTGGCGGAAGTACAGCGAGAGTGTAACTGCTTATCTCTATCTTCTTCCTTCTTTTGTTGTGTTAGGAATTTTTGTTTTTTATCCCATAGTTTACTCTTTTGTTCTTAGTTTTTTCAAATGGGATTTCAAAAATCAACAAAATCCTATCTTTAACGGACTTGAAAATTATCAGAAGCTTTTTACATTAAGAAATGGAATAGAAGCAAGCTTTAATACAGCTTTTTTTAATACAATTCTTGTAGTGATGACATTCATATTTTTGATGCATGTGATTTTTGATTTAAAAAAAGTAAAAGATAAAAAGTATACGAAGCTTATGTTTGTTATGACTGCATTAGGTCTTGCTTTTGTTATTTTTGGCAGATTTGTTCCTGCTATTGTCATAATAGTCGTATCTATAGTAATGCTTTGTGTGTATACTGTTTTAGCTGCCATGAAGTTTATAGAAGGTTCTTCTGACAGACTTATGGGAAGGCTTATACTTTTTTTTGCATTCTATTTTACTTGTTTCAAAATAGGTATTCCTGAAATAATAAACTATCTCAGCCTTGCTAAGGAGCAATCTGATTTTATAAAATCGATATGGAATACTTCACACTACGTTATTCTCTCAACACCTGTCACGATTTTTCTGGCCTTAATAATAGCTCTTTTATTGAATAAAAGCGTCAAAGGTAAGTCGTTTTTCCGGACTTTGTATTTTATACCTTTTGTCACAAGCGTGGTAGCGGTTTCATTAGTCTTTCAGTGGATTTTTAACGATAATGGACTTCTAAATTATTTTTTGTCATTTTTTGGTATCGAAAGGATACAGTGGTTGAAAAATGAAAATTGGACCATACCAACAGTTGCAATAATTTCAGTGTGGAAGCTTATTGGATATTATGCAGTAATATTTCTTTCAGGTCTTCAGAGTATTGACAAATCTTATTATGAAGCAGCTGACGTTGACGGTGCCAGCGGATGGCACAAGCTTAAGTATATAACTTGGCCACTACTTTCACCAACGACTTTTTTTATTCTTATTGTATCTATGATAGGCGCATTCAAAGTTTTTTCGGAAATTTTTGTTCTTTACTCCGGGCTTCCGGGGCCATACAATAACTCTGGACTTACAGTTGTTTATTATGTTTATGATAAGTTCTACAATGAACAAAGGATGGGAGAAGCAAGTGCTGCAGCATATGTACTCTTTGGTATAATTCTTCTTTTCACGTTTGTTCAGATGGCTGCCGGGAAAAACAAAGTTCATTACGATTCTTAGTAAACGGAGGTAAATAATGACATACAATAAATTTTGGAAAACTTTTGGTACAGTAGCAATATATCTTCTAACGGCTGCCGGAGCTCTTATAATGATCCTTCCTTTTGCGTGGATGATTATAACCTCTTTTAAATCAGAGGGAGAAGTAAATGACTGGCCTCCGAAGTGGACATCGAAAAATTTTTATTCTTCCCGTGAGCTTAATGTTCAAACTTCAAGATCCAATGTTTCTGGAAAAGGGAACTTCAATCTGGCAGAGTTCCGTACTGTTTCTTCAGAAGATACTTTTGAAAGCAATAAACTGGTTTACTATATAAACGATGATCCTGTCTACAGAGGAAAGTTCGAGCTTAAGTTTGATACATTAGACTACAGTTCTTCGGAAAGTCTTGGAATTATTTTACAGCAGATAAATGATTATATATCTAACACTCAGTTAAGAGATGATCTGACAGCTTTTTTTGCTGCTGGAGAAAGTACTCCTGGTTTTTTTGAAGAACTCTACTTCAATCTTTTTTCTCCTGATGACGGTTACTATAAAAAAATTGTTATGGCGAGACTTATATCTTCAGATATTTCGAAGATGATAACGTATATTAACAGGTTAAATGAAGGGAATATAGATAAACTTGCAGCTTTTAGATTATCAGATAGTATGTCTTCACAAGAAGTAGCTGAGATTTTGGCAAAAAAAGAAGTTTTTTCTTCTGATTTGGCGTCGCTTAAAGAAAAGCTTATAGAAATAAAAAACATTTTGGATACAAACTATAAAGGATCAGAAATGCTTAGCAGCGAAGATGCATCAAAACTGAAAACTCTCTTACTTGATTTTGCATCTCGTATTGATGCATATGACGATCCAGTTCTTTCAAAAAATAATCAGATTATGTTGAATCAATTCTATAATCCTGCTGTTAAAAACGTTAATACACTGGAATTTTTAACGTTTTTTATGAATTCTTTCAAAAAAGTACAGTCTGAAAAATTATCAGGGCAAAGCATAATTTTTAAGGTTGCCCAAAAAGATAAGATGTATGAAAATTTTGTATTGGATATTGAAAAATCAGATTTTCCAGATTTTTTCAAGGATGAGATAAAACAATTACTTACAAAAGACAACATCTTGGAGATAAAAGATATAGTTATCCTTCAAATGGAAAAAGAAATGAGTGATAATATCAGAACCAAGCTTTCATCACAACCATCTGATCTTTCTGCATGCATAAGCCTTGTACGCGATGTTGCCAAGCTTTCACCCAATGAGACTGATTTTAAAGATTTTCTAGGTGAGAATGAACTTAAGTTGTATGAATCTTTTGATGATAGCAAGAAAAATGATTTATTTGAGCTTGCCGTAAAAAGGCGTGAGTATGATAGTATTTTCAGTAGATTCGGAAAATTTTATGTCGATTCTGTATCTACCGCTGATATAATACAAGCACCATCATTTGTCAAAACAATACGATATAAGAATAATTCTATAATAGAAATAATAACTGACAATGTCTTATCTACATGGCTTTTGGAAGAAAAACCTTTGGTAAAAGCAACGTTCACTTTCGGAGAGGTTTTTAAAAATATCTTTCAAAGTTACGTTATCGCATGGAATGCGGCACCATTTTCAAGATACTATATAAATACCATCTTTATGGCATTGCTTACGACTTTTTTTGAAATTATACTTGCAGCAATGGCTGCCTTTGCATTCGCTAAGCTTGAGTTTTATGGAAAAAATATTATTTTTTCTCTTTTTCTGTCTACTATGATGATTCCAGGAGAAGTAATGCTTGTGCCTAATTACATTACCATAAGCAAGTTTCAATGGATAGATTCGTATTATGCTCTTATAGTTCCATGGGTAGTCAGTGTGTTTGCCATATTTCTGCTTAGACAGCAGTTTCTTTCACTTCCCAATGATTTATGGGATGCTGCAAAGATAGATGGCTCTTCAAGTTGGAGGTTTTTATGGACTGTAATGGTGCCTTTAAGTAAGCCTTCCATACTTACCGGAGGTCTATTGAAATTTGTAGGAAGCTGGAATGCTTTTCTTTGGGTACTTATAGTAACAAAAAGCCCTGAAATGCGTACTTTGGCTGTAGGCCTTCAGACATTTACAACCGATGCAGGAACGAAGTATAACCTTCTTATGGCAGCATCAACTTTCTCAATACTTCCAGTAGTTATAATTTTTATATTCCTGCAAAGATACTTTGTTGAAGGTATAGCAAGAAGCGGTCTGAAAGGATAATCAATGCCATATATTTATATAAACAACACTCCTAAAAAAGCTAAAAGAAAGGGTTCTAAAAAGCTAAGGCGTATAATTTTTCTCTTTTTCTTTATAGGATTAACTGTTTTTTTTGTATATGAAATATCCAGACAGTTTTCTCTATATAATGATTTAAAAGAAAAATATGATAATCTTTCACAAAAATATGAAAGTCTTATGAATATTTACAATGAAAAACAGAAGATACTTCAGGATCTTGAAGACAAACTCAAGGGAAAAGGAGTTCATTTTGATGGACACTCAATCAAAGAATTTGATATTTACAACATCGAACAAACCGAACAGTCAACAGATACAACTGGCACGCAGCTACGCTGAAAAGTACAATGGTTTTTATATAGACAGAAAACAAATAGATTTTGCATCCTTTGATGAGAGCTTCTGTTTTGTAATCGAGAAAGATGGTTCGTTGAAAATAAGATGGAAGGAAGGTCAGTTTTTTTATCATCCATCGGTTGCTAAAATAAAGTACTCAAGTTATCTTTTCAATAAAACGGATCCGCTTTTAAAAATATTAGACATATCAACCAGCGATACTGTTATTGATCTTACTATGGGATTGGCAAGCGAAGCGCTTTTTATAGCAGCTTTCTGTAAGTGTGTTATAGGAATAGAAGGTTCATTACCGATATATATAGTTGTTAGCGAAGGCTTAAGCAACTATGGCTATGAATATGAATGGATGAAGCAAGCATCAAAAAAAGTAGTCTGTATTAACTCAGATATGCGCGAATATATAAGAAATCAGTCTGATGATTCATATGATATTGTATACTGTGATCCTATGTTTGAGCATCCCAAATACTCTTCTTCACCAATTAATCCGCTAAGAAAATTTGCAATTTATGATCCTGTTACTTTTGAGGATGTCAATCATATGCAAAGGGTAGCGCGAAAAAGGGTAGTCATTAAAGCCAGAAGCAACGACAGCCTATGGGAAAGATTCAAATTTTCTTATACTACAGACAGAAGAAAAAGTGACATCTCGTTCGGAGTAATAGAAAAACGATGAAAGTACCAATAATCACAGGCCCTACCGCTTGCGGAAAGACTGACCTTTCTATAGCTCTTGCTCAACGGATGGATGGAGAAATCGTATGTCTTGATTCCCGGCAAATATATAAGCATTTGGATATAGGAACAGCCAAGCCTTCTACACAAGATATGGAAAAAGTTACGCATCATCTTTTCGGTTTTATTGAGCCATCTGCCAGCTATAGTGCTTATGATTACAGGAATGACGCTTTAAGCTGTATACAAAAAATCTTAAGTTCAGGACATATGCCAATACTTGTAGGAGGGACAGGATTATATATAGACTGTCTCATGAAAGGTGTAATTGAGGTTGGCTCAGACTATGGATTAAGGAAGCACCTTATGAGAATGGAGGAGGAATCTCCTGGCAGCTTAAGAAAAATACTTTTTTCCATTGATTCACAAAGTGGTGAACGGATTTCAGAAAACGATATAAAAAGAACTGTCAGAGCAATAGAAATATATGTACTTACAGGTAAAAAGATGTCAAGTTTAGTTAACAATACTAATGTTAAAAGTGAATTTGATTTTGATATAATTGTTTTCGATAGAGACAGAAAAGAACTTTATGAAAGAATAGACAGAAGAACAGAAGACATGTTAAGTCAAGGTATGGTCATGGAAACATCGGAACTTATAAAAAGATATCCTGAATCATGTAATGCACTCAATACCTTAGGGTACAAACAGATTATAGCGTATCTTAAAGGCAGAATGAGTTATGAGGAAGCTGTAAACAGAATAAAGTTTGAAACGCACCATTATGCAAGACGTCAGATAATTTATTTCAGACGTTTTCAAAATGCAAGATGGATTAATCTTTCTTCAAAAAAGGATGAAGAAATTAAAAATGAACTTTTTGATTACATTAGAAGGGGGAAATAATTATGCCGGAAAAGTTTAATCTTCAGGATAGGTTTTTAAACATTATACGTACAAATAAGCTTGAAGTAAAGATTTATTTTGATGGAGGTTTTCAGACCAGTGGGCAGGTAAAATCATTTGACAACTATACTGTCCTAATTGAAAAGAACGGTCAGCAGTCGTTAGTGTACAAACATGCAATAAAAATGATGGTACCTTCCAAGTACATAAAGCTTTTTCAGCAGCCAGCTGAAACGCCTCAGGAAAGTACAGAAGAAAATTAAGGAGTGATTCAGAATCGTAGGAGTTATAATAAGTATCTACAGAGATGCTAATACCGCAATAGAGATTGCAGAGCTATCAGAACTTTGCAAAAGTGTTGGTATAGAGATACATGACCATATGACTCAGAAGTTAATAAAAACAGATCCAAAACATTACTTGGGTTCTGGAAAAATACAAGAAGTGAAGGATCTTTTGATATTTACCAAGAGTGAAATAGTGGTTGTAAATGACAGAATTAGCAGTACACAGAAAAAGAATCTGGAAAAGCTTTTGTGTGTGCAGATAATGGACAGGAACGAAGTTATTCTTCAGATTTTCAGAAAAAATGCATGTTCAGCAGAAAGTAAATGTCAGGTTGAACTTGCCAGTCTGCAGTATGAACTGCCAAAATTGATAGGGAAAAATGATAATCTTTCCAGAACCGGTGGAGGAATTGGTACTGTTGGTCCTGGAGAAACCGAACTTGAGTACAACAGAAGGACTATTCAAAAACGTATAAGCATTCTTAAGTCGAAACTTAAAGAAATTGAAGCTGAACATCAAAGAAACAGAAAAAATAGACTTGAGTCATCTTTGCCTATAATATCTATAGTAGGCTATACTTCGGCCGGAAAATCTACATTACTGAAAAATATTTCAGGCGATGAGAGTATACTTGTATCGCCTGATTTGTTTTCTACACTCTCTCCTTCAGTAAGGAGAATAAGATTTGCTTGTGGACTTGCAGCTGTAGTATCAGATACCGTAGGTTTTGTAAACAGATTGCCGCTTGAACTGATAGAGTCTTTTAAATCGACACTTCAGGAGGTAAAGGATTCTGATATAATAGTAAAAGTTATAGACTTGTCCTCAACATGTACTGCTATGCATATAAGAACCATAGATAGCATACTTGGAGAGCTTAATGCTCAGGAGATACCTCAAATAATAATTTTTAATAAAGTTGATGTTTCCGAACAGTCTAAAATAAGTGATTACAAGCTGCTTTACCCGAAAGCTTTGTTTACTAGTGTAGCAGATCCTTTGAACAAAGGCGGAATACTTCAATTTATTCAGGACAATTTGGTTGAAAAAGGCATAATAAAAAACAATTCTGTTGAAGTTCTCTCCAGTGAAGAGTGGAAATTTTCAAAATTTATCGGTAATATAGGTATATGTGAAAAGAAAAATATAGAAGAAAAAGTTTTCTTTAAAATGCTCAGTAAAGAATCTCAGTATAAGAAAATAATCAAATCTTTGGAGGTGTAGAAGTCTTGAAAAAAACATATATACTAATTTTGTTGCTTTTATTCGGAATCACACTAATAGGGTCGGTTTTTACACCTCCCGTAAGAAATTCTTATATTACAGCTTCTTTTGGTGAGTTCAGAGATACCGGAGATAAACCTCATTTTCATCTAGGCATTGATTTTTCAACATTTAACAGGGAAGGAATAAGTGTTTATTCTGCAGCATCCGGATATGTTTATAAGATATGGATGAACGATCCTATATACGGTAATGCGGTTTTCATAAAACACGAAGATCTTAACCTGATTACTGCATACGCACATCTTCAGGATTTTGGAGATCGTATAAGATACTATTCCGAACTAATAAAAAAAGAGTTTAAGGGAGAAGGTAAAATTGAAGCAGTATTTCCAAAAGATCAGATCCAAGTTCAGAGAAATGAACTAATAGCTCTTTCAGGAAGTTCAGGTGCTGCTGAAGCGCCCCATCTTCATTTTGAAGTCAGAGAAGCTAATGAAAATGGCGATATTATACGTGATCCTCTTGAATATCTTGATTATGCTGAAACACGTACAAAAGCACTAGAGCTTTTAGGGGTAATTTCAGATAATGCAGAATATAAGCCAGATTCATCCAACAATGTGACAATAAAATTTTCTGGTCAGTATCCCAAAATAGAGATAAAAGTAAGAGAAGTTTTAGGAAAAAATACCCCTGTTATGCCAAAGCGAATATCTTTGAAGATAAAGGATATGCTTGTCTATCAGATTGATTTTTCAAAAATACTTGAGAGCGAATCATACAATCCATCGGTCGTGTTTGGAAATTCATCAACAATGACGCTTTATGCATTGAAAATGTTTTCAACGGAAAGTATTACTCCTATTCAGGTAAATAACTGGAATCAGTTTACAATGAACAATCAGAATAACTTTACCGGAGAAGTTACTTTAGAAGATACCTGGGGAAACAAACAGACTTACAAGATCAATTTTGTTAGAAATTAAACTGTTACTGTTTTTTAACCTGAAATGATGTAAAATATTTGAGTAGTGATTATTTATATTTAGGAGGTCTACTATGAAGGGATATTTGTTTACAAGCGAAAGCGTTACAGAAGGACATCCTGATAAGATGGCCGATCAGATTTCAGATGCTATTCTTGATGCTATTCTTGAAAAAGAAAATCCACACAATAGAATAAATGCAAGGGTAGCAGTTGAGACTCTTGTGGCTACCGGTATGGCTGTTGTTGCCGGTCAGGTAAGAACAGATGTTTATGTTGACATACCTGATATAATAAGGAAAACAGTTATTGATATAGGCTATACAAGGGCAAAATATGGTTTCGACGGAGAAACCTGCGCTGTTCTTACATCCATTGATAAGCAATCCGATGATATAGCTATGGGAGTTGACAAATCTCTTGAAGCAAAAGAAGGAAAATCTCATGAGGATCCTTATCTAAAAATAGGAGCAGGTGACCAGGGAATAATGTTTGGTTATGCATGCAACCAAACACAAGAGTTAATGCCTTTGCCTATTATGCTTGCTCATAAGCTGGCTTACAGAATGGGACAGGCAAGAAAAAATAAAGAAACAGAAATATTCCGTCCTGATGGAAAAACCCAGGTTACGGTTTTTTATGATGAGAATAATAAACCTGTTTCTATAGACACTGTACTTATATCGACCCAGCACGATCCTCAGGCTTCAAAAATTGAAATTGAAAATGCTGTAAGGGAATGTGTAATAAATCCCGTAATTCCAAAAGAATTACTAACCAAAGATACTAAAATTTTGATTAATCCTACTGGAAGATTTGCTATGGGAGGTCCGCAGGCTGATACAGGTCTGACAGGCAGAAAGATTATAGTAGACACTTACGGAGGATGGATACCTCACGGAGGCGGTGCGTTTTCCGGTAAAGATCCTACAAAAGTTGACAGATCTGCACATTATTATGCTAGGTACGTTGCGAAAAACATTGTAGCTGCAGGTCTTGCCGATGAAGTGCTGATACAGCTTGGTTATGCAATTGGCGTTGCAGAACCCTTATCTATACTTATCGACACTAAGGGAACAGCTAAAGTTGCGGCAGACAAACTTGAAAAAGTTGTTAAGGAGATTTTTGATTTCAGACCGGGAGCAATAATAAGAAATCTTGATCTCTTACGCCCAATTTATAGAAAAACGGCTGCTTATGGTCACTTTGGAAGAAACGATTCAGAATTTACCTGGGAAAGAACCGATAAAGTTGAGGATTTAAAGAAAGCATTCTAAAAGGAGGTAACAAAGTGCCAAATATTGATTCAGCAAAAAAAAGAGTTAAACAGGATGAAGTTAGAAAAGAAAGAAACAAAGCTTATAAGTCAAGGTTTAAGAACTCGATAAAAAAAGTTCTTTTAGCAATTGATAAAAAAGCAGAAAAAGAAGAACTGATGACACTTCTTTCCGAAGCTTTTAAAAGTATTGATAAGGCTGCTTCAAAAGGTGTTATTCACAAGAATCAGGCAGCTAGAAGGAAATCAAGACTACATATCAAAGTAAAAAAATTTTTAGGTGAAGTAGCTCCACAATAAAAATGAATACTCCCGGCATATGCCGGGTGTTTTTTTAAGGGTGAATATCATGAATACAGCAGCTTTAAAATATGTTACCCAGCCCAAAACTTTTGATAAGTTTCCTATCAGGTGGAGTGAAGTTTTTGGAAACAAAAATAAACTGATTGTAGAAATAGGTTTTGGTAATGGGGAATTTATGGCCCACAGTGCCATGAAAGATACACAATTTAATTATATAGGATTTGACACTTCTATAACCTCATGCTATAAAGCACAGGTTAATCTTTTTGATCTAGGAATAGAAAATGCTAGAATAGTACTGGATGATGCCAGATTTTGTATTAGAGAACTTTTTCCACAGGAAAGCATTCATAAATTAATTGTTAATTTTCCTTGTCCATGGCCTAAAGCCAAGCAGGAGGATAGAAGGATATTTATATATTCATTTATTGATACAATGGCAAATGTTCTTAAAATAAATGGAACAGTTGAATTGGTAACAGATGTTCAATGGTATGCTGAGCAAGTCTATGAAAAATTCGTATCTGATGAGTGTTTTTATGCAGAGGTTATTAAAACTGATTTTCAAAGAGAAGTAAAAACGAGATATGAAGAAAAATGGGAAAAAATGGGAAGGAATAAGTACATGGTTTTGGCACATAAAAAAGCTTCAAGACCAGTTAAACGAATATTAGAAGGAAGTGAAGACATGCCACACAAACTTGTTGAAAAAATTGATCTTTCAAAAGCAAACAATCTGTTAGATAAAAAATTTTCTTGTGAAGAACAGACATTTATAGTAAAAGAATTTTTTTATAATCATGAAAATAACAGATATATTTTCAGGGTTTTTTCAGCAGATGGTGATTACTGTCAGCAGTACTATGTAAAAGCAGTAAAAAGAGAAGATAAGTACCTGGTTAAACTTGATTCAACAACGATACCTTTTAGAACACCTGCAGTTAAGTGGTCAGTATTGACTATTGCAGATGAGATCAGCAAGTAAAAAAAGGAGGGCGAGAATAATTGAAGATAACGGTTCTTGGCGCTGGAAGCTGGGGAAGCGCAATTTCTAAGGTTCTTTCCTTGAATGGACATGATGTAAAGGTTTGGACAAGAGAAGAAAAAATATATAATGCTTTTCTTAACGGTGAAAATCCTTATTATCTTCCAGGAATAACTCTTCCTAGGACGATTAAACCCTTCCTGGAAATAGATAAAAGCATAGAAGAGTCTGAAGTAATAGTAAATGCTATTCCTGCACAGTTTTCAAGAAGTGTTATGAAACAAGTTAGAGGCCTAGGGAAAAAACTATTTGTAAATCTTGCCAAGGGTATAGAAATAGAAAGTGGAATGCTTATAAACCAGATTTTTTTTCAGGAGACAAACTCAGAATTTTACTGTACACTAAGCGGTCCGAGTCATGCAGAAGAAGTGGCTAGAGATATTCCGACTACAGTTGTAGCATGCAGTAAAGATGTATCTACAGCTGAGTTTGTACAAAAAGTATTTAGCAATGCATCCTTTCGTGTATATACAAACAGCGATGTATCTGGGGTAGAAATATGTGGTGCATTGAAAAACATCTATGCAATTGCCTGTGGTATAATTGATGGTTTTGGAACGTGGGATAATTCAAAGGCTGCTTTGATAACCAGATCTATGGTAGAGTTAGCCAGATATGGTGAAAATAATGGGGCAAAGAAAGATACTTTTTTTGGTTTGGCAGGTGTTGGAGATATGATCGTAACTTGTACTTCTCTTCATAGCAGAAACAGACATGTGGGAGAAATGATAGGTAAAGGAAAGTCTCTCAACGAAATAATAGAGAGTATGAATCAAGTTGCTGAGGGAGTTTATACTTCAAAAGCACTGCATAGAATATTAAAGGAAAGATATACTGACATGCCTATAGCGGAGAAGATATACAGTATACTATACGAGAGTTACGATCCTAAAAAAGCTATAAGCGATTTAATGAACAGGGAGCTCAAAGCAGAGTAGAATATAAAGTGGCAGTAAAAGTTAAGAAAAAAAATAGGACAATCTGCCATATTGTTGTTGTAAGAAAATGTTTACATAATAAAACCCAAATACTGGAAAAAAGAATAAAACTCTTTTTATAAAAGAGTTTTATTCTTTTCTTTTAGAAAGCTCTTTTATAGGCATAAAAAAGGATAGTCTTAAAATATTATGCTTCTTATATGAAGTAAAAAGTATTTGATATAAAAAGTATCACTGTAGTGGTGTTTTTTTTTTAAGTAATAGTTACCATGTAAATTCATAGTTTTTTTTATTTTCCCTCTACAGGAAAAGAAAAGCGGACTTCACCTGCTGAAAAGTCTATTAAAAAAGGAGTTAAGCAAGTTCATAAAAACTTTTCTTGATTAACCAAAATGGATATGATAATCTTTATAGTGCTATTATTTGATAGGGGTTGATTTTAGTGACAACAAATGAGTTACTTGAACAGATAAAGTTGAGAATATCTAAAGAGACATGGAACAACTGGTTATCCACAGCCAAAGTCCTTGCAATAGAAGGTGACTCAGTAAGAGTAGGGTTGGGCAATATATTTATTAAAGAAACTGTTGAAAAGCGTTTTGGGTCTGTTATAACCGATGCCGTTACAGATGCTTTAGGAAAAAAAGTATCGATAATTTTTTCTGAGATTCCTATTCAGGAATCATCCAGCATATATTCGGGTCCTATAATAAAAAACAGACCTTTAAAGCTTTCAGAGGTAAATACTGAATTTACTTTTGAATCATTTATAGTAGGAATAAACAATAAGATAGCATATCAGTCATCACTTGAAGTTTCCCGCAATCCCGGAAAATACAATCCTCTTTTTATATATGGTGATGTGGGTATAGGTAAGACACATCTTCTTCATGCTGTTGCTAATTATGTGATGGAGCATTCTCCCGATCTAAGAGTTATGTATATGACAGCGGAAGATTTTATGAACGAAATGATGAAAGCGATAAGAAATCAATCTATGGATGACTTTAGAGAAAAACTAAGAAAAACCATAGATATTCTTCTTTTGGATGATATACAGTTTCTTATAGGTAAAAACACTGCTCAAACTGAGCTTTTTCATACGTTTAACTCTCTTTTCAATGCTGGAAAACAGGTGGTCATATGCTCTGACAGAACTCCAGAAGAACTATCGACTTTTAATTCAAGGCTGATAAGCAGGTTCGAGATGGGTTTTCTTGCATGTATAGAACACCCAGATACAGATACCAGATTTCTTATTGCAAAGAAAATGGCTAATCTGATTCCGGTGGAACTATCGGACGAAGTTGCAATGTATATTGCACAGAATGTTGATTCCAATCTCAGAAAACTCAGAGGAACAATAATGAATCTTATGCTTCATAGTAAAATGTCAGGAAGAAACCTTGATTTGAATGAAACCAAGAAAATTCTTAAGATGTATAAACAAAGTAATGATATTAAAAAGATGGATAACATAGAAATAGATAAAAACATCAAGGTTAATAATATAATCAGTGCTGTTTTGTCAGAGTTCAGACTTGAAAAACAAGAACTTTATTCTAATTCTAGAAAGAAATCTGTTGCACAAGCAAGACAGCTACTGGCATATATGTTAAAAGTATATACCAAGCTGAATGTGAATGAAATTTCTAAGGAGCTGAAAAGGAATCATTCAACTATAAGCCAGTCTATTAAAAAAGTCGAGCAATCACTGCTTGTTGGCAATAATATATTGAAGAATCAGCTTGATGAGATAAAAACAAAAATCGAAGAAGAGGATTTGGATTTCAATGTGGTATAAGGCGCCGTATATTCGGTGCCTTTTTTTATAGTTATTCAAATAGCTGGAATAAATCAAAATAGATGCTTAAAATCACCATTTTTTAACTAATAATATAAGACATAGACATTGAAATTTTTTTCATTATGTACTAAACTTTATATATAGAGAGAAAAAAACGATATAAAGGAGAGATACTATGAGAGCTGTGATAAAAAAAGAAAGAGCTCCTGGTCTTACATTTCAAATGATGGAAGAACCTCAGATTGTTAATCCGCAGGATGTCAAAATCAAGATTCTTAAAGCTTCTATATGCGGAACCGATTTACATATATATAAATGGGATCAATGGTCACAGGAAAGGATTAAACCTCCGCAGATAGGAGGACACGAGTTTGTAGGAAAGGTAATGGAGATAGGCCCCGCAGTGAAGGGGGTTAAGCCTGGAGATTATGTTGCCTGTGAAACACACATTCCCTGTGGAGTATGTTATCTTTGTAAAACTGGTAATATGCACGTATGCAGCGACATGAAAATACTAGGTGTACACAGAGACGGAGTTTTTGCTGATTATGTTGTGGTTCCTGAAGTGGTACTTTGGAAAGTAGATAAATCTATTCCTTTGGAATATGCTTCAGTTATGGAACCTTTAGGGAATGCAATCCATACACTTTCATACGTTGATCTTAGGGCTAAGAATGTTCTTATAACTGGTGCCGGACCCATAGGTGCAATGGCAATAGCAGTTGCAAAGATAAGTGGAGCGGCATCCATAATGGTGAGTGAGGTATCGGAATATAGGAGAAATATGGCTCAGTCTTTGGGAGCAGACCTTCTCATAAATCCTGCCCAGGAAAGTCTTCAGGATAAAGTAAAATCATTTACTAATGGACATGGAGCAGATGTCTTAATAGAAATGTCCGGAAATGTTGAAGCTTTGAATTCCGGTATGAATGCTGTTCGTAACTGTGGTCAAATAAGCATATTGGGAGTATTTAAAGATGCACGGATACCTTTTGAAATGAACACGGCTGTATTCAAAAATCTTAGTATTTTTACTGTAACAGGAAGAAAAATGTTTGAAACATGGCATCAAGCTGAACAATGGTTGAAATATAGAAAAATTGATATAAGTAAAGTTGTTACCCATTCCTTTGATCTTGAGGATTTTGAAAAAGGGTTTGAACTGATGGCCAGTGGGAAATCCGGAAAGATAGTTCTCAATATCAATAAAGACTGATTAAGGGGGATAAAATGGATTTAATAAAAGAACTTTGTGACGAGATGAATCAATTGAAGGAGAATGGTCTAGCACTTAACATAAGAACATTGCAGACAGCTCAGGGGCCGTGGTTAGAGATAGAAAACAAAAAAGTACTTAATATGTGTTCGAATAATTATTTAGACTTTGCCAACAGATCCGAGTTGAAAGAGGCAGCTAAAAAAGCAGTTGATGAATGGGGAGTGGGACCTGGAGCAGTCAGATCCATAGCCGGAACACTTACAATCCACGAAAAACTTGAAAAAGAGCTTGCAGATTTTAAGAATGTTGAAGCTACATTGGTTTTACAATCGGGGTTCAATGCTAACCAAGCCGTTATTGCTCCTATAACTGGAGATAGTGATGCAATTCTCTCAGATGAGCTTAATCATGCGAGTATTATTGACGGAGTAAGACTTTCAAAAGCAAAAAGATATGTATGGGCACACAAAGACCATAAAGATCTTGAAGTACAGCTTCAGAAAGCAAAATCGGATGGTGCCCGTAGGATGCTTGTAATAACTGATGGTGTTTTCAGTATGGATGGGGATATTGCCCCTCTGCCTCAGATCAGCGAAGTATGCAAGAAATACGAGGCTTTGCTCATGGTGGATGATGCACATGGAGAAGGAGTCCTTGGCAAAAGCGGAAGAGGAATAGTTGATCATTTTCATCTTCATGGTCAGGTTGATATTGAAGTAGGAACTTTATCCAAAGCTTTTGGTATTGTAGGCGGATTTGTTGCGGGTAAAAAAGGATTAATAGAGTATCTTAAGAATAAAGCCAGACCTTTTTTATTTTCCAGCTCTCTTTCACCTGCCGAAACCGGTGCAGCTTTAGCCGCATTAGAAATACTTAAAAAATCTGATGAGCCTGTAAGAAGACTATGGGAGAATGCTGATTACTTCAAGGTAGAAATGAAGAAAATGGGGTTTGATATCGGAAACAGTGTTACGCCTATTACTCCTGTGATGCTTTATGAAGCTTCAACAGCGAAGGAGTTCAGTAAAAAGCTTTTTGAAGAGGGAGTGTTTGCTTCTTCTATAGGTTTTCCGACAGTTCCCAAGGGAAAGGCAAGGATAAGAGTAATGATAAGTGCAGGGCATTCTAAAGAAGATCTTAAGTTTGCTCTTTCAAAGTTTGAAAAAATAGGAAGAGAAATGAAAGTAATAAAATAGATACTTAAAAGATTACGCGCAGGCGTAATCTTTTTTTATGGTTGAAAAACTAAGTTATTAATTGGTAATATATTAAGTTACATTCTAATGTTATAATCTCCTACGAAAAAGGAGGAAGGAGTTTATGGAATATAATAACGATATGATTTTTGATATAGTAGTTGTGGGAGCAGGTCATGCAGGCATAGAGGCAGGAGTAATTTGTGCAAAAATGGGTATGAAGACTCTTGTTCTGAACATAAACCTTGATACGGTCGGATGGGCATCATGCAATCCGGCTATAGGTGGACCGGCCAAAGGTGTTGTTGCCCGCGAGGTTGATGTTTTGGGCGGAGTTATGGCAAAAGTTACCGATAGTACTATGATTAATGTAAGAATGCTTAATACCAGCAAAGGAATAGCTGTAAGAGCACTCAGAGCTCAAATAGACAAGTATGAATACTCAAGGGAAATGAAGAGAATTCTTGAAAGCACAGACAATCTTTATCTTCGTTACGGTGTTGCCAGAGAAATTCTTATTGAATCCGGAAAAGTAAAAGGATTAGTAACGGAATTCGGTATGAAGTATGAGTGCCGTGCAGTGATTTTAACTACCGGTACTTTTTTGGGAGGAAAACTTTTTATTGGTAGAGAGGTTCAGTATGGTGGAAGACTTGGAGAACTCCCAGCAAATGGCCTTACACAAAATCTTATTGATCATGGAATAAAAATGGAGAGATTTAAAACCGGAACACCTGCAAGAATAAGAAGGGATTCTATAGATTTTTCAAAAATGGATATTCAAGAGACTTCTTCTGAACCACAAGCCTTTTCGTTTTTTTCAAAGAAGAAAATCTTATCTCCGGAGTATCCTTGCTGGTTAACACGTACCAATAATAATACGCATGACGTAATAAGAAAATATATATCATTTTCACCCCTATATGGTGATGTAAAGCTTGTGCAGGGAAAGGGACCACGATACTGTCCTTCTATTGAAGATAAAGTTATGAAGTTTGATAAACAATCTCATCAAATATTTGTTGAGCCTGAATCAAGGTTTTCTCAGGAGTATTATCTCAATGGATTAAGTACGAGTTTGCCATTTGAGGCACAGATCGGTATCATACGATCCATAAATGGTCTTGAGAATGCAGTTATTGAAAGACCGGCTTATGCGGTAGAGTATGACTATGCTTGTCCTGATCAGCTGTTTCCTACACTTGAAAGTAAAAAAATTGAAAATCTCTATTTCGCAGGACAGATAAACGGAACAAGTGGATACGAAGAAGCTGCGGGACAGGGAGTTGTTGCAGGAATTAACGCTGCTGCCAAGTTTAAAGGAATGAAGCCTTTGATACTTAGGAGAGATGAATCTTACATTGGAGTCATGATTGATGATATAATTAACAAAAGCGTAGATGAACCATACCGATTACTTACATCAAGAGCAGAATTCCGGCTGCTTTTGCGTCATGACAATGTACATCTGAGACTTGCAAGATATGGTTATGAGTATGGTCTCATATCGCAGGAGTTTTATAGTTCTGTTCAGGAAATAGAAAAAGAGGTTAATTTAAATATTCAAAGAATATCAAGGATAAATGTTTATCCATCAGCTGTAAACGATATTCTAATATCATACTCTACTGAGCCGATTGAACATACTATGAAACTTGGAGATATACTTAAACGTCCCCAAATTCCATATGAGGCTTTGAAAAAGTTAGACAGTATACCGATTCAAAATGATGAAATTGCTGAGCAGACAGATATATACTTTAAATATGGTGGTTACCTGAAAAAAATGGAAGATGAAGTAAAGAAAATGAAAAAAATGGAAGAGATAATCATTTCAGATGGGTTTGATTATGATCAGGTTCATAACCTTGCATTTGAGGCAAGAGAAAAACTAAAAAAAATAAAACCTGCAACCATTGCCCAAGCAATGAGAATCCCTGGAATCAATCCATCTGATATATTAAATCTTTCTGTGTACGTCAATAAAAAATAATGTAAATTTTATATGATCCCTTTTATTGAGTAAGATATAAAATAAAAGGGATTACTTTTTTACAGCATTGGTTTTACTTTTTATACTTAAAAATATTGAAAAAGCTATAAACACAATAATAACTATACTTATCGGCTTGAGGAAAGTACCTGTAATCAGTTCCCTTACTGAACCGCTTAAAGATAATGCCCTTCGGAAGTTAGAATCCATCATCTCCCCTAGAACAAGCCCTAGGACCATAGCAGCGGTTGAAAAACCTGTTTTCCGCATAAAAAATCCGATAATTCCAAAAATTGCCATTATGGATACTTCATAAAGACTCGAATTCACAGAATATGCTCCAACTATACAGAGAATAGCTATTAAAGGAAGCATTATTTTTTTAGGCACCAGAACAACCTTTGACAGTACTGGTATAAAAAGAAATCCCAAAATAATAATAAAAAAAGATCCAATCAGTGTTGATAAAACAATGAGTTCAAATGCCTGCGGATTTTCTTTTATAAAAAGCGGTCCCGGTCTCAAGCCATGAACATAAAAAGCAGAAAGCATTACAGCTGTTACTGCATCACCAGGTATTCCTAGAGTAAGCATAGGTACGAGAGCGCCTCCTATGCATGCATTATTAGCGCTTTCGCTGGCTGCTATACCCTCAGGAGCGCCTTGACCAAATGGAATTTCTGGATTTTTTGTATACTTCTTTGCACTGTCATAAGCCAAAAGAGAAGCTACTGGAGCACCAGCACCTGGAAGAATGCCGATTACAGTTCCTATTGCACTTGATATCAACGATATTCTCCAGCATTTTAATATCTCCTTAATAGAAACTCTTTCATTATTGTTGAATAGGGAGATTTGAGAATTGGTTTGACTTGAGATCTGCTCAAGTACTTCAGAAAATCCAAACAATCCTATCAGTACAGGGACAACAGGAATTCCCAACTGAAGATTCATAGAACCGAATGTAAATCTTGGAACTCCCATTATAGAATCAATGCCCACCATGCTTAGCATAACTCCAAGGAGAGCACTAATATGACCTTTTAGAATGTTTTTTGAAGTGAGAGAACCTACTGTCGTAAGGCCAAACAGAGCGAGAAGAAAGTAATCTACTGGAGAAAATGAAAGTGCAATTTTTGATAACGGCTTTGCAATAAGTGAAAGAACAATTAAACCAAATACTGTGCCAATAAAAGAATATACAGTTGCTATCCAAAGAGCTTTTTTAGAGCTGCCGTTACGGCTCATTGGAAATCCATCAAAGGATGTTGCCACAGATGCCGGTGTACCTGGTATATTGACAAGTATAGAGCTTATTGCACCGGAATATACTCCTACGACATATACTCCTATCATCAGAGCAATGGCATCATAAAAAGACCAAGAATAAGTAACTGATAAAAGCAGTGCAGTTGCCATTGTTACCGACAGACCTGGGAGTGCTCCTATAACAAGTCCTATGAAGGATCCTGAAAATAAAATAAGTATAAAACGCAAATTGAAAACTGATAAGAAATAATCCATGAAATCACCCTATGGGAGAGCTACATTAAGTATCTTTCCGAATATAAAAAATATAACAGTTGAAGATAAAAATGATACAATAAGATTTAAAATTATATTTTTTTGTCCTGAAAGCATTGAAAGTAAAAAAACATATAAAGCTGTCGTATAATAAAAGTGCATGTAGGGAACTAAGAAAATATAAGAAAAGGTAAGAATAATAGTAAAAAGCAACTTCCATGATCCTTTGGAAATACTAGTATTTTTGGAATCTTCTTTCTTTTGTAACGAAGAAATAAGCCAAAATAAAGACAAAAGCAGAATAAGAATTGATACAATCATGGGAAAAAGGCCCGGAGAAAGACCTACCGGACCATATTTTAGAAGTTCTGCTGAAAGAAATATAAAAAATGATGAGAAGATCAAAAAAAACAGAGAAAGTATGAATTCAGAGTTCATTGTTCAAAACGTTTAATACCGTATTGATCAGGGCTATTGGGAGCAGCTCCTGCATCATATAAAAGCCAAGCAACAATAGAAGTCCATCTTTTCCAATATTCAGTTACATCCTGATTTTTTATATAATCCATTCTATTATAGTAGCTTAGATTAGTGAATTCGATCCATTTTGGATCAGTAAATGCTGAAGTAAAAGCTTTTTGGATAGTTGTTCTCACTTCAGCAGGAGTTCCTTTTTTAATAAGAATGCAGTTAGGAAATGTAAGCGGTAGATAAGGTAGAAGTTCCGGTACAGCCTGGGTAATAGCTGGAATCTCTGGCATCGCAGCAATTTTTTCTTTGCTAAAAACAGCTAAAGCTTTTAAATCACCGGATTTAATATATTCGAGAACATTCGCAACATTTCCTACGGTAAATTCAACCTGTCCTGAAATCGTTGCAAGCATCGCCGGATTTCCTCCTCCAAAAGGAGTCATTGAAACATCAAGACCTGATTTTTTAAGAAGAAGCCCCTGTATATGCCCACTTGCACCAGGACCTGAGTAAGACATACGAATTTTCCCAGGTTTATTTTTTATATCCTTTACCAAATCATCCATAGTAATATATTTTGAGTTTTTTGGAACGACAATAACCTTTTCATCTTCAATTACCATAAAAATTGGATCAAAATCCTCAAAACCAAGTTTACTCGACCCTAAGACTCTGAACATACCGAGAGTCTCAGCTGAAAACAGAATATTATAGCCATCAGAAGGTTTGGCATAAAGCTGTTCTGTCCCTATAGCTCCTGAAGCACCTGGAATATTCATGACAACTACTGCTACACCGATATATTTTTCAAATATAGGAGCCAAAGCTCTTGCGACTCTGTCTGTTATTCCACCAACAGGCCAAGGAACAATAAGATTAATGGGTTTTTGAGGATAGCCCGCGAACAGAAATATAGCAAATACGAGGATAAGTATCAAAAATGTTGTTTTTCTAGTCATCTTCTCTTTCATTCCTCCAGTATGAATTTTTTGCAAAGAAAAACAAGGGGATTACCCCTTGTCATGAAAAAACATTAATATTATTTATGCATCATGCTGTCAGAGAATTTAATTATAAGAACATCGCTTATGTCTGCCCCAAAGTCTTTTGAATCAGAATAACCGACCATATAAATATCTCCATCATCTGTTATGTCCAAAGAGTAAACAACGTCTCTTCCTTTGCCACCTATAGCTTTGTTATAGATTTCATTACCGTCTTTATCGTATACTAAAAGCACCGCATCAACATTATTGGTTTTGGGATTAGTAATATAACCGCCTATGTACATATTTCCATTCTTGCTTATCTTTATTGAATAACCATGATCAGAACCTTTCTGACCGAAGGTTTTCTCCCACAAGAGATCGCCTTTCCATGAAAACTTAACTACGTAAATATCAGAAAAACCTGCCCCATTAAGATCACCGGTATAACCGACAACATAATACTCATCGTTAAACTCTTTTACTTCGAAAGCCCTGCCGTAGCTCTGACCTGTAAAAACCTTCGACCATATCTCATTCGCTTCAAAATCAGTCTTTACTACATAAAGGCTTGATATACCAGTATCATAGTCAAATACAACTCCAGAAATTACAAATCCGTCAGATACTTTTTCTATCCCCAATGGCTTCACATCTTTAAAGGTATCTGCACCTGAAAGCCATCTGTACCATATCACATTTCCTGCATCCTTGTCTATTTTTACCATGTACCCTTTGTAGTTAGAATTACTTTTATCGTAAGGATCCTGAGCATATCCAACAATAATATAACCGTCTTCTACGTCTACTCCTGCACTAGCTTTATCGTTCCCTAACTTTGGAATGTATGTCTCCCAGTAAACAGGACTTACTTTTGCAAGATAGTAATCAAAGCCTTCAGAAAAAGAGTTTGTCGCACCAACTAACACCATATCTTTTCTTGAATCTTCAAAAGCCCATAAAGCCCAATCTGAATAAGCTCCTCCAAATTCACTTTTTGAAACAAGATTTCCAAATTTATCGAATTTCAACGCGATGGCATTTTCATTATTGCCTGTTTCATTAGAAGAACCTATTGCATAAAATCCATCATTTGTGGCTTTCACATAAAAAATTTCCTGAATTCCAGGCATTTGATATACTCTGCCCCAATCCATCTGTGGAACTGCAAAAGAAACTAAGGCAACTAAAATAACGACAAAAGTTATAATCTTTAGTTTCACATTTATCCCTCCCATATGTATTAAAAATATCTTATTTTAAGCAATAGAATACTTTCTGATATATTATACCACAAATAATACAGTTTGATTATAAAATTCAAAAAACAGGTATATGTAAACTAAAAAAGACTATATGTAAAACTTAATTATATTCTACCATACTTTTTTATTAAAACAAAAGGGCGGATAGCCGCCCTTTTGTTAATTATTACTATCTGTTTCGTTATTTGGTGCTCCTGTTGTGTCGTTTGGATCTGAAGTGCCTTGGTCAGCTGGATTTGACTGTTGACCCTGTTGATTTTGATATAGATGCTGGCCAACCTTCATGGACTCATTTTTTATATCGTCAATCAAAATCTTTATTTTTCCGATGTTGTCCTGAGAAAGAGCCTCTCTTAGTTCTTTAACTTTTGATTCAAGACTATTTTTTAGATCAGAAGGAATCTTATCACCGTTTTCACTTAAAAGCTTATCTATCTGATAAGCAAGCTCATCACCCTGATTCTTAAGTTCAACTTCTTCTCTTCTTCTTTTATCCTGTTCTTCATATACTTTTGAATCGTTTATCATCTTTTGGATCTGATCAGGATCAAGTTTCTGTCTTCCTGTAACTACCATTGACTGAAGTTTTTGAGTGCCTAAATCCTTTGCGGAAACATTTACCATTCCATTCGAATCGATATCGAAAGTAACTTCAATCTGTGGAACACCTCTTGGTGCTGGAGCTATACCTGTCAGTTTAAAACTACCAAGCAGAAAATTATCTTTTGCTATAGAACGTTCTCCCTGGAAAACACCTACTTCAACTTCGGTCTGAAAATCAGCTGCAGTTGTAAAAATATTACTTTTTTTAAGAGGAATCTTACTGTTTCTTGGTATTATAACCTGCATCAGACCGCCTTTTACTTCAATACCTAGTGAAAGAGGGGTAACATCAACCAATACTATATCTTTATCAGTTTTTCCGGTCATAATTGCAGACTGAATGGCTGCTCCAACCGCAACTGCCTCATCAGGATTTACGCTCTTGTTGGGCTCTTTTCCAAAGTAGTCTTTTATAAGTTTTTGAACCATTGGTACTCTGGTTGAACCTCCCACCAAAAGAATTTCGTCAATTTCATTAAATGAAAAACCTGAATCTTTTATAGCATTCTCAACAGGTCCCCTTGTGGATTCTACCAGATCTCTGACCAGTTCCTCGAACTTGCTTCTGGTTAGTTTTCTTTCCAGGTGCATAGGTGTGCCGTTTACAACTGTAATAAAAGGAAGATTTATTTCTGCTTCATACTTGGTAGAAAGTTCTATTTTTGCAGTTTCAGCAGCATCTTTTAGTCTCTGGAAAGCCTGCTTGTCATTACGCAGATCTATTTTGGTTTCATTTCTAAACTCGTTTATAAGCCAATCTATTACTCTTTGGTCAAAATCGTCGCCACCAAGATGATTGTTACCAGAAGTAGCTTTTACTTCTACTATTCCATCACCTATTTCAAGAACCGAGACATCAAAAGTACCGCCTCCAAGGTCATACACAACAATTTTTCTGTCTCCAGAAGTTTTGTCAAGACCAAAAGCTACTGCAGAAGCGGTAGGCTCATTTATTATTCTCAGAACCTCAAGGCCTGCAATTTCTCCAGCTTCTTTTGTTGCCTGTCTTTGAGAATCATTAAAGTAAGCCGGACATGTTATAACAGCTTTTTTAATCTTACCGTCAAGATAACTTTCAGCATCTTTAACCATTTTTTTCAGTATAAACGCGCTTATTTCCTGTGGTGTATAATTTTTCGAATCAATCTTTACCAGATGATCTGTTCCCATATATCTTTTAATTGAACGGATTGTTTTTTCGGCATTTAATATTGCCTGTCTTTTTGCAGGTTCACCGACTACTATTTCACCGTCTTTTCCAAAAGAGACTATTGAGGGAGTTATTCTTTTACCTTCTGCATTTGGTATTACTTCCACGTTGCCGTCTGGTTTCATCCAAGCTATTGCGGAAAAAGTTGTTCCCAGGTCTATACCTACCACATACTCCTTATCAGCCATATAAAATACCTCCTTTATGCATATACAAATATTTTGTTAGAATTTTCAAATTGTTTTTTTCTGAAGAAGTCATTTTTTAATCTTCTGAAATTATTATACTTCAAAAATCATAAGATATCAAGTTGTTTTTTAAAAACATAAAAAAACTTATACTTCTATTATATAGTGATGTATAAATATACTAAATACTTTATTTATAAAAATGTATATCACTCGTTACTATAGAGTGAGAAAAGAAAAAAGAATTATTTTCTGCAACAATGTTAAAAAAGTAATTGTAATTAATATCGTGATTAAGGTATAATTAATATATATAATTTTTTGGAGGATATATTTTGTTTGTTGATTTTCACTCACATAGTACTTTTTCTGACGGAACATTTACTCCCAAGGAACTTGTAAAGATGGCAAAAGATAAAAATCTTCAAATGTTCTCTATTACCGATCACGATAATATAGATGGTCAACAGGAAGCTTTTTCAGCTGCAACTTCCTTTGGAGTCGATTATATTGCTGGAGTAGAGATAAGTTGTGAATATCCAACGATGCTTGATATGCTTGGCTATGGGTATTCATTGGGAAATAAGTATTTGACTGAAACTTTGGAGGAACTGAAAAAATACCGTATCAGCAGAAATGTGATGATGATTGAGAGGCTTAACAGCTTAGGTATTGAGATTACTCTTGAAGAGGTTGCAGCTCAGGCAGGTGGTGATGTAATCGGAAGACCACATTTTGCAAGGGTAATGCAGAATAAAGGGTATGTTAACACCAAAGAAGATGCATTTGAGAAGTATTTAGGCGATGACAAGCCAGGATATATAAGAAAGAAGAGGTTAACTCCCCAAGCAGCCATAGAACTTATAACGCTTGCTGGTGGAGTTGCTGTTTTAGCTCATCCTAAATACCTTAATCAAGACTATACAAGGTTTGAAAACCTGGTAAAACATTTGAAAGAGTGGGGATTATGGGGAATGGAAGTATTCTATTCAAAAAATTCTTATTCAGAGAATGTTTTTTTTGAAGAAATTGCCTTAAAATATGAGCTTTTCATTACAGCGGGCAGCGATTATCATGGTGCCAACAGCATTGATGTATCTTTAGGCATGAATGTTGATACAGAAAAAATTATAAAGACGGTGCAATATTTCAGATAAAAAACTTTTAGGGGGGCTCAATATGAAAAGTTCTGATTATCCGGTTATCGTTCTAGGACACAGAGGGTATAGAAAGTTGTATCCTGAAAATACGTTATTAGCTTTTAAAAAAGCGGTAGAGTTTGGCGCAGATGGTATTGAGCTTGATGTCCGCAAGGCAAAGGATGGAAGTATAGTGGTGATACATGATCCTGACTGTGAAAGAGTATCAGGATTGAGAGGAGTTATAAAGGAACTTTCATATAAAGAAATCAGAAAGCTTCGTCTTCCGATGAATCAGTATATCCCTACTCTGGATATGGTATATGCCGAGCTTGGGGAGGATGTATTTATAAATGTCGAGATAAAAGATATTGAGGCAGTTGAGACTTCTCTTCAGATAGTAAGAAGTTTTAATGCCGTTGATAGAACTTTATTTTCTTCTTTTATTCCGCAGGCACTTTATAAATTGAGAGAACTTCAGAGTGATGCGTATCTTGGTCTTCTTGTGGATACAAAGGATCAACTGTCCGATATATCAAAAGTAAATGAAAGAGTAGGTCTATACTCTTTGAACGCTCCTTTGGACGGCATAAAATTCTTTGGAATAGAAGCCTTTAAGAACCTTATTGCAAAGGTGAAAGAAGAAGATATAAAAGTTGCTTTATGGCATTTTGATGAGGCTGAATGGGTTGAAAAGATAAAAGGATACTATGACTGCATAATAACCGATGATGTTCAGGCGATAGTAAGTAAGCTTGAAGAACTGTACTGACCGGGGTGGTTTATGTATCCAAGACTCAATATACATAAAGAAATTATAGCTAAAAATGCCTATTACTTAACTTCTTTTTGCAGCAGAAACGGTATTTCTGTGGCTGGAGTGACTAAAGTCCTCTGCGGAAGTTTAGAGCTTGCAGAGATCTTTTTAAAAAATGGTGTTAAGATAATAGCTGATTCGAGAGTAAAAAATCTAGATAAAATAAAATCGAACTTTTCACAGGCATATACTATGCTTATAAGGATTCCCATGATATCCGAACTCAGACAGGCAGTATCTGTTTCAGATTGTATTCTGGTAAGCGATATCCGTACGCTGACTGTTATATCAGAAATCTCCCGTGCGAACGGAAAAATTCCCGATATAGTTTATATGGTGGATATGGGAGATTTAAGGGAAGGAGTCTGGTTTGAGCAGGCAGTAGAAGAAATCAGAACAGCTTGCAGTATCAGAAATATAAATCTGTCAGGTATAGGTACTAACCTAGGATGTTTTGGCGGAGTTCTGCCGACAGTTGAAAATATGAAGAGGCTGGTGGAGATAAAAGAAAAAATAAATGTGAGTACTATTAGAGATATCTCAGGAGGAAGTACGGTTACTCTCAAAATGCTTGAAGATGGTGTACTTCCCAAACAAATAACCAACCTTCGAATAGGTGAGGGCATTGTATGTGGTACAGATGCTACTGGAGGAAGAAATGTTCCCAATACCCTTCAGGATACAGTATTGCTAGAGGCTGAAATAATAGAGATTAAAGATAAACCATCTTTGCCTTATGGCGAGACGGGCTATGATGCGTTTGGTAGGAAGCATGAGTTTATAAACAATGGAATAAGAAAAAAGGCCATACTTGCTATAGGTGAGCAAGACGTTATTTCTTCAGGAATGACTCCTTTGGATAAAAACATAAAAGTTATGCATTCCAGCAGCGACCATACGATTATTGATGTTACTGACTGTGAGAATAACTATTGCATAGGAGATATAATTGGTTTTAGGTTATCTTATGGAGCTCTTCTGCGTGCAAGTACGAGTCCTTATGTTGAAAAAATATACAAATAAAAACTATCCCCTTTCATTCATGGGGATAGTTTTTTAGTAATCGTTCATACTCATAATTTATGGAACTTAACACATAAATAGCTGCCGTTTCAAATCTGAAAACAGTATTTCCCAAATTCACTACATAAAAAGAGTGTTCAGAAAAGAATTTTTTTTCATTCTGAGAAAAACCTATATCGGGACCGAAAACTATATTTATTGAATTTAAATTCTTTTTAAGCTCTTCTTTTAATGAGCCTGTTCCTTGGAAATCAAAAACAAGAGTATTTTTTGAAGGAATATCTTTTATACTTGTAAAGTAAAAATTAGGAAAATTACATAAAAAAGATTGTTTCGAGCTTTCTGCGATCAATTTCAGGAATTTTTTTTGATCGTCGTATTTAAAAGTAGATCTTTCACCATTAAAAACTGTTATTGAAGTTACCCTGTGTTCCACAGCTTTTTCAATAAGCATTTGCATCCTGTCCCATTTTGAAGCACCAATAAAAAGATTTATTTCCGGAAGAAAGGAATAATGTAGATTCTGTACCTTGATTACTTTGAGATCTACCGTTTTCTTGTTGATTTTTATTACAGTACACTCAAAAAGTTTACCTTTTCCATCAGTTACATTGATTACTTCATTTTCCTTTATTCTTACGGAGCGCAGGTGTGCACATTCTTCTTCATTTAGGGAAGCATACTCTCCGTTAAAAGAATCTAGCAAGAAAACATTAGGCATATTTTTATCCTATATACTCTTTTTTCATATATGGAATAAGAACATCAGGAACTTTGATTTTTCCGTCAGAAGTCTGATAATTTTCAACTATTGCCACAAGAGTTCGTCCGATAGCAAGACCTGAGCCATTAAGAGTGTGAACGTACTTAAGCTTGTTATCCTTATCCCTGAATCTTATGTTTCCCCTGCGTGCCTGAAAATCGCCGTCATTAGAACATGAGGATATTTCTTTATAAGCATTATAGCTTGGTAACCATACTTCAATATCGTAAGTTCTGATGGCGCCAAATCCAAGATCTCCGCTACACAAACGTATGACTCTGTACGGAAGTTCAAGCAGTTTTAAGACTTTTTCGGCATGTGACGTAAGAGTTTCAAGATCATCGGCTGATCTTTCAGGGATTGTATGCCATACAAGTTCAACTTTATCAAACTGATGCTGACGTATAACTCCTCTTACATCCTTGCCGTAACTTCCCGCCTCGCGTCTGTAACATGGAGAATAACCGCAATACTTTGCCGGCAAATCCTTGAGTTCGAGTATCTCGTCTCTGTGCATGCCTACTAATGCCACTTCTGATGTAGGAATGAGAAAAAGGTCATCTCCTTTTGTGTTATAAAGGTCTTCCTCGAACTTTGGAAGCTGTCCGGTTGCTGTTATGGTTTCTCTTAAGACCATATGAGGAGGCATTACTTCAGTATAGCCATGTTCTGATGAGTGAAGATCCATCATGAATGCTCCAAGTGATCTTTCTAATCTGGCAAAATCGCCTTTCATAATTGTAAACCTAGATCCTGAGAGTTTGGAACCTCTGTCAAAATCAAGTCCGTTTAGCTCACTACCAATTTCCCAATGAGGTTTTGGTTCAAAATCAAATTTTCTTGGGACACCAATTCTTCTGATTTCCGGGTTAAATGTTTCATCCTTTCCAATTGGAGTATCCTCATCGTATATATTGGGAATATAAAGAAGCCTCTGCATGTACTGCTCATCAAGCTGCTTCAATTGAATTTCTAATTCTTCAGACTGCTGATTAAGCAGTTTTCCGTTTTCAATATTCTGGCGAAGTGCCTCTTCATCACCCTGTGCTTTTAATCTTGCAACTGCTTTGGAATTTGTATTTTTAAGAGATCTTATATCTTCTACCTTTTTGAGAATATCGCGCCTTTTTTCATCAAGAGTAACAAGCTCATCAAGAATCAAGGTTGAAGAATTTCTATTTATAAGGCAGTGTCTTATCTTTTCAATGTTAGTTCTTACAAACTTCATATCAAGCATAAATAAGTCCTCCTAAATATTATTTGGTTTCTTTGACTTCCAATGTAAGGTTTATTCCTTCTGCTTTCATTTCATTTGTATCAGTTCTGAAAGTCGCATTCTGTGTTTTAAGGTCTATTTTTTTCACATCGTTTTTTATCCATACGTTGCCGCTAAGTACAAGAATCTTAGTAGTTTCATTGTAAGAAAAGTTTTTTGCCGAAATCACATAATCTTCTTTTGATATCTTTACTAACTCATTTGAAGAACCAGTATAATTTTTTTCTTTATTATTAAACTCAAGAACATCGCATAAGATATAAAGGTCTTTTTTATCAACTACAATCTTCACAGATACTTTTTTTGAAAGCTGACCCTTTTCGGTACTAAGATCAAACTTAAAAAACTCTGCTGAAGCGTTTAATGTTGATGTTTTTATAGCTGTTGCCGAACATACCATATCGCGCCAATCATCGTCCAACTGAGTAATAGTGGCTTCTTCTGTCATCATGGTTAGATCTGATTTTTTTATTATAACGTTATCTTTTAAAGTATGCTGCTTATCTCCTAAAGTTCCGAATCCGGAGCTGACCGAAATCTGACTTTGAGCAAAAACAATACTTATAGTTACTAAGAAAACAAAAAACATAGTGATTTTCTTCATAATTCGAGCTTTCCCTCCATATATTTTTGACAAGTTTTCATTCCATCATAAAAGGCTATACTATCCAAAGGATCTTTTAATTCATTTTCACAAGTTATTAAGTCATTATCTTTGCTTATGATTCTAAATAATTCTCTTGTACGTGCATAAGAAATTTTTAAAAGAATCTCTGCAGCATTCATAGCTTTGGGAATAGAACCACCTGCTTCATAAGAAATTATCAGTCCGTCTGGAGAGAGATTATATGGCGAAAGACAGATATATGAAGAAGGAATCAAAAACATATCAGATACTTCACAATATTTATAATAAGGAAGTATCGATAATTCAGACAAAAGAACCTGCGAAATCCTGGTTTTCCGGTCAAGTAGGAAAAAATTTCCTGTTTTTATGTCAAAAACTTCAAAATCAACTCTATGCTTGAGTTTTTCTATGGAGAGAGTACCGAAACGTGAATCAAGATATTTAGAAAAAGCTGTCTGATTTTTAAGTTCCAGACCAGATGTACCAAGTTTCAAAAGGGTTACTGCCTGTTTATATCTGCTGGAAAAAAGATCTGAATCAATAAGTGGTTTAATAGGATTATCTTTTTCTTCAATAAATTCTTTTAAATACTTATAAAAATTTTTTCCATGCATGCCGTAAAAAAAGCCTATAAGACTTGAAGCTCCACTTACAGTCAGATCTATATTCTTATCCTGCATAAGAATATTACTAAGAGCTCCACTATCCCAAATTATACCCTCAAAAAGACCTCCCATAAAAATATTCATGTTATATCACGGCTATATACTCTTTTAGCCTTCCTGTATATTTCAAAGTACTTATCAAAGTCATACCATTCAACTTCTTCAGAAAAAGTATAAACTTCGTCTGCTTCATTAAGTTCATTTCTGGTAATTAAAGCTGTTTTAAAAGAATCAATATAATTCATATAATCCATTCCATCAGAGAATAAATCTTTAAAGATGACTGGGTTTATGTTATTGGCTATTATATACTCTCCACCCATTTTTCTTGCTAAAAAAACAGGTACTTCAGAAATTGCTCCTCCATCGACCAGCTCCATACCTCCCAGTCTCATAGGGGAAAAAGCTCCTGGAACGTTTGAAGATGCCATTATAGCATCAATAAGATATCCCTCTGTTATTTCAACCAAATGTTCAGAATTTATATCAAAGGCTACTACTCCAAACTTGATCTTACAATCTGAAAAACGTTTTTTACCGTATATCTGTTTTAAAATATCATATACGAGATCATTCTGAACTATACCCCTAGAAGAAAGAAGCTTTGTGAAGGAGTTTACTTTTGAGGATAAAGCATTGCTCAGATCAATAAACTTCTGAGAATTTTTTTTTATTATAGCCTCAAAATCTTTCAGAAACTCATTTTTTGAAGGATTTAAAGCATAAACGCCTCCAATAACTGATCCGGCACTACAGCCTGTGA
>Ga0208826_1000687_pt1 | contig 33419 bp, 28 predicted proteins | sample AD_UKC115_MetaG_FD_184451 | JGI IMG/M metagenome (GOLD analysis project Ga0208826, IMG submission 184451) | Active sludge microbial communities of municipal wastewater-treating anaerobic digesters from Hong Kong - AD_UKC115_MetaG (SPAdes)... | ecosystem: Engineered > Bioreactor > Anaerobic >...
AGGATACGCCGTACCGCAAGATCCCTTCGGGCCAATATGGCTCTCAGCTCCCTTCAGGGAGGTTTACAGTGCTAGCCCGGAGGTTTCAGCTCCGGGCGCTCGCTTCCCGGCGGCCACCCCCAGGATACGCCGTACCGCAAGATCCCTTCGGGCCAATATGGCTCTCAGCTCCCTTCAGGGAGGTTTGCGACGCTAGCCCGGAGGTTCTAGCTCCGGGCGCCTCGCTTCCGGACAACCACCGGGCCAGCTCGCGCGCTCTTCCGAGCGGCCACCGGATTCATGTTCTCCTCCGGGCGGTCATCGGGTTGCCATCAGACGCCCACCAAACGCTAGTCCATCTTCAGCCGGCCGGAGCGGAGGCCATCCGCGATCTCCTGGGGGACGCCCATCGGCGTGATGCTGAACTTCGGGCCGATGTCAGTGCGCTGCGCGACGATCTGCTTGATCCAGTGATCGTCATCGCGCTTCGGAAAGTCTGAGCGGTAGTGTGTGCCCCGGCTCTCCTCGCGGAGCTTGGCGGACCCGGCGATCACCTGCCCGAGCTCGAGCATGTTCCGCAGCTCGAGGTACGCCGCCAGACTCCACGGGCGCGACCTCTTGATCTTGGCAGCCATCCTCGACAGGATCCGGTTGGCCTCAGAAAGCCCCTGAGCGTTTCGGGCAACCGAGACGTAGCTCCACATCGCCGCCCTGAGCTCCTCGGTCGCCTCGTTCCACTCGCCGCCCGGATCGGGAGGCACGGAGGAGACGTTGCGGAACCGGCGGTCGGCCCACTCGCGGACGAGGTTCTCACCGTCTACGAATTTGTGCTCGGCGGCGAATCGGGCGGCCTCACGACCGGCGATTGCACCGTATACCTGGCAGTCGGCGAGGGCATTTCCACCCGGCCGATCAGCCCCATGCTGACCGCCCGCAGCCTCACCGCACGCAAACAGGCCGGCAATGTCGGTCGCCGCGCGCTCGTCGATCAGGATGCCGCCGTTGAAGTGCTGGATGCTCGGCGCGAACTCGACCGGCTCCTTGCGGATGTCGATCCCGCGTTCGAGGAGGTGCTCGAACGGCACACGGGCTCTCGACTCGATCTCCGAGGCAGGATTGTGCGAGATGTCCATGAAGACGCCGCCGTGCGGGCCGGGAGCCCCCTGCTTCATCTCCTCATAGATCGCCACGTCGACGTACATAGAGTCGTTTCGCACGCTGAACGGGAACGACACACCCTTGATATACAGCGCCTGGTCCAGATCGATACCGGCCGGCACGCGATCCCTGAGGAACTCCCGGCCTTCGCCGTTGAGCAGCCTCGGCTTCATACGCCAGAAGACGCCGGAGAGCGCAAACTTGACGGGGTGGATGATACACGGGCCGATCTGGATGAACTCCATATTCACGAGCCGCGCGCCGGCGCGGTAGGCCATCACCATGCCGTCGCCGGTCATTCCCTCGGGGAAGACGTTGAACCAGTAGAGGTCACCGGGGCCGCCGGTCGAGATCACGACGGCAGGCGCGGTGAAGCAGATCATGCGGCTGCCCTGAGTACCGATGCCCCAGCATCCGACCAGGCGCGTCGGTGTCGATTCGCTGACCACGAGATCGACGGCAGTGACTCCCTCGACGAACCGGACGCCGATGCTCCGGGCCTTCGCCATCAGCACGCGCATGATCTCAGGGCCGGTCTCCGTGCCCTTGCCGCACGCTCGGGGGAACCTGGCTCCGTCGGAGAGGATCTGGACGAACTTGCCGTCCTTCTTGTCGAACCGGGCGCCGTACCGCTCAAGGTCGAGCAGTCGGTCGGGGGCCTCGAAGGCGATCTTCCGGGCGAGGTCGGGACGCGCGACGAGCGCGCCCTTGATCATGATGTCCAGCCAGTGCTCCCTGGGCGAGTCGGCGGGGTCGGCATGACCGAACGCCGCGCCGAACGCCATCCAGTCGGAGGCGGAGTTCTGCGTGCATCCGCTCTGACCGGCGGTCCCCTTCTCGACGACGATGACATCAGCGCCCGCCTCGCGAGCGGCGATGGCGGCACGGAGGCCTGCGCCCCCTGCGCCGATGACTAGGACATCAGACTGGTACTCTGTTTGCATGGCTTACCTCTTGGAGTGATGGAGCGACGGAGTGATGGAGTGATGGGTTTCCACTGCCCCACCACTCCATCGCTCCGGTTCAGAATACGATTGCCGACTTGATGACTTCCCTCGACTCCATGGCGCGGAGGGCGTCGGTCGCGTGATCGAGATCGAAGGTTCGGGCGACGAGCCCCTCGAAGGCATCGGCCTTCCTCACCGCGAGCGAGAGCGCGTGATGGAGATGCCGGGCGTGGCTGACCCACACCCCTTGCAGGCGGAGGTGCTTGCGAACGACCTCCGTGTAGGCGTCGAGCGACACGGTGCTCCCCGGGATCGCGAAGCCGACCGACATGTACGCGCCGCCGAATCGGAGAAGCGCGATTCCCTCGTTGACGGAGCCGGGGTTGCCGGAGGTCTCGATGACCGCGTCGATCCCGTTCGGCACGGCGGCTCGGACGGCCTCCAGCCGATCGTCGGTCGAGGTGTTCCGGTAGCTGATGGTGAGCGTCGCTCCCAGGCGGCGGGCCAGGTCGAGGCTCTCGGCCGATCCGCCGACGGTGACCACCTCGGACGCGCCGATCTCGCGGGCGAACGCGGTGGCGAAGAGCCCGAGCGGTCCGGAGCCCTGGATGAGGACCGCGTCGCCCGGCTTGATATCGGCAAGCTCGATCGCGTTGGCGGCGGTTGCGCCGGAGCACGATGCGCTGGCGAGGACGGGATAGCTCGGCCCCTCATAGTCGTCGAGGTTGAAGACCACGGTGTTCGGCATGAGGACGACGTGATCGGCGTAGCATCCCACCAGGTACGGCGGGTTTGCCGACGAGCGGTGGATGCCGTACGCCCAGCGGTTCGGGCAGAGGTTCGGCTCGTGCTTGACCGCGCAATAGTAGCACTGCCCGCAGGTGACTCCGCGCTCCCAGATGATCCGGTCGCCCGGCTTGATCTCGCGGCCGGTGATGGACTTGAGCCCGTCGGCGGGGTTGACCTCGACCACCTCGCCGACTCCCTCGTGCCCGAGGATCATCGGCAGCGGTGTGCGCGGGTCCTTCCCATGCCACATATGGATATCCGACCCGCAGACCCCGGCCGCGAGCATACGCACGAGGATCTGCCTCGGGCCGAGCGCGGGCTTTGGGAAGTCGCGGATCGCGAGTGGTTCGTTGAATCGTTCGAGTACGGCGGCTCTCATTGTTACCTCTCCTGGAATTGTCCAATGATAGCCGGGCAGGAGGCGGAGTGTCAAGGAAGTGGGGAGGGCGGAGTGGGGAGTGAAGAGTGATGAGTGAAGAGTGAGGAGTGACAGGGCTTGGAGCGTACTGGATCCTCGATACTAGATGCTTGATGCTCGATATCGGAGCGTGTGTCGCGAGTCGAATTGCGCCTTGTAGGAGGGGATTCCGATCCCCGAATCTGTGGCGTTGCGTGGGCATTCGCGGCTGGGAAGCCGCTCCTACAACCGGTCACCGATCACTTCCGCCGCCGGGGAATCGACGCATCGACGATCATGCGGTGGAGATCGGAGAGCCGGCTGAGGAGATGCCGAAGCTCCCTCATGTCGCTCGGGCAGATCTCCTTCTTGAGGTACGAACAGATCCACTTCGTGCACTCGAACGGCCGGAGGTCGTCCGGGAAGACGCATCCGCGCTCGCCGAGGTAGTCGCACGGCTCCGGAGGCGCATCGACCGCCCGGCCGGTGAGCGCATCGACACACGCCTCGACGAACTCGTCCGCCGTGTCGTGCGGTTCGATGTCGTATCCGGCGGCGCGCGCAAGGATCACGTCGAAGTCCCGGACCTTCGTCGGCTTGCGGCAGCACGGCTCCGGGCACTCGGGACAGAGTCGGGCGGTGTAGGGGTTCAGATATTGCCTGATCCGCTTGTGAGTTGCGCGATACTTGTCTATCAGGTTAGCCATGATTCCTCAAGCGATGTGTGGGAATGCCCCGCACCGGGGTATGCTACCACGAAGCACCGGGAGCGTCAACCGGCGGACCGTCGATGCGAGCGCGTCACACCCCGGCAGGAGGGGTTCTGCGTCGGTGAGTGCCTGTCCTGAGCCTGTCGAAGGGACGACGCTAATCCCGACGTCGGAGTTGGCGGACAAAAACCGTCCGCAAAACTCCTCCTACGTTGCGGTCGGGGCAATCGGGTCGCCGACCGGATGCGTCCGCCACGGGGGGGAGTGTCAATGCCGGGCTTTCGGGGTACATTGCATATACGACAGCTAGCGATCAGATTCCAGGAAGGAATGTCCGATGCACGGCGAACGCTTGCGGGTGGAACTCAAGACGGTCGCGGGAGTCCCGATGATTCACCCTTTCGGGGAGATCGACCTCTACACCGTGCCTGATTTCGAGAACGCGATATCGAGCGCGCTCGACCACGGAGCGAAGACCATCGTGGTCGATCTGTCGGATATCACCTACCTGGACAGCTCCGGGTTGAGCGCGCTGATCGTGGCGTACAAGAAGCTGGCGGCCCAGAACGGCGAGTTGTACATCGTCGCGCCGAAAGACCCGCCCGCGGTGCGCCGGGTCCTCGAGATCACACGCGTGGATACGTTCATCCACGTCCGGCCGACGCTCGATGAGGTGGCCAAGGAACTGAGTCTTCCGCACGCCGCGTGATCGCCTTTGACCTCACAGGGAGCGACATCATGTCCGACGATACCTATACCGAAGAATGCTCGATATGCGTGGGCAGGATGAACGACGTGACGATCATCGAACTGGCCGGCGAGATCGACATCGCGACGGTCTCGCTCCTGGCGAAAGCGCTCAGCGACGCGGTGAAGAAGGGCAAGGGGCCGGTGGTCCTCGACGCGCACGAGCTGACCTACATCGACAGCGCCGGACTCCAGACGCTGCTCTCGTCGCACCGGAAGCTGGCGGAGACCGGCCGCTCGCTCACGATCGTCGGCTGCCACGGGATCTTCCACAAGCTGATGAAGATCACCCGCTTCGAGGAGCACTTCACGATGTACCCCACGATCGAGGACGCGCTCCAAAACCTCAGCCCCGCGGCGTGAGATTAGCCGATCACGCCCTCGCGCGAACCCGCCGCCTGAGCGCCGCCCCGACCATAGCGACTCCCCCAGCCCCGAGCGCGAGGAGCGATTCGGCCTCCATGTTCTCTACTATGGTGTTTCCAACATCTCTTGCCGCATTGATGGAAACTTGAGCGCCCTCATGCTTACAACTTCAACCCCGCCACCGTTGACTGCCAACTCCTCATAGTAGGCAGTCAGATCCACACCCGATTCCTGATCATACCGCTCACCCGGATCGATGAACACAATGGATCGGGCTCGACCTTCGTCCTGTACCAGCTTCGGGAGGGCCACACGCTCGGCGGGAGGAGTCCCTTGATCGGAGGAACGTCATAGGTCACGGAACCGAGGCTATCGAAGTAGAGCGCTATGCGCTCGCAGAGGATCGCCCTCAGCATTGCTCTCAAGCCGATTGCCTTCCTCACAGGTAGTCTACTACCATTGTAGTTAGACACGCGAACATGCCTGCTTGTTCCACTGCCATGCCTGCAAGAAGCGTGCCAGACTGCGGTCTTGGCGGTTCCGTATCAGTATCGGGGGCGATTGAGCGATCGAGCGTTCCGCACTGTTCAGATTTGCAGGATATATGCTATAATGCAGTGTTTTCCGCGCCCGGATGCGGGCGAATGCGAGTGAAGGGGTCTCAGGGTGCATAACAACTACGCTTACATTGCACTTTTTGCCATCATCGGGATAGCTTTCACCGTCGTCACCATGTGGTTTTCCTGGGTGCTTCGCCCGAAGTACCGCGCCACGGGAGTCAAGGCCGAGCCGTACGAGTGCGGCGAGGTCCCGGTCGGCCCCGCGTGGAAGCAGTTCCGGATCGGCTACTACATTTTCGCGCTGGTTTTCGTCATATTCGATGTGGAAGCGATCTTCATCTTCCCCTGGGCGGCCGTGCTCCGGGACATGAAGATGAGCGGGCTCGGCTTGTTCGCTTTCGTCGAGATGATGGTGTTCATCGCCATCCTGCTCGTCGGCCTGCTGTATGCGTGGCGCAAGGGGGTGCTGAAGTGGGAGTAGTCGAGAAGCTTCCCGAGGGCGGCATCATCACCACCTCGCTCGACACGGTGCTGAACTGGGCGCGCACCTCGTCGCTCTGGTACATGCTCTTCGGCCTGGCGTGCTGCGCGATCGAGCTGATGGCGACCGGCGCCGCGAGGTATGACTTCGACCGATTCGGGATGATGTTTCGCGCGTCACCGAGGCAGAGCGACCTGATGATCGTGGCCGGCACCGTCACGAAGAAGATGGCGCCGAGGATCAAGCGGCTCTACGAGCAGATGGCCGAGCCGAGATACGTGATCGCCATGGGGGCGTGCGCGATCTCCGGCGGCCCGTTCCAGGATTCCTACAGCGTGGTGATGGGCGTAGACGAGATCATCCCGGTGGATGTGTACATCCCGGGATGCCCGCCGAGGCCCGAGGCGCTCCTCCAGGGCTGCCTCAAGCTCCACGAGAAGATCCGCACGGAGAGCGTGGCGGGGAAGAAGGCGTAGAGTGAGGAGTGAGGAGTGACGAGTGACGAGTGAGGGGTGAGGAGGGAGCTGCCCTCAGGGAGATGGGTGGTTTTCGCTCGTTGATCATTACTCGTCACGAGGATTCTACCATGAGCAACTCAGAACAACTCGAGCAGGCGGTACGCAACCGGTTCCCCGACGCCGTGGAGGAGTCCACGGAAGTCGGCGGCGTCTCGACGTTGACCGTCGCGGCCGATGCGATGGTCGACATATGCGCGTTCCTCCGTGACGACCCGGCGCTCCGGTTCGACTACCTGATGTCGCTCACCGCCGTGGACTGGGCCGACCGCATGGAGGTGGTCTACCACCTCTACTCGATCCCGATGAAGCATTACCTGACCCTCAAGGTCAAGACGGACCGGGAGAGCCCGTCCGTGCCGTCGGTCTATCCCGTGTGGAAGGCGGCGGACTGGCAGGAGCGCGAGGTCTACGACATGTTCGGCATCACCTTCGAGGGGCATCCGGACCTGCGCCGAATCCTGATGGAAGACGACTGGGAAGGCTTCCCGCTGAGGAAGGATTACGTGGCCGAGGGGTGACGAGTGATGAGTGAGGAGTGATGAGCGAGGCTGTGGCCTGTTTGCTTATTACTGCGCGCTCGTTGAGGTTTATGCCATGAGCACTATCCAGACCGAGACCATCCAGATCAATATGGGCCCGCAGCATCCGAGCACACACGGAGTGCTGCGAGTAGTCCTCACGCTCGACGGCGAGACCGTCGTCAACGCCGAGCCGGTGATCGGCTACCTGCACCGCGGGATCGAGAAGCTGGCGGAGAACCGCACGTACACCCAGTTCGTCGGGCTCACCGACCGGACCGACTACCTCTCCTCGATGCTGAACAACACCGTCTACGCGATGGCGGTCGAGAAGCTGACCGGTCTCGAGGTGCCGGAGAGGGCCGAGTTCATCCGCGTCATCATGATGGAGCTTCAGCGGATCGCCAGCCACCTGGTCTTCGTCGGCGCGTTCGCCCTCGACCTCGGAGCGACTACTCCGTTCCTCTACGCCTTCCGCGAGCGCGAGGACATCATGGACCTCTTCGAGATGGCGTGCGGCGCGCGGCTCACCTGCAGCTACATCCGCCCGGGCGGCGTCATGCGCGACCTCCCCGAGGGCTTCGAGCAGAAGGCCCGCGCTTTCCTGAAGAAGCTCCCCGGCAAGCTCGACGAGATCGACACCCTCTTCAGCAAGAACGAGATCGTCTACGTCCGCACCAGGGGAGTCGGCATCCTGACCCCGGAGAACGCGGTCAGTTACGCCGCGAGCGGACCGGTCCTGCGCGCATCAGGCATACCGATGGACGTGCGCAAGGATGATCCCTACTCGGTGTACGACAGGCTGGATTTCAACGTCGTCACCCGAGACACATGCGACTGCCTGGCCCGCTATCAGGTGCGCTGCGACGAGATCCGCGAGAGCATCAAGATAGTCGAGCAGGCGCTGGACATGCTGCCCGAAGGCGATTACACCGCCAAGGTCCCCAGAGTCCTGAAGTCGCCCGCCGGGGAGGCCTACGCTCGCATCGAGTCGTCGAAGGGCGATCTGGGGTGCTATATCATCAGCGACGGCTCCACCAATCCTTACCGGCTGCACTGGCGGCCGCCGTCGTTTATCAATCTGGCCGCTCTGGGCGACATGGTCCGCGGCTGGAAGGTTGCCGATACCGTAGCGATCCTGGGAAGCCTGGACATAGTCCTGGGCGAGGTTGACCGGTAACGAGGTGACATGATGCTATCGTCTCGACCATTCTGGATACTGTATACGCTGACCATCATCCTGGTCGTGTTCTGGGTGGCGGTGGTACCCCTGACCGAGTGGCGGCTCGGCGACGAACTGCTCGCAAAAGGAATCGTCAGTGCCGAGAGCGACATGAAGGACGATGGGCTGATGGCCAGGTGGCTGATGCTGTACCAGAACCACAGCCTGGTCACAGTCGGTATCACAGCCGGCATGTTCGTAATCGGTATCCTGGTCGGATTCCTGGTGGCATCGATGACATTCAGGCAGATCGTGAGCCTGGGGGACCGGCTTCACGACATGACGGCCGCCGACAAGGTCGCGGCGCTGCTCGGCCTGATCATGGGCCTGCTGCTCAGCGTGCTGCTTCTGCAGTACATACGCGACTGGGCGGGCGATTCCGGGCCGCTGCTCGGAGTCCTCACGATCCTGTTCCTCGTCTTCTTCTGCATCTGGGCGATGATGAGCATGAAGGACGAACTGCGGTACTACTTCCCCGGGCTGTCGCACGTCAAGGAGGAGAAGGAACTGCAGAGGCCCAAGCTCCTCGACACCAACGTGATCATCGACGGCCGGGTCGCCGACGTCTGCCGCAGCGGGTTCATAGAAGGCAAGATCTATATCCCGAGCTTCGTGCTCGAGGAACTTCAGCACATCGCCGACTCCAGTGACTCGCTCAAGCGCGCCAGAGGCCGCAGGGGGCTCGACATCCTCAACGGGATGCGCAAGGAGCTCGACCTGGTCGTGAAGGCGGATGACCCGGTGGACCCCGACAACCCCGACGAAGTGGACAGCCGGCTGGTGAAGATGGCGAAGCAGCTCGATGGGTCCATAGTCACGAACGACTTCAACCTCAACAAGGTCGCCGAACTCCAGGGCGTGCCGGTGCTGAACATCAATGAGTTGGCAAACGCGCTCAAGCCGGTCGTGCTTCCCGGCGAAGAGATGACGGTCATGGTCATCAAGGAAGGCAAGGAGCTCAGCCAGGGTGTGGCTTACCTCGACGACGGCACCATGGTCGTCATCGAAGGCGGGCGGCGGCACATCGGTCAGACGGTGGAGGTCGTCGTGACCAGCGTGCTTCAGACCGTCGCCGGCAAGATGATCTTCGCCAACATCAAGTCCGCTCAGGAAGAAGAGGACCAACTCATTGACCGCAACATCCGCAATTATTCCGGCTTCAGGCCGCGGAAGAAGACTCGATAGGCCCTACAACAAGGCTTTCCTTCCGCTGGCGGGCAAGCCGATGGTGGTCCGCACCCTCAACGTCTTCCAGAACTGCGCGGCGATCGACGAGATCATCCTGGTGGTGAGCCGGGATGAGGTGGACCAGGCATCGCAGTTGGTCAGGGAGCACGGAATCTCCAAGGTTGCCGCTGTGACGCCCGGAGGAGAAGTCCGCCAGGACTCCGTGCGCAACGGGCTCAGTCAGGTCTCCCCCGACTCCGAGATCGTAGCGATCCACGACGCAGCCCGCCCGCTGGTCACGGAGGAGATCATCGTCGCCTCCATCGAGGCGGCCCGCGCACACGGCGCCGCCATCGCAGCCGTCCCGGTGGTGGATACCATCAAGACCTCGCTCGACGGCCGGTACGTGAGCGGCACCCTCGACCGCAGCAGCCTCTACGCCGTGCAGACCCCGCAGACCTTCGAGCGCGGGCTGATCGAGGCAGCCTACGAGCGCGCCGCCGCCGACCGCTTCGTCGGCACCGACGATGCTTCGCTCGTCGAACGGCTCGGCAAGCCGGTCGCGATCGTCGAGGGCTCGTACGAGAACATCAAGGTGACGACACCGCCGGATGTGGGGACCGCCGAAGCCGTCCTCGCCGCGCGAGGAGAGAGCCGAGAGCCTGCCACGAGGATCGGCCACGGGTACGACGTTCACCGCTTCGCGCCCGGACGCAGGCTGTTCCTCGGCGGCATCGAATTCCCCGGAGAGGAGGGCCTGCTCGGCCACTCCGACGCCGACGTGCTGATCCATGCCGTCATGGACGCGCTCCTGGGAGCGTCCGGCGCACCGGATATCGGACGGCTTTTCCCCGATACCGACCCCTCCTACAAGGACATACGCAGCACGGAGCTTCTGGCCCGGACCGCCGGACGGATCGCCGAGCTCGGATGGCGGATCGTCAACGTCGATGTCACGCTCATCGCCGAACGTCCGAGGATCGCAAAAAGAGTCCCGGAGATGCAGGCGGTGATCGCGGAGTCGCTTCGAATATCGCCGGCGCAGGTCGGCATCAAGGCATCGACCGCCGAAGGACTCGGCTTCGTGGGCGAAGGCCTCGGCATCGAATGCCACGCGGTGGCCCTCCTGCACCGCCCCTAGCCGCCGTCCGACACCCCGACCGCAAATAACCGCGGATTCCGCCCTCCATGAAAACGTTTGCACCGCCGATAATGCAATAAGACCTCATCCCGGCACCGAGGTCACCTGCACGCCAACTGCACGCTGACCATGGAGGATCACCGCGAATATGAAGGTTCGTGGCAGTCTTGAGTCGAGAATATGTATTCTCACAACCGGCCTGCTGTTTTCGCTACTTCTCGCCGTCGGACACGTGGAGATGTCCGGCCAGAAAGCAGCACTCATAGAGGAAAAGGCCGACAAGTACGAGGCGTTGTCCAAGATACTCGCGCTCTCCTACACACCCCTCGGCGACAAGGGTGACACCGCCCTGTACCGTGAGTTCACCAACCGCATTATGCGGACGGACCGAGACATCACGTACGTCATCATCACCGATTCAGACCAGAACGCGCTGTTTGCCCACAACAGAGAGACCAGAGAGTCGGCACGGCGTGAGTCCGCCGTCCCGAATATGAAGCAGGTGGCCGCATCGATCCGGCGACTCGCCCGCCCGGGTAGGTCCGAGTTCAGCACCATCAAGGTACCGATCAAGCTCGAGTCGGGAGAGGTCGGCACCATAGCAGTCGGCTTCTCCTCACGGTCCATCGATGCAGCGGTCGAGGACTCGCAGAACCGGCTGCTCGCCACGTTCGCGGCTGCGCTGCTCGTGGGACTGCTGGGAGCGTTGTCGCTTGCCAGAGCAATCACTCGGCCGCTCAGGGAGTTGATCTACGCCGCCAGTGACGTGGAACAGGGCAACCTCGATGTATCCATACCGGTGCGCTCGAAGGACGAGCTTGGTGTTCTGGCGCACGGCTTCAACCGCATGGTCGTTGCGCTCAGGGAGAGCCGGGACAAGCTGATTCAGCGCGCGAACACCGACAGCCTGACCAATCTCTACAACCACCGCCATTTCCAGGAGCGGCTTGCGACCGAGTTGAGCCGCGCCGAGAGGTTCAACAGACCGCTCTCGGTGATCATGCTGGACATAGACAACTTCAAGACGCTGAACGACACTCACGGCCATCCGATCGGCGATCAGGTGCTCAAAGGCGTGGCCAAGCTGCTCACCAGCGAGGTACGCGACATAGATATCGTCGCCCGCTACGGCGGAGAGGAGTTCGCCCTGATACTGCCTGAGACCCCCATATCGGAGGCCTCGGTTGCGGCGGAGAGGGTGCGTCTCGCGGTCGCAAGGCACTGCTTCACCGGCAGGGACGGACAGTCGATCCCCGTGACCATCAGCCTGGGAGTCGCCCAGTACCCGATCCACAGCGCGGAGCGTGAGGGACTGATCATGGCGGCGGACCTGGCGATGTACCAGGCGAAGTCGATGGGACGCAACCGCGCGGTGGCGTTCAGCAACGAGATCCGTGAGGACAAGAACCCCGATCCGTACAAGCTGTACCTGCTGCTTCACGCGACGGACATGAGCACCATAGAGGCGATGGCGGCCGCCGTCGATGCCAAGGGGCAGAGGTACCCGGGCTTCTCCAGGGATGTCATGAAGCACTCCCTGGCGCTGGCGGAGCGTCTCGGCCTATCCGAGGAGCAGCAGAACGACGTGCGCATCGCCAGCCTGCTGCATGACATAGGTAAGCTCGGCATCCCCGATCACATCCTCAACAAGAACGGCGTGTACACCGACGAGGAACGCCGGATGATCCGAGGCCATCCCGCGATGGGCTACGCGATCGTGCAGAAATCGCCACACCTGCGCTCGATGCTTCCGGGCATCCTGCACCACCACGAGCGGTGGGACGGCAACGGGTATCCGAACTGCCTGAAGGGCGAGGAGATTCCGGTGATCGCGCGGATCATCGCCGTTGTGGACGCATATCACGCCATGATGACAACCAGGCCTCACGCGGGCACGATGACTCCCCAGCAGGCGCGCGACGAACTCCGCCGCTGCGCCGGGACGCAGTTCGACCCGAACATGGTCGAGGTGTTCATCGACATGCTCGAACGCGAAGAGTCGCAGTCACAGGCGGCGTAACTGCTCGGGATGTTGGCTGATGGGTGTTGGGGTTCCCTGACACCCATCACCTTCCCTAAAGTACGGTGACCTCGAAGACCTGCCTCCGCGCGGGAGTCACTCCCTTCTCCCATGGCCGCAGATACGCCATCTCTATGCTCTGCTTCCCCTTGCCCACCGACTTGAACGTCCACGTCTCGGTAACGGGCCGCCCGGGCATCGGCTTCTCCGGCTCGTTGTACTTCGAGCCGACCTTCTTCAGCACCTTACTGTCCGGCTGGTTGAGCATCTGCCAACTGAACCCCGTGGACGGATTCGACGGAAGGGTGAGCGTGAACTGATCGCCGGACCGAACCGCGATCGGGATCACGGTCGTGGAGAACCTGGTCGTGACCGCAACCGTCACCTGTTCCGACTGGTCGGCGGCGTCAGTCCTCGGCGGCTGAGCGCCGTTTGAGAGTCCGACCGCTGAAGCGATAAGCACGGCGCCTAACCCCGCTGCCGCGGATACTGCAACAAAGTGCGTCTTGAGCTGCTTCCTCATACTCCCCACCTCGTGTCAGGTAGACCGGATGACGGACCGCGAAAGCTTCCGGAGCGCTCCAATCTCCAAATGTGTATACGATGGCCGTACCCGGAATGATACACCTCTGAATGCAGGAATTCGCATCGACCCACCGTAACAGTATCACTAGCGCCGGCGGCCCCACCGTCGGTCTATCCCGCCCCACGGAGGATACGATGAAGCGAATCAGTCTTTGGATTGTGATATCCGCGCTGGCCTTCTCTGTGCTGTCGTGCAGCAAACCCGGCGTCAATACGGGGGGAGTCACCGGCCGGTCGGGTGACGTCCCGACCGTCGCATTCGTCACGAACAACGTGTCCGATTTCTGGATGATCGCGAAAGCCGGCGTCAAAGCCGGTGAGAAGGACTTCAACGTGAAGTGCGAATTCAAGATGCCCGCGCAAGGCACATCCGCCGAGCAGAAACAGATCATCGAGGACCTGCTCGTCAAGGGCGTCACCGGCATCGCGATCTCGCCTCGCGACCCTGCGAATCAGACCGACGTGCTGAACGGCGCCGCGGAATCCGTCAACCTCCTGTGCATGGACTCCGACGCTCCGCAGTCGAAGCGCCTGTGCTACGTCGGCACCGATAACTACAAGGCCGGACTCGCGGCCGGTGAGGAGATCAAGAAGGCCCTCCCGGACGGCGGCAAGGTGATCCTCTTCGTCGGCACGCTCGATGCTCAGAACGCCGCCGACCGCCGCAAGGGAATCGTCGACGCGGTCAAGGGCTCGAAGGTCCGGATCGTCACCACCCTCACCGACAATACCGACCACGCGAAGGCCAAGTCGAACGTCGAGGACGCGATGGTGAAGTACCCGGACGTCGCCGGGTTCATGGGACTCTGGAGCTACAACGGCCCGGCGATCGTCGAAGCGGTGAAGTCCGCCGGCAAGACAAGCAAGATCAAGATCGTTTGCTTCGACGAGGACGCCGCCACCCTGCAGGGCGTGAAGGACGGCGCGATCTCCTCGACCATCGTCCAGAAGCCATACCAGTTCGGCTACGAGTCGATGCGCATCCTGGCGGCGCTGGCCCGCAAAGAGGACGCGAAGATCCCCGAGAGCAAGATCATCGACACCGGCGTCCTGGTCGTGAACAACGACAACATCGACTCGTTCTGGGCCGATCTGAAGAAGATGACGGGGAAGGAATAGACTGCGGACTGCTGACCGCAGACTGCAGCGATGGGTCCCATGGGGCATGTGCGTCCCGTGGGACCCTTGTGACCCATGGAAAACACTCTCCCCACAACCTCACTCCGACCCCTGCTCCGGATGGAAGGCATCACCAAGAGTTTTCCGGGAGTACGGGCGCTCGACCGGGTGGACCTCGAGCTCTACCCCGGCGAGGTGCTCGGACTGATCGGCGAGAACGGCGCGGGGAAATCGACCCTCATGCGCATACTCGCCGGCGTCTACCCCGCAAACGAGGGGCGGATCCTGATCGACGGACAGCCGGTGCGCATCTCGAGCGTGCATGACTCCATGGCGCTCGGGATCTCGATCATCCACCAGGAGCTGAACCTGGCGGACAACCTCGACATCGCCACCAACATCTTCCTCGGCCGGGAGTTCACGGTGTCGCCGTTCAAGGTCGTCCGGAGCCGGGCGCTGGCTGACGAGGCGAAGAAGCTGATCGCCAGCGTCGGCCTCGACGCGCCGGTTACCACGCCCGTCGAGAAGCTCTCTCCCGGCCGGCAGCAGCTTGTGGAGATCGCGAAAGCCCTCTCGATGTCCGCGCGCATCCTGGTGCTCGACGAGCCGACAAGTTCGCTTTCGCCGAAGGAGGCGGAGAGCCTCTTCGCCGTGATGAGCAAGCTCAAGGCGGAGGGGGTGTCGATGATCTACATCTCCCACCGGCTGCCTGAGGTCGAGGAGATCTGCGATCGGGTGGTCGTGCTGAGGGACGGAAGTCGGGTCGGCGAACTGAAGCGCGGGGAGATATCGAGGGATGCCATGGTCCGCCTGATGGTCGGGCGCGACATCGCCAGGTTCTTCCCGGACGCCGGCAAGCGCCAGGGGGAGCCCGCCCTCGCCGTGCGGGGCTTCCGGCCGGCGGATGTCGAGGGGACGTTCGACTTCGCGGTCCGTCAGGGCGAGATCCTCGGGGTATTCGGCCTCGTGGGAGCGGGACGGACGGAACTCGCCCGCAGCCTGTTCGGGGTCGAGCCGTACTCCGGCGGAGAGGTGACGATATGCGGCCGGCCGGTGAACATCCGCAGTCCGCTCGACGCCATCCGCCACGGGATCGGCATGGTGCCGGAGGACCGCAAGTACCTCGGCGTGATACTGGAGATGGCGGTGAGAGAGAACATCTCGCTGCCCGACTTCTGCTCCGGGTGCTCGAAGATCGGATGGCTGGACGAACGGCGGGAGGCGCGCATCGCCGAGGAGCAGGTCAAGGCGCTCGATATCCGCACACCCGGACTCGCGCAGAACGTCGAGTTCCTCTCCGGCGGCAACCAGCAGAAGGTGGCGCTGGCGAAGTGGCTGGCCATCGGACCGAAGGTGCTGATCCTTGACGAGCCGACCAGGGGCATCGACGTCGGCTCGAAGAGCGAGATCTACCGCCTGATCCGCAGGCTCGCGGACGAGGGCCTCGCGGTGATCATGATATCCTCCGAGATGGAGGAGATACTCGGCCTGTCCGACCGGGTGCTGGTCGTCCACGAAGGGCGGCAGAAAGGCATCCTGGAACGAGAAGAGGCCGGCGAGGAAAGCATCATGCGCCTCGCCACGGGAGGGACGACATGAAGAAGATCCTCGGCATGACCATACTGCTGGTGGTCCTATGCGTAGCCATCAACCTGGCGAACGACCGCTTCATGAGCGCGGTGAACCAGCAAAACCTGACACGCCAGATCGCCCTCCTCGCGATATTCGCGATCGGCGAGGGCATCGTGATCCTCTCCGGCGGGATCGATCTGTCCGTCGGATCGGTGATCGCGTTCGCAGGCCTGTTCGTCGCATACGCCGTCAGCAGCTTCGGCATGTCTCCCTGGACCGCGAGCCTGATAGTGCTCGGGGTATGCGCCCTCATCGGACTCTCACACGGAGCGTTGGTAACCAAGCTCAAGCTCCAACCCTTCATCGTCACCCTCTGCTCGATGCTCGTGCTCCGAGGGCTCTCCCGCGGGCTTACCCAGGACGAGACGATGGGGTTCGGCGACAAGTTCGAGTCCTTCCGCAGGCTCGGCAACGGCGACTGGCTCGGCATCCCGACACCGGTCGTGATCCTGGTGGTCATCGCGATCATCGCTCACTTCTTCATGCGCTACACGGTCTACGGACGCTACCTCTATGCCATCGGCCGGAATCCCGACGCCGCGCGGTACTCCGGGGTCAAGGTCGATCGGATGCAGACGGGCGCATACCTCGCCTGCGCGCTCCTCGCGGGAGTCGCCGGAATCCTCCATGCCTCTTACACGAACTCCGTCCAGCCGGCGACCACGGGGAACGCCTACGAGCTCTACGCGATCGCGGCGGCGGTGTTGGGAGGATGCTCGATGCGCGGCGGCGAGGGAACGGTGTTGGGGATCGTCATCGGCGCAAGCGTCATGCGGGTAATGTACAATGGGATCATCCTCGTCGGCATCCCGACGTTCTACGAATTCGCGGTCATCGGCCTGGTGATCCTGATCGGCGTCGTGGCGGACGCCTCGGTCAAGCGGCGCGCGGCCCGAGTCTCCAAGTCCGCCAGACAACCGGCGAAAGCGTAGGTTGACTACGCGCAGGAGGGACACGGCATGGCAATCACTCTCAGCAGGGAGCAGTATCGAGAACTACTCATCAACGCGGCCACGGGAGCCTACATCCGGGAAGCGGTGGCTGAAGAGAGGAACAACCCGGATTTCCGGCGGTGTTGGGATGTTGTGAACCACCTCCTCGAATTCGCGAAGGAGTTCCGCTCCGAGGACATGACGATGCAGGTGGATGGCAAGCTGATCCTCAGCGATCACGTCGTGATGGAGGTCCATGGCGCCATCGAGGAGTTCCTGGAGGATGAGCTCTGGGCGCTGCTCGTGGAGGAACTGGCGTTCCGCGACCTCGAACGCACGCTCACTCCCGCGGAGCGGCTGGAGATCGAGACCGAAGGGATCGTTCCGGACCGGGCGGACCTTTTCTACGAGAAGTACAGCAAGGAGTTCGAGACGCACGGCCTCGAGCGCCTGGAGATCGTCGAGAGTCCCGCCGACGGAGCCGGAAGCTGAGCCCCGCCCGGCCCGCACGGCAAGCGCCGACGCTTGCGGATCGGCCCGGATTACGGTATAATACCTCGGTCCGACCGCCCGAAACGGAGAGGTGGCCGAGCGGTTTAAGGCAACGGTCTTGAAAACCCTTCAGGTTTGCCGATTTCACGCTCAGAAAACCCCGACTTCTCCCCCACCGGCCCGAATTTCCCATCTTTTTCCCATCTTTCCTCCGGAATTCTTGCGCCTGGCGGTTTTGCTGAGCGTGAGCCGGGCATACAGAAAGAAGAAAAGGGAGGCGCTCACACAGAGCAACCTCCCTATCCTACGAACCAGCAAACTACGTTCCATCGTCTTCACTTCCGGCATCCGGATTGAGCAACCGGGCGAAAGTAGTCGCTGCCTCTCTGCCGGAATGCGGTATCTTGTGGCCGTAGACATTCAACGTCGTCGTCACGTTCGAGTGACCCAGCCGTGCGGACACCGACAGGATCGACACCTTCGCATCTATGAGCAGACTCGCGTGAGTGTGCCGCAGATCGTGAAATCGTATCCTCGGTAGCTTGGAGTTGATGACGATCTCTCTGAAGGCCGTACTCAGATTCTTGGGCCGAATGAAGCCGCCGTCCAGGTCCGTACATACGAGCCTTCGTGCCGGCGCCGCTTCCAGTTTCTTCCACCGTTCGTCCTGCTCGCGCTTGTGCTCCTTAAGGATCTCCATCGTGCCGGAATCGACTTCTATTGTCCGACGGCTGCTCTCGTTCTTCGGCGGCTTCAGGGACAACTGCCGGCCGACTTCCTCAAGGGAATGCAGTACGGTGATGGTCGAGTTGGTGAAATCGACCTGATCCCAGTGCAGTCCGCAGATCTCGCCTCTACGCGTCCCCGTCGTTGCGGCCAAGAGGATAGGTATGTAGTACTTCGACGACTTGCAGATCTCCAGAAGCTTGGTCAGTTGTGACGCCGTCAGGATCTGCATGTCAGGCTTGCCGGGCGATGGCGACTTCACTCCGTCACATGGGTTGTACGCCATCATCCTCCATGCGACCCCCTGCTTGAAGACCTGCTTGAGGAGCCGGTGGATATGCAGCAGCGTTCGCTCACTGAGACCACCGTCGCCATCCTTCCGACCGGATTCTCGCGCCTTGGTGAAGTACTCCTGGATATCCAGTGGCCCTATCGTGTCCAACCGCGAGTCACCCAGGTTCGGTATGATGTCGTTCCGCACTATCTGACAGTGCCGCCGGTATGTCGTCGCGGCGACACTGGGTTTGTCGATGTCGCTGAGCCACTTCTCGAACAGGTCTGCTACGGTTAGGACCTCCTCTGCCTTTCTGGCTGCTTCTGCCTTCTCGGCCTCAGCGGCGGCCTGTATCTGCTTGCGGTTCAGATAGGTCCCGCTGGTTACCTGCGCAACCAGGTCCGCCTTGGCCTTTCTTGCTTCTCGGATGCCGCCACGCACGGTTCTCGAGGCGTATCGCTTCTTGCCGTTCTCATCCTTGCCGACGAACACCCGGATCTCCCAGGATTCCCTGCCATCTCGGCTCTCCTCTCGACTTCGAATCAGCCGGATGTTACGCTCTCGTCTTGTCCTACAACTTGCCGTCGACTGAGGATCAGATGAGCTCATCCACTGCACCTCCGACGTTATCCAGCATTCGATGGAACGCCTTCCTAGGTATACGCTTCAGCCGGCCGATTGAGATGGACGGGATCTGGCCCTTCTCAAGAGCCCTGCGTACGGTCTTGTGCTCGACGCCCAGTAGGTCAGCGACCTCCTGCGCGGTGTACGTTAGCCTCTCGGGCTTCTCTACGGTTTCACTCTGCATGTGTGTTGTCTCCTCTGCTATGGTATATGATGGCCTGCCGGGCTGGGCTTACGTGTTTTCCTTACAGGCGATTCTTCAGCCCTCGATTACCCTGCAGTTCATTGTATGCGGGGTTCGCGGAAACTATATACGTCTGGGGTCACGCTCGCATTTGGGTGATTGCATCCGCCTGTCTATATGAGGCGACGGATCGCAATGGTCTGACGGAGAAGGAGGACACCCAGGGGGCACGTCTGGATGTCCTCCCGCCGTTCGAACAGGCTTACCTCCATCCAGCCACCAGATCGCCGGATGAGCCTGTGGTGGGGGTCACTGGCCAGTCAATAGCCGTCATCCCGGTTCGAGGCAGCATGTGGAGAGTGCATGCCGCTCGTATTCGGGTGATCGTGTTGGCCGGCCATAGAGAAAAAGAGGAGAGGGACACCACATGGTCAGCGATGTCCCTCTGTGTAGCCGGCTAGGTTCTGTATGGCCGCACTGGCGCTATGCCTCCGGCCGATGCTTCATGTTGCTTCGCTTCGGCTTGGCCTTGCTCTCTGGAGACGGGTGCCTCTGCGCGCCCAAGGCTTGCAGTACGAGCAGGTAGGTGCGAACCGGCTCCGTAAGCGAGAGGCTATCGGGGCCCTCGATCGCCTGGATGATCCCGATCGCCTCCTTCACGTGAACGATCGCTCCTCCTAGCTTCCCGAGTCCGTGCTCGACGTGCGCCAGGGCGTCCAAGGCCTCCGCGTAGTCTATCTGGAGTTGGTGCATCCGAGGCTCCAGGATACTGGCCCGCCGTGTTAGCAATCTCTCGGCCCTCACGAGGTCGTCAGTTTCGATGTAGATCTGAGCCCACGACTTCAGGGTTTCTGCGACCTCCAAGCTGTTGGGTCCGAATACTCCTTCCTGCATTACGATAAGGCGGCCGAATGACTCCTCGGCGGCGGTGTGGTCGCCATCGAACCACTCGGCATGCGCCAATAGGTCGGTCACCCTTACGAGATCAGCCAAATCGCCTTCCCCGGCATCCTCCAGCAGCTCGAGCGCTGACAGTAGGTGTTTCCTCGCCGTCGTGTAGTCATCACTGTCGATCGCGGCCTCACCGGTCTGGAGGCACTCCTCCCATGTACGTTCTTGCTCCATGATGTCCTTTCTTCGGGCCTTCGCCTGCTGTACGGTGTAGGTCTTGGCCGTGCTTCCACGATCAGGACCCCATCAAGAAAAGACGCATGGTCAGTCTGCGGACATGCCTTCCTTCCGCGCCAGCCGGTCTTCTACGGCGACAGATCAGTGACTGGCTGACGGCAGTGCTTCGGTGCTGGATGTGATCTCGCTGCTGGGAATGCGTGTTCTCACTCCTCGTCCAGCGCTCTGACGTGTCCTCGTAAGCGATGAAGGCCACGCGGTGTTCCACAGGACGTCCGTTACAGAAGGCCGCCGGAGGCGGCTCAGCTGTCACCCGGGAGACAGGGGCTCGGCTTATCGGCTCACGCTCTCCCAGAGGGCTGGGGGTGATTTCAAACCCACCCCCCTAGTGGATCTGGACAGGCTAGGTCCCCGAGCACGCAGCCGCCACACAGGCTTACGCCAAGGATCTGCAGAGCACTTGAAGCGACCGTATCCGGCCGGATCCCGACGTGACCCGAACCGAATTGCAGGGCGATTGCACCCCAGTTTGGCCCCGATCTGACCCCGATTACACCCCAGTTACAGACCGACTGCGAACGGGTCTCCCGATCATGAAATCGCAAAGCACGGCCTGTAAGACGCTCTGAGGGGCGGCTAGCGCGAGGAAAAGGCCGGAAAGTCGTCCGCGCGGCCGCCTTCAGCCGCATTGGCGTCGCGGCACCTGTCCTCCAAGGGATCTCGGCGTAGTGTCGGCTGGCCTGACGGCGCCGTTCGAGTTAGAAACTGGCGTACTGCTGCCCCGTCCAATCACCGAAGAGATCTGGAGACTCTCTATAAGATGTTTCGCGCGCACGCGTATGGCGGCAAGCCCCGAACTATCAACGTTTGCACTTTCGCACGCTCACCGACCGCTCGGTTTCCGATCGCAGACTCATTGGCAGCCCGTCTTTGCTGGCCCATGCCGATGCCCAGTCCGTACCCATAGCGAAATTCTTTTCTCCCAGATATCGATTCTACTAATGATAATTCGGACGGACCCACGCATATAATGACCTGCCCACATCGGGCGAAAGGAGTTCTGAATGAACGATATACTGAATCTAGCTCAGATCATGGCATCTGAAGACGCTGAACTGGTATGGCGCATCGATCGACTAATGCCTACCGAGGGCGTCACTCTGATCACCGGCCAGCCTGGAGCTGCCAAGACCTGGATCGCTGCCGACATGGCTATCCGGATTGCGCACGGCCTTCCGGTGCATGGCTCTGCGACAACCCAGTGCCCAGTGCTCTACGTCGCGGCCGAGGGCGGCTCACGGAGGATGTGTAACAGACTCCGCAGACTCGTGCGAGCGATGGGTACCGAACTGACTCGCATGGAAGACGTGCACCTCTGGGCCAATACCCTATGCCTCGATAGCACCGATGACCTCGACCGACTGCTCGACATGATCACGGCGACCGGTGCCGGAGTCTGCATCCTCGACCCACTTGTCCGCCTGCTCGGTGATGCTGATGAGAACAACAACAGCGATATGGGTAAGATCTTCGTCGCCCTTGACCGCATAACTCGGGCCACTGGCTGTGACTTCCTCGTCGTGCACCATGAAGGCAAGGGCGGGCACAAGGGCACAGCCTCATCCAGAGGCGCGTCCGCGGTCCCTGGCGAGGTAGCCTCCCACCTGTCGGTCACGCAGCTGGCCGGCGGAGAGATCAAGATCACGCAGGAGAAGAACCGGGACGACGAGAAAGCTGCGGCCTACCGAGTGCGGCTAGTAGACACAGAGACAACCGGGATCAAAGTCGAGACCGTCGACACGAAGTCGATCGCGCGAATGAAGCAGGCTACCCTGACCGAGATCATCAGCGAACTCGGTGGACAGGCTACTATCCCCGCAGTCGCCGCCCGCTTGGGGATAACCAGCGAGGCCGCCCGCCAGCGTCTCAGCCGTGCCTGCAAGGAGGGTGAGATCAGCAGCCAGAAACGCGGAGTCTATACCATCAACTAAGGTGACGAGCGGACGTGACCTTAAGAGATGTCACCTTGTCACACCGACCAGGGGAGGGACAGTCCCTCCCCCCCACACCCCCCTCTCTGCCCCAACTCCAAGCCTGAAGAAAACCTCTGGCTTGCAGGAAGAAGCCAGAGCCAAGGTAGCCGGGGAGGGAGAGCCCTCCCCAGCATGGCGAGATCTACTAACATGCCCCTCCCCGTCGGCCTGCGGCCTCCCAGTCGGCCCTGTGAGCCTCCACGCTCCCTCGCTGCACATCGGTCGCTCTGCCGCGCAGACGCGGCTAGGTCGTCATGATTGAAGGGTGATTACTCCCATGCTGGCTGTCAAGACATTGGAGCCTGTCAACTCCCTTGGGATCTCGTCGGTAGGAAAACCAAAGCAGCGTAGCAGGCTACGCGGACCGCGAGTCTGCGACTACGATCGGAGGCTCCGAGTGACTGACGGAGGGAGGGCGCAGACTGCTACCCATGCCAAGGCCGCGTAGGAGATGGTAGGCCACGCATACTCCTCCCTCCTCATCAAGAAGGGAGCCCACAGCACCTGAACGGCCGGCGGGCAGCCGACGAGCTGACAACGATTGGAGACCCCGCACGAAGTGCTGCTCATTCAGAACTCTCGGAGGTAGGCCGCTTGTCGGCCGGTCACACATTGCGGAGGTTGTCGGTCCCTGCAAGCGTCCAAGGTGACCAGCTTACAGATCCACCGGAGCCTGCAACAGGATCGGAGGCCACGCCGCCTTGCCGACTGCCTGGCGGCAGTAGAGCCTTCACGATATTGGAGAGCTGATACGAGATCGGCTGCGGCGGCTAGGAGCTCCGTACAGCTAGCGCAAAGAGAGCAAGTCACCGCATAGGACTTGGCTCGATGCTGACAGGGAATATATTAACTTCTCTCGTTAACTTATCAAGTACCACAAATCCGTTACACGTGTAGTCAATCTGCACCGATGATGCAAGATCTCCTGTCTCATCAGACGTCATGGCCAAGCGCCGATCCGTAGTACCATCATCAAACCCGTCCCTGTTGATGTTCGATCACCGACCCCACTGCTGGGTTCTGTTACGGTAGCGTGCACTGCTCGGGCAGCATAGTGGATTCCGTCGGCGACAGTACCTGAAAGACGTGGACCCCTTACGCGACATATCACGCGCGGGCGCACGATTGCTTTTCGGTCCGAGTCCCCTTAACGAGCCCGGACTCCCATTGTCCGAAGTGCTCGCGGACGACTGCTGGAGGGAGTACTCCTGCCACGCAATGATTGCCTTACCACCAGCTATCAGTATCACAGAACTGACCGCTTCCCGGGATCGCGTTCTGTATCCATAGGGCTGCCAGACCATCCAGTATCAGGACATATGCACTTTGCGACCGGATGTCGTCCGGAAGTGTATATAACTTCCGGCGTACCCGCCTACAATAACCTGTGATTGCGGTGCGAGTTCCTGGCAGGCATCCGAACGTGCAGCATAAACACCAGCAATCCCACACATCGCTCATGGAATGAGGAGGTTATTGCATGATAATACGAGCGAAGCACGAGAGCATCTGTCCCGTCTGCGGCGACAAGATCAAGACCGGCGATCGGGTCGTCTGGAACAAGGGCGTGATGGCCTATCATGAAGCGTGTCCCGACGCCGATTACAGGCTGCCCCCGCCGCAAGCAGGTTCGATCCGTATGTTCCTAGAGGATCACTCTGAGGAAGGCCTAAGAACCGGCGTAGTCTACAAGGCGGGCATCGGTGTGAACGTTGTACCCACGCACATATGGGGACGCCGACTGGACGCGGATTGCGCACCAGCTTCTATCACCCGCTTGGTCTGTGTAGACTGCAGACCGGCAACCGACGACGAGATCATCAGTGCCGCTGAGAACCAGAGGTTGTTCAGCTATCTTGACCGCCTGGACGCGGAGGCCGACTGGTGATAGACACGACCCATCGCATCCTACTCCAAGGAGCGCTCATCACAAGGAGAGGATGTGCTGCAGCCGAGACGTTGGAGGCTCAACCCCACGAACCGATGCAACGGCGTTGATCAGTGGGACCTCTGACACCCCTGGACACCGTATGTGAGACCGTGAACTCCATCATCTCGCGGACTGACGATACCGGGAGCCCTCCGCGCCCATGTAGGGGGCTTTCGGCCTCGCGCCAGAACACGCGGCCGTCTGCAAACCGGCATCCTTGATTGCCGAGGGGGTATGGCAGTATCCCTGACGACAAGCTAACGCATGATTCTGCACGTCCGATCGGGAGTTCACCAAGGACGATACGGGCCAAACGTAGTTAGTTTGGCGTTATCCCGCAATAATGAATCATCACTGAATTCGGAGGACGAAACGTGAAGTTAACACTCGTGGACGCCGCTAGCTACGCGACAACCACCCCACCCCAGCTCGAATGGATCGTAGAGGGTCTTGTACCGGTTGGTGGGATCACCATGCTCTCTGCGGCTCCAAAGGCGGGCAAGTCGAATCTGGCTCTGTCGATGCTTATCGCGATCAGCCAAGGTAGGCCGTGGCTGGACATGCCGACTCATCCGACCAAGTGCCTCTACCTGGACGGCGAGGTAGGTGGCAACGAACTGCACCGAAGGATCTATCGCCTGTCCAGAGGGCTCGGCGAGGACGTGGATCTGTCTGAACAGATGGTCCTTACCTCTGACCGTATCGATCTGGATGACGACGAATGCGTCAAAGCGCTGATCGCCGCCATTCGAGCCGGGGGCTTCGAACTGGTATGCATGGATCCGATATCCAAGATGCACTCGGGCTGCGATTCCGGAGAGCGAAGTGCAAAGCTGGCACTTCGTGCGATCGACGAGATAAGGCGACAGACCGGAGCAACCATCTTGCTTGTGAATCACTTCGGCCGAGCCGCTGCGAAGCGCAAGACTGCGGGCGACAGATACTACGGATCAGTCCGGTTCGCGGCCGACGCCGTCTCGATCCTAGAGCTTGATCGTCGTAGTGATGAGCATCTCGTGCTCACCCATACCGACTGCCGATACAGCAAGCCGATGGAGCCGATCACGTTACTGGCTGAGATCGGCGACGATGTCGCAAGATACACCCAGATCGATGGCGAGGACAGAGATCTGCTTGTCGGAGAATCGGCTCTTGACTGGCTATGTGGCTTTCTTGGCGAGTTTTTCGATGACAGCTCTGACGACAGTCTCTGGATTCCCAAGTCCTTGATCGTCGATGCAGCGGAAACGCGAGGCATGAGCCTGTCAACACTGGACCGTGCACTCAAATCTGCTCAGGAGATGAATCTTATCGAACGCCAGAAGCGCGGGAGAGAGGCCCACTTCCGCGTCAGGGCATCGTCGTCAGATGAACACATGTCATGCGTCATTTCCCTGGATAGCGATGAGTAACATGTATCGCGAGACTGTCAAGCGATAGTCAAGCTGACCAAGACGGCGGCAAGCTCAAGGACCTTGATCAGTGACATCCTTGCGGCGGCACTGGGATGCTCCGACTTCAGCCACTGCACAAACCTTGGGTACACCGGAGCGAACTCGCCCCGTCTTGCCGGCCTGGAATAGTCCAGAGCCCCGGGCGATGAACGGAGGCTGCGGCTTGTAGGAAGACTTGGAGGGTGAGCAAGGAATCCTGGGGCCAGACCACTGTCCTGATGACACCGGAACCCTGCGGGCTGGGTTGGAGGCATGGGAGTGTCGGGGGAAGCTCTCATGCCAGGCTCAGCCAGTACACATGTAACGAATCATAGAATCTGAAATACAGAATTCGGAATGCGTTACACATGTAACCTGTGCCATCTTCTCGCTGAGGCACTTGCGGAGGACCTACCGGCTAGAAAGGCAGTAGAATGGTGTCGCGCTGCCTACGAGAACGCGTACACCGATACCTGCACACTGCATCCGGAGGGATTCAGTCTGGCACCAAGAAACGTGGACCCCTCGCACCGTATATGCGTGCGCGCAGGCATGGGCCAGCATTTCGTAGAATCCATTGGCGGTCTTACACTGGACGGAATGGATACAGGCCGCCGCGTGAGGATCTACCTGCTGTTATCAGCGCTTTCCGACTTACCAAGTACCGGCAATGTCATCTCGGCAGTGACTCTCTGCAACCGTCTCCGGTAGTACGGACTGAGCAGGATGAACCACTCCTGAAGGGCTTTGCGATCCTTGGCATCGATGCAGTGGGCGATCGATTCAAGGAGTTCCTCCTGGCGTGCCTGACCCATCGTAATGCGGTACAGCGACAGTATGCTGACAAGGCGCTCGTACTGCGCTTCGTCTTTGCTGAATGGATACATCGGCACGATACGCTCGATGCGGCCGGGGTTCCTCGAGTGTGCATCAGGCTGCAGGTACCAGTACGGAATCAGCTCACAGTGATCGCCCTGCTCCTCGGACTTGCAGTGCTCGAACAGGCTATCCCAGACATTGCCCCGGATTGCGACGCCACCACAATCACGATAGCGCTTCACGGCTGCTAGCCGGATAGCAAGCCCCTTGTACCTGTTGATCCGTCCCTCGCGCTGCTCGAGGTCGATTGGGTTGGCCGGAAGGTTCCAGTGACAGATCTTCCTGCAGTAGTAGTGGAAATCCAGCCCCTCCTGCCCGATGGATGTGCTGGCAAGGACGAAAGGCCAAAACGGCGAGTTGAATGCTTGGCGGAGCTGGTCGGTTCGCTGCACGTCCTGATCGTTGTCCGACTTGACATTGTAGAAGCCGACAGCGTAGTGCGACCGCATTCTCAGGACCTTCTCTTCTTCCCTGCCTTTGCTGGTGAAGCCGGAATAAGTGTCCACCTTGTAGCTGGCAGTGTTGGTCGCAAGAGACTGGCTGATCAGCTGTGCGAGCTGCTGGATTCGGCGCTCTGCGTCCAGCTCATGGAGCGCATATGAGTCACGGAGCATGTGGCCGTACTCGTCCAGCACCGCCTGCAGGTTGCCGTCGGTGCAGTAACGCAGTACGTTCCGCCAGTGGAACTCCTTGGAGTCCTTGTAGCACCTGTCCACGATAGCGGTTGACTCCGGGGTGTTGAACCGGCTCCGCAGTGCAAGAGCGATCTGATGCGCTCCTTGGAAGGCAGACGGGAACGGTTGGTCTTGGGAGGGGTGCGCTGTGTGCAACCCCTGCAGGAGCATGCGGAGGGCGCAGGTTGCCGGCGATCCCAGCGTCTGTCTGATCAGCACCTCCATCAAGTCGTTCGGCATCGGGCCGACGCGAACGGACTGAGGGTCGGCTGCGGCTCGTTCAAGTGCAGCAAGATGTTCCTGATAGTACTTACCCGCGCCATCCCGGCTTCGGACGCCCTCCCCTCTCTCGGAGTGCACTTTCTGCCGGACCTGAGATATCCATGAAAGCACCTGCTGCTGACCATACCGCTCGATGTCCATGAGCAGCGGGGCAAGCCAGTACCAGGCGAGATCTCTTCTGCCGATATCCTGGTTCTGATAGCCCCGTATGTGCTCCAGCAGTTGGCTGATCGTCTTTCGCAGCCGGCTCTCCACGTCTCGCTTCTTGAGCGGGAGAGTGCATCCGGCCTCGCGTGCTATCTCCAGTGGATCGAAGGCCTCTGCTAGTGTCCGACACGGGTACAGCAGTGCGAAGAGGGACATGCTCTCCGGCCAGCCTTCGCGGTTCGCGGAAGCACGGAACTCGAGCTTGCGCAAAGGGAAGCGGTGCTGGTTCTCGCCGACAGGGGAGTAGCGCTTCTCCTCCTCGCCCGAACGAGGCTGGTAGGCAGGATCGCCGATCGTCCGGCGTTCGGCTTCATACGAAACCAACGATGCTATCATGCGTGGGACCATCTCCCAGGCGGAGAATACCAGGATCTTGGAGAATCCCTCGGTCCCCTTGAACGGTCCCGACAACTGGTAGTACGGGAGCGACGGCGGAATCCACAGCAGTTGCTCACCATGCTGCGCAAAGGTCTCCTCCAGGAGCCTGTTGAGACGAGCGTTCGGGTAGGATATGGTCTCATATCGTTCGATGGCGTCGCGTGGAATCCAACAGTCGGACGATCGCTTGAGCACCGGTGCCAACTCGTCCTGATATCGTCTGATCTGCTTCTTGAGTTGGTAGTGTTCCATGAACGAGAAGATGAAGGGGGCCGACTTGACGTACTCAACGGGTGGCAGAGCGCTCTTTCCCTTCTGCGATAGTTCCTGTACCACCTGGTCTGCCGCCACATAGCTTGCTATGTCGTCAGGATTTATCCGCACGGGCTTAACGCCATGCACATCAACCATATCCCGCCCGATATCAGCAACCTGCAAACGTTCTGTCCGGCACATGACGGCGTAGAGGGAATCTTCCACTTGCGCTTTGTGTTCACGGTATTCCTCGACCGAGATCCGTTCCAGTCGGCGAAGAGCAAGTGAGTAGGATTCCCATGCTCTCCTGAATGACTGGTAGTCGGCCGTGTCATTGCCCTGAAGGAATCTCACGACCTCATCGAACTCCCGGTAATGGTCGTCCGCTCCGTTGTTATCGTCGATCTCCTCCAAAGTCGAGTACAGCTTGTATGGAGTGGCGGAAAGCAGCAAGACCTTGCAGCCGTTCTCGTGGAGGAACTTGCGCGCCAGCATGCCGATCTCGGACTGCTCGTCGGTTCGGATCAGTTCACGGAAGCGCTGGAACTCATCCATGATCACCAGATCTGGCTCCAGGTAGGAGATGCTGATATCCGCCATCAGCCGACGCAGATGATGTACCAGATGGTGTGCATGCCTGCGTGCATCTGCTCCCCCAGCTATCTCTTCGCAGGCTCTGACCAACCGATCTTGCAGCCATGAGTACTTCTCGGAACTGAGTACCGCCTCCACCGTTGGGACTACACTCTCGACATAACCCGGCCCGCTCTTAGCGATCTCATCCTCAACCCACGTGTTGGACCACCATGCCCAGTGCTTCACATCCATGCAGAGCAGACGGGACAGCGAGTCTGCATACGGCGCAAGGTATGACACCCTTCTCAGGACAGCATAGAGGAGCGCCCGCTCCCACACGATACCTCTACCGGCAGTTGGCGCGAATGATGTCTGAGGTGTAAGTGGCGTCAGTTGCACGAAAGCATCGAGCAATCTCTGATCATTCTTCTGCCGGAAGTACTTCAGGGTCTGCATCGTCAGGCGGGTCGAGCTGTCATCGTCAACGACGACTTCCTTGTCGATCTTGAGCTTCATGATGTTCTGACGGGCAATGCTCTGGTTCGAGCAGATGTATACCACCCGGAAGATATCGTCGCCGGACTTCCGATGCCAGTTCGCGACTCTTGCGATCACACCCTTGGCGATCAATGTCTTCCCAAGACCGACTTCATCAGCGACTAGTACGCGGCGCTGGCCGGCTCGAAACTGCTCGACCACGCGGTCCACGGTCGCACGCTGGAAGTCCTTCAGACCGTTCAGGATCTCAGCCTCTCTCGCATCGAGATCGATCATCGCTTCTTCTTCCTCCCGGCGGCGACCGCCTCGAACTTCGCATACAGATCCCTGAACTCCTGAGAGATGACGTTCCCCTCGCCCGCACAGAGTTCAATGATCTCTCGGACCTCCGCGAGTGCTTCCGGCCGTCTGGAGGCCGCTCTCAGCATCTTCTCGTAGACCACGGGCCGTGCCCCAGTGCCGGACCGCCCGAACTGGAATCTCCCGCCCGCGACCGTCTGATCCATCATGGCAAGAGCATAGTCCTCGCCGAGGATGAAGGCGATGTAGGCGAAGAACTCCTCCTGGCTGGCGATCACGCTCTTGTAGATGGCGCTGTTGCGGGAATCCGGAATGCCTTCCGTAGGAATCATGACGACGAAGGACCGCAGGACTTCGTTATTTCGGCTCTTCGAGATACGGACCGCGTACATTGTGTTGAGTTGGGCGAGTGTCAGGTCGGTGAAGACGAGACGCTCGGCGATGGACGCCGGACTGCCTTGTCGGCACAACGGCTCTATGGTCGCTGCGAATCCGGGCGGAGTCGGAGGGACACTGGCAACATCGATCTCGACACGATAGCGGCCCGCCTCCGCATCGGTGGCCGCGACGCAAGCCCTGGCCTGTCTCAGCGAGCGGAAGATGTCACGGGCTAGACGCTCCAGGACTCTGTCCTCGGTATCGTCCGGCGGCGGTAATGGCGCCTCAGGCGGCTCGTACTTCATGAACGGGTTCTCGTCCTCTTTCTCACCGAACAGATCCTTGAGCAGCATGTCCTGATTGCAGTACCTACGGTATCCCTCGAGACGGAGCATGAACTCGATGTTCCCGCTGAACCCTTTCTCGGAGCAGTTGGCGGAGCCGAGCCAGAGCCGGCTCCAACTATACCTGGTAGTCAGATAGAGCTTTGCATGGATGTCCTGGCTCGCCGGGAGCACCTCGGTCTCATCAAGGGCGCCCTCGCCATCAACAACCTCATCCTTCATATGCCAGCACTCGATCCCGTCCAGGGTGCCGTTAGCAAGCTTATCCAACTCCGTGCGCCTGCTGATGAGGACCATTCGCCCGTTTCTGGACAGCCTATCCCGGATCGCGACGACGCGCGACTTGCTGAGGAACGGCGAGATCACTGTCGCGCAGTCCAGGGTCTGATCGAACGGAGTCTGACTGGGTGATCCGGGGATCCCCATAGGGTAGAAGCGCACATGCTGGAAGCGTTTCTCCTGCGGCTCGAACGATACGTATGAGACTTCAGTCGCGAGTCTCCTGACCATCCGCCTCATGCCGGCATCCGGATGCTGCTCAGCCAGGTACTCGAGGAATCCGACAAGCGGCTTCGTATCCTCTTGCTGTGCTCCGGTTGGAGTGCCGTCGAGAACGGCGGCAACATCCCAACTCCTGTCGAAAGTAAGGTTCCTGCTGAGCACAACCACCCGGAACAGGACGTCGGACTTGGCTCTCGCACCGCTGTACTTGATCACCCAGACCTTGGGATGGAAGGAGAATTCATCAGGAGGAAGAACCTGTGCAATGCTCTTCTCGAGAAGCGCGTAGAGCTCGCGCTGCTCGTGCGGTACCGAGATTCTGCCGGCCTGGCTGAACAACGCAACCTTTCCGGCCGCCTTCCGCAGGGCTTCCAGCAGCGGAATACCTGGCTTGCAGAGACGAGTGTCCGGTGATTGGCCGAGTACAAGAGCGACAGGAATGCCGAGGAGCGCCGCCAGGTCCAGGCTGTACGTCGTTCCCACCGCCGAGTCGAACCTGTACCCTGCAGGCGGCATGATGATCCTGCTGTAGTCGAGTCTGTCGCGGGATGGCTCAAGCATCTACTGCCTCCAAACCATCCGCTATGTCCTGGATGATTCGCCTGGCATTCGGCCACCGATACTCGAGGCGGCGTATGCCGAGCCAGTCCCCTCTGAACTGCGGCCAGTTGCCGATCTTGGCGCGTTCTCGACCTTTGAGGTACATCTCACGTTTGGTCACGAAGGAGTCCAGTTCGTCCTCGCTCACATCAGGCAGCCGGCGCGCGTACCTGTCCCACTGGCGAACGAACTGCGCAGCGTGAACACCACGGTCAACCTGCAGATCCTTGAGCATAGAATCGATGTCCCATCGTTCGAAGTCGAACCGCTCCATCTCAGACACCCATGCTTTCCACGTGGCCTGAGCTGCATCGGCCTTCTCCACCTGATGGATACTCCGGAAGAAGGCAACGTTGTAGCGGATATGAGCGCCGTAGATCAGTTGGGCGAAATCCCTGGCGAGTTCATAGTCGTGCCTGACCCGAGCAGGCATATCAACCGCGGCCAGATCACGGAACGAACCGCAGCGGGATGCGGCGCCCGGGCACTGGGCCAGTATGTAGGCCAGAAGGCTGTCCTTGCTGTAGGGCGACAGGATAATCTTGTCGCGCAGGAAGACTGCCTGCTCTTGAGACAGGTTGAACCTCATGCGCTCCTTCCAGTCAGCAGGAGGCTCCAGCACATCCCAGAACGGACCGATCGTTTCCGAACCAAGCGCATCACCATCGTCGTGAACATCGCCGTCACGATGGATACTCGACTTCCTCTCCTGGTTGAAGCGGCTGACCCTCTGCGCGACAGCGATGTAGTTGCCGAGGGACATATGTCGATCGCGGAATATGCCGTAAGTGCGCAGACCGTTCCAGTACAGCTCAGACGGCTTTCGCTTCAGCGAAACGCCTGCCCTCGAACCGATCACATCCTGCTGCTCCCCGCTCGCGGATAAGACAGGTATCAAGTCCGTCTCTCTCTGGTGCAGGCGGTTTGAGAACTGCCTGTGATCGAGCCCTTCTCGCTCCAGATCGCGCATTATCCACGGAACGATCAGGAAGTACTTGGCCCGTGTGAGCAGCGTCGAGAGTCCGGGAAAGAGGCGGTCGGAGAACGCATCGCGGATGACGGAAATCCCCAGTTCATCAACCGCTCCCGGTCTCCTGAGCATATCGAGTACGCTCATCACGCGGTCCCTATGCTCTTTCGAGTAGTCAATCCAGCCTATCTGTAACATGCGCCCGTATCTTCTCCTGAGTCGTACTCATTATGCCTTGGCCGAAACCGACACCCAGAGCCGTTGTGATGAAAGCTGGCAGTTCGGCAAGCCCAGAGCCTAAGTATAACACTCGTGCTAGCAAGCAGTCACTATTCTGCACAGAAATCGATATACTGCCCGGGAGAAGCCACCCCATGCCGAGGAACACGAGACCGGTGCAGACGCTGTTTGCGTACTTGCCAACGGCGACAGACAAAAACTGGTACATTTACCGGCTTGTACTAACCTCATATCGGTTGACCTGATAGCATATTACCATTATACTGTCCGTAGACTGACCGCCAATATGGCCGGTATGATCTCAACAGCACCACCTTAGCAGCCTGATAGAAATCCACACGTCTTGCTCCACCAAGGACATCGGGCGGCGGGAGCATGTCCCAGGTTTAGTTGAAAGTTGGGAAGAAGCCGGTGGCTCGACTCCGCCCAATTCGGTTAGAATTGGGTTGGAAACTCATCAAGAGAAGGAGCGAACCACCGTGAGTAAAGAGTACCACATTCTGGAGAAGAAAAACAGCAGTGAAC
>Ga0208826_1000689_pt1 | contig 33409 bp, 29 predicted proteins | sample AD_UKC115_MetaG_FD_184451 | JGI IMG/M metagenome (GOLD analysis project Ga0208826, IMG submission 184451) | Active sludge microbial communities of municipal wastewater-treating anaerobic digesters from Hong Kong - AD_UKC115_MetaG (SPAdes)... | ecosystem: Engineered > Bioreactor > Anaerobic >...
TTCGGCGCGCCGGATTGGGTGACGAAGTGGTTCGTCATTGCCGCGGGCATCGGATTTCCTTTCTGGCTCGCGTTTTCGTGGGTGTACGAGTGGACGCCGCAAGGGCTGAAGCGCGAAAGCGAAATCGCGGCCGATGCGTCGCTCGTGCGCGCGACCGGGCGCAAGCTGGATCGCGCGATCATCGCAGTACTGGCTATCGCCGTGGTGTTGCTGCTGACCAATACCTTCGTGTGGAAAAAGGGCGCGGGGCTGCAAACCGAGTCATCGGCGGCGAGTGCGGCCAGCGCCAATGCCGCAGTGGTGTCGGACAAGTCCATCGCCGTGCTGCCGTTCACCAACGAAAGCGGCAAGGCGGACGAGCAATTCTTCTCCGATGGGCTGTCGGATGACCTGATCACCGCACTGTCGCAGTTCGCTGGGTTGAAGGTCATCAGCCGCAATTCGGCGTTTCAGTTTCGCGACAGCAAGAGCAGCCCCGCGCAGATCGGAAACCTGCTTGGCGTGGCGCACTTGCTGGAAGGCTCGGTGCAGCGCGTGCAAGATCAAGTGCGCATCACCGCGACGCTGGTCAACGCCCGCGACGGTAGCATCGTGTGGTCGCAGCGTTACGACAAGCCATACAAGGACTTGTTCGCGCTGCAAGACGACATCACCCATTCCGTTGCCGATGTGTTGCAGGCGAAGCTGCTGACCGCGCCCGGCGCGGTGGTGCAGAGTGATCGCCCGCCGAGTGGCAACCTCGCCGCCTACAACGCCTATTTGCAGGGCATGTTCTACGTGCAGCGTGATACCGAAGCCGACGCGCGCAAGGCGATTGGCTACTTCGAAGACGCAACGCGCCTGGATCCGCGTTATGCGCTGGCGTGGGCGAGCCTTGCCTATGGCAATTTTATTCTGGCCGCCAACTATCTGAGTGGTGGAGACGCGACCACCGTCTGGGAAAAAGGCCAGGCCGCGCTCCAGACTGCGCTGGCGCTTGCTCCCGATCTGGCACAGGCTCGCAGAACGCACAGTCAGTATCTCGCTTTTCATGAGCACGATTGGGCCAACGCCGAAGCCGAGGCACAACGCGCGTACCAATTGGCGCCGGACAGGGAATTCGTGACGCTCGCCGTAGTCCGCGCGCTTCTGGGGCATTCGCAACAGGCGATTGAATTAATCCGCAAAGAGCTGCCGAACGATCCGTTGTGCAGCGCCTGCTACGCCGCCTTGGCCGGTTTTCTTGCGGCGCAAGGGCAGCTCGATGACGCGGTTGAGGCCGCGCACAAGTCGGTGCAATTGGCACCGGGTCGTTATTTCTACCACGTGATACTCGTGCAGGTGCAGATGATGCAGAGCGCGGCGGCGGCTCTGCAAACGGCACAGCAGATTCCTGCGGGTCCCTGGCATGACGCGGCGATGGCCTTGGCGCTGCAAGTCGGCGACGACCGCGCCGCCGCCGATGCCGCTCTGCAAACCGTGCTCGCCACACAAGCCGGTTTCAACCCTTACCTTGTCGCTCAGGTCTACGCGTTACGGCGTGATCCGGACCAGATGTTCGCGTGGCTGCAGCGCACCAATGAAGTACGCGATCCCGCACTGCGGTTTCTGCTTACCGACCCATGGGTCTTGCGCTACCGCGACGACCCGCGCTTCGTCGCATTCTGCAAAAACGTCGGCTTGCCGACGGCGACGGATGCCAAGGAGCTGCCGTGAGTGGAGAACCTTCGTTTCTCGCCGAACTTCAACGCCGCAACGTGTTGCGCGCGGGCGTGCTCTACGCCGGCGCGGTGTGGGCGCTGGCGCAAGGCATCGCGCAACTTGCGCCGGTATTCGGCGTACCGGATTGGGTGACGAAGTGGTTCGTCATTGCCGCGGCGATAGGCTTTCCCTTCTGGCTCACGTTTTCGTGGGTGTACGAGTGGACGCCGCAAGGGCTGAAGCGCGAAAGCGAAATTGTCGACGATGCGTCGCTCGTGAGCGCGACCGGGCGCAAGATGGATTGCGCCATCATCGTGGCGTTGGTGAAGATGGGATTGCCCTACACGCCGAAGAATCTTGCATTGCCATGAAAGTTGACCTATTCGATACCACGCCCACGCTCGACTGTGCGGGCCGCCTCCTGAAACTCGATGTGCCGCGCATCGTCGGCATTCTCAATCTGACCGAGGATTCCTTTTCCGGCGACGGCTTGCGCGCCGATGTTGATGCGGCCATCGCGCAAGGCATCGCGATGGTGGAGCAGGGCGCGGACCTGCTCGATGTCGGTGCGGAATCGACACGCCCCGGCGCGGGCGAGGTGTCGGCGGTGGATGAAATCGCGCGCGTCGTGCCGGTGATCGCTGCGTTGGCAAAGCGTGTCGACGTGCCGATTTCCATCGACACATCCAAACCCGAAGTCATGCGCGCGGCGGTTGCCGCAGGCGCCGGTTTCATCAACGATGTATACGCACTGCGTCGCGACGGTGCGCTCGATGCGGCGGCGGAATTGAAGGTGCCGGTGTGCCTGATGCACATGCAGGGCGAGCCGCGCACGATGCAGAACGATCCGCAGTACACCGATGTCGTCGCCGAGGTGAAGAATTTTCTCGCCGGGCGCATTTTTGCTTGCGAGATGAGCGGCATCGACAAAAAGCGCATCGTCGTCGATCCGGGTTTTGGTTTCGGCAAGACACTCGAACACAACCTTGCCTTGCTGCGCGGGCTCGATCAACTCGCCGCACTTGGCGTGCCGCTGTTTGCCGGGTTGTCGCGCAAGGCCATGATTGGCGCGTTGACCGGGCGCGAAGGCGGTGCGGCGCGTGCGGTGGGTTCCGCCGCCGCGGCGCTGATTGCGGTGCAGCGCGGCGCGAAGATTGTGCGCGTGCATGACGTAGCTGCCACGCGCGATGCGCTGGCGGTGTGGCAGGCCGTGGCGCAAGGCGTGGCGTCGACGAAGAAAGCGGCGCAGCCATTCGGCTCGCAGCGCTTCGGCGACGACGACTGACGCGGTGCTATGCGTCGTGTGCGGGCACGACGGTGGTGCGGTCGAGCAGATGCGCCAAGGCATCGAGCGCATCGGCGATGCGATCACACGCATCGGCGGTGGCGATGGCGACGGTGTGCGCGGCGTTGTCGGGCGGCACTGCCGCCAGCGTTTTCGCCAGCGCGCGTTCGTCGCCGCGCAAGCCGCCGATGTCGACCGAGTGCGCGTGCCGCAGGCCATCGGCGATGTTGCCAAGCGCCGCATCGACGCGCTGGGCGAAGGCGAGCACGCCGTCGCGTTCGGGCCGCTCGGCGCTGTCCTGCAGCACGGCTTCCAGCGCCATGCCGGCGCGTACGAGGCGGTTGGCATTGGCGAACACGCCCTCGCCGAGAGCGACAGCTGTGGGGTTGGATCGGGGTTCGCCGCGCAGGCGATCGAGTGAGGCTTGGGCATTGGTGCGCGCGGTACGCGCGGCGACGCGGGCATCCCGACGCATGTCGGCATCGTCGGCAAGCAGCGTGGAAAAGTATACGCGATATGCTTCGATCATCGTCGCCAGCGCCGGCTGCAAGTGCTCCCAGGTCGGCCACAACGCGTAGGCAAGCAGCGCAAACGCGCTGCCGACGACGGTGGCGACGGCGCGTGCGGCCATCGTCTCTCCGGGCGGCGTACCATAGAAGGCAAGCAGGATGACGATCAAGCCGGTCAACATGGTCACGCCGATCCCGTAGTTGACCGTCGCCAGCATGCGAAAGCCGATGCCGAGCAGAGCGAGCAGGGCAAGCCGCGTCCATGGATCATCGAAGGCATAGTGCAGCAGGATGGAGGTGAGCACCAGCCCGAGCAGGGTGCCGGCCACGCGCAGCAGGCCGAAGGTGAAGGTGCCGGCGAAGTCCGGCTTGAGCACGATTGCCACCGTCATCGGTACCCAATAGGCATGACTGCCGCCGCCGACGTGGCCGTAGAGGCGTTCGCCGACGATGGCGAGGCACACGCACACGCCCAGGCGCAGGGCATGACGGAATGCGACCGACTGCAAGTGGACGTTGGCGCGTAGCGTGGCGATGGGGCTCGCCGGGCGCAGCGGGGCGGGCAGGCTCGCTTCCTGCGCTTCGGCGGCGCGCTCGCCGTGCGCACCAGCGAACGCGGCGTTGCGGATCGCTGCGCGCAATTGTCCGCCCAGCGCCTGCGCGCGCACGAGTGCAACGGTGAGCGTGCGTTGTCGCGCAGTGGCCGTGTCGCGATCAAGGGATTCAAGCGCAGTGAGTGCGGCGTCGTAGCCTTCGATGGCGCCACTCGTGGCCTCGGCGCTGGTCGCGTGTTCGAGCGCTTCGCCCACGCCATTGAGGGTACGCGAGGCGTATTCGCGCAGGCGCAGCAGGGTGCGGCGCGCATCGTCCTCGGGCAGGGTGCTGGTCAAATCGGCCAGTGCAAGGAGTTCCAGGCGGATGCGCTCGACGATGCGTGCGAGCACGCGGAAGCGTTCCATCTCGGCACCGCGAGCGCGATGCGCGCCGTTGAGCAAAAGTTCGATGTCGAGCAGACCTTGGGTGACGGGCGGTGCGCATTCGAGCCGATTCGGCGCGAGTGGGCGATGGGTGATCGTTGCCAGCTCACGAAACACGCGCGCGATGGCAAGTCGCTCGGGCCGATAGCGTTGCAGCGGCCAGGCCGCGAGTGCGAGCAAGGTTTGCAGCAGGCCACCGATGAAGATCAGCGCGCCAGCGCTTGCGGCAGTACGCAAATCCAGCGGCTGCGAGCCCATGACGATGAGCAGAATCACGCACGTCAGACCGGCGCGACCGGCGTTCGGGCCGAGCGCAACCAGCATGCCGGCCGCCACGCCGCAGATCAGCGCAGCGAGGGTCATGGCGAGTGTGTGCGCACCCAGCAGGCCGCCAACGAAGGCCGACATTCCCGCGCCAAGCGAACCGAGCAACATGCGTTGCATGCGCAGCCGATACGGCCCGGGTTGATCCAGAAACATCGTGTTGAGCGCGCCCGAGGCGATGCCCAAGCCAATCGCCGTGTGCCCCGTCGCAAGACCGACACCCAGCGGCAACACCATGCCGACGACGTTGCGCAAGGCCACGCGCAGCGGTACGTCGCGCGGTTTCAACTGGGTCAGGCTGCGAATCATGCCGTGATTCTACGGCATGCGTTGTGCGCGTCGGGTTGCGGCGTAATCGTTCAGAATCAGGGTAGCGGAGCGATTCCCAATACGGTACGCAATTCCTTTTGTGCGGCCACGAAATCGGCTTTGAAATCGGATCGCGTCATCAGTACTGCGGCGATGGCCGATCCGGCAATGCGGCCCATTTCGACATCCGAGCGATAGTGCACGCCGGCGATGACGCGGTTGTCGCCGTATTCCCAGGCGCGGCGCATCAACTCGGCTTTTTTCTCCGGCACCATGTCGGCGAGCACGATGCCCATCAGTGTGCCCAGTGTGGTGTGGCCAGACGGCCAAGCCCCCGAGTTCGACATGCTCGTGCTGGCACGCAGGGGCTCGACGAGGTTGTTGAGCACGTAGGGACGGGGCCGATTGAAACCCTTCTTCGCTGGTTTGACGATGACATCTTCGGTTTTGATCAAACGCTCGGACAGTGCTGCCAGCTTTGGCAAGGACGCAGCCTCGAACTTGACGCCAAGCACGTCGGCGAAACGCCAGATGCTCTCCTCGCTGTCCGCGCGCGCGCGTTCGGCCATGGCGGGTGTGCGTGCGATCTGGATGGTCAGGATTTCGCCGAGTTCCTTGAGGGTCTGTGCCGAGTCGTCAGCCGGAGGCGGAGGCAGGATGTGCAACAGATCGACTTGATGCGCGTCCAGATACGGCCTCACTTCGGCTGCGGTGCCCGTGACGTGGGCAATCAGGAGAGCGACAGCGACGAGGCGTGATTTCATGGTGTGCATTTTTCCTCTATCCGTGGATCCGCGTACACGGGATGTGCAGCGCATGTGTGCATCGTGGGCATGTTTCATGACGATTTCGTTTCAGTGCGTGGTGGTGTGGATTCGGAAACATGAATGTAAGGGCGTTGCAGCAAAACGGAAATGTGCGCGCCATATCGTGCGCCGCTCCGTTGCTCATTTCTCAAAAGAACCCGAATCATGTCGAACATTCTCTGCGCGCACGTTTCGTCGCGATCGCTGCGCCGCGCGGCTTCTCCTTTGTATCCTGCTGTCTTGCTGCGGCGGCGCCCGCTCGCATTGGCCATGATTTTGGCGATATTTCCAGTCACCGGCCTTGCCGCCGATGCGCTGGCGGACATGGCGGCATCCGCCGAAGGCGCAGAGGCGAGTGCCGTTTCCACGCCGCAGTTGCAGGAAGTCGAGGTCAAAGCCAGTTCGGCGCGCTCAGCGATGACGATGGCACCGGTGCAGAGCGAGCTCGACATCACTCAGCCGACGTCGATCATCGGCCTCGACTGGATCAGCAACCACGAGCCGCCGACCTCGGATTACGCGCAGATCGCGGCGATGGCGCCGTCGGTGACCTCAATCAGCCCCGCGGGCCCCGGTCTCGGCGAAGCCAAGCAGGTGACGATGCGCGGCTTCAACGACAACCAGTACAACGTTACTTACGATGGCATTCCGTTTGGTGATACCAACGATTTTTCGCACCACACATCGAGCTACTTTCCGGCGAAGATGATCGGCCAGGTCGCGGTCGACCGTGGCCCGGGCGGCGCGAGCACCATCGGCGAAGCGACGTTCGGTGGCACGATCGCGCTGCGCTCGAAGGATCCGCTCGATCAGTTCGAGGTGATCCCGACGCAGACTTTCGGCAGCTACTCGACCAGCCTGAGCCATCTCGAAGTCAATTCGGGCCGCATGGACGGCCTGGGCGGCGGCAAACTGATCGCCAGCGCTCAGTATTACGACAGCGATACATTTCGCACCGATTCGGGCGTGCATCGCAAGACGGCATATATCAAGTACGTCCAGCCGGTCGGCGAAGATACCGAAATCACCCTGCTTAGCAACTACAACGACATCAAGTTCAACAATCCGAACAAAGGCACGCTGACGCAAGCGCAGATCGATACGCTCGGGCGCGATTTCGGCCTCAATCACGATCGATTTTCGACCGACTGCACTTGCTATAACCATCAGGTCAAGCAGACCGACATGGAGTATTTCGGCATCAAGAGCACGTTGACGCCGGACTGGACGCTCGACAACAAGCTTTACACCTACTACTACAACAACGACAGCAACGAGTCACCGACGATCGGCACGAATGCGTCGAAGACCAACATGGGCGGTGCCTACAAGGTCAACCGTTATCGCGCCTACGGCGATGTGCTCACGCTGACGCGCGCGCTGGCCAACGGCGAGCTGCGCTTCGGCGGCTGGTACGAAATGCAGAAGAACGAGCGCTATCAGCTTCTGCTCGACTACACGCTCGGCGGCATCCACGACGTCAAGTCGGGTAAACCCGATTCGAGTTCGTACAAGTACACCATGGACGACTGGCTGCGCACCACGCAGATCTACGCCGAATACGCGTGGAAGGCAAACGATGCGCTGACCGTGACGCCGGGCATCAAGGGCCTGCAGTTCCAGCGCGCGATCGAGGCGCCGATCAATCAGACGACGAAGACGCCGCTGTACTACGACCAGACCTGGCGCAAGGCGCTCGGCTACCTCGCCGCGAACTACCTGCTGACTTCGGAATGGAGCGTGTATGGTCAGGCCGCGCAGGGCTTTCTTGCGCCGAACCTCAACCAGTTCTACGTGCCGCATCCCGAGAACAACCAGACTGCGCCGCAGCAGACGATGAATTATCAGTTCGGCACGGTGTACAAGACTGAGCGCTTCAGTGCCGACGCAGACGTGTTCTACATCGACTACAAAAACTTTCCGCTGTCTTCGGTCGATCCGGTCACCAAGGATCCGATCTTCGCACTGGCAAAAGGCGCGCGACTGCACGGCATCGAGGGCACGGCGACGTACTATTTCGGCAGAGGGGTCAGTGCGTTTGCGAACTTCTCGACGATCGACGCACAGTTCAAGCGCTCCAGCCTCGATCTGCCGAATGTGCCGGACGGCACGATGGCGCTCGGCCTTTCCTACGAGGGCGGCGGCCTGTTCGGTTCGATTTCGAGCAAATACGTCGGCGAGCAGAAGGTCTACAACGGCAATTTCAATCCAGACGATGCGACGACGGTGACCGCATTCGGCAAATCGAGTGGGTTCTGGCAGACCGCGTTCAGTCTGGGCTACGGGCGCAACGTCGAGGATTCGTTCATCAAGAGCTACAAGTTCCGCCTGCAGGTCGAGAACGTGTTCAACGCACACCACCAGGTCGCCGACTCGATCAAAAACGGCAATATCTACTACCTCGTGCTGCCGGGGCGCAATTGGTACGCGTCGATGTCGCTCGGGCTTTGGTGACGCGCGAAGGAAGGGGCCCGGTCGCCGGGCCCTACCGATTGGTCAATTGAATTTCGATCCGCCGGTTCTTCGCGTAGGCGACGTCGGTATCCTGCGGGTCGAGCGGTTGGAACTGACCGAAGCCGTTGGCCGAGAGATGGCGCGGCTGGATGCCTTGCACCACGAGTTGTTTGACGATGGCGGTGGCGCGTGCGGTCGATAATTCCCAGTTCGAGGGAAATGCGTCGGTGTGGATCGGGCGCTTGTCGGTGTGGCCGTCGATGCGCAGTACCCAGTCGAGGCTGGACGGGATTTCGGCGGCGACCTCGTTCAAGGTTTTCGCAAGCTTTGCCATCGATGTCTGCGCCTCGGGGCTCAATTCGGCGGAACCCGTCGCGAACAGGATGTCGGTCGGCACCACGAAGCGGTCGCCGACGACCTGGATGTCGGCGCGGTTGCCGAGTGCTTCGCGCAGTTTGCCGAAGAATTCCGAGCGGTACTTTTCGAGTTGGTTGACCTTGTTCGCGAGCGCGAGGTTCAGCTCCTTGCCGAGTTCGGCGATCTTCACGTCCTTGTCTTTGACGTTCTTGTTGGCGATCTCGAGCGCGGCCGTGATCTGCTTCAACTGCTCCTGCACCGCGGCGAGCTGGCGGTTGAGCAGTTCGACTTGCGCGGCCGATTTGGCGTTGAGATCGGTCGCGGCGACGAGGTCCTTTTTCGAGGCGTCGAGTTGCGCGGCCATCTGCGCGACCTGCTGTTCGAGTTGGGTCTTCAGTTCGGTCAGCGCGGCGATATCGGCGCTCAGTTTGGCCGCTTCCGCATGCGCCGCATCGAGGGCGGTATGGGATTGGCCGAGCGAGGCCGACAATTCGTTGACCCTGGCGTCGAGCTTGGCCTTTGCGTCCTGCGCCAGCGACAGCGTCTGCGCGAGCTGGGCGATCTGCGCGTTGAGGTCGGCCAGCGCCTTGTTCTTGCCGGCGAGCGTCTGCGACAGCACGAACTGGCCGATCGCGAACAGCAGCAGGACGAAGATCATGACCAGGATCAGGCTGGTCAGCGCATCGACGAATCCCGGCCAGATGTCGAGCCCTCTACGGCGGCGTGCGAGTGAGTTCATGCCGGCTCTGTAGTTCGCGGACTGCGGTGAGTGCTTTGGCCGTCATTCCCGCGAACGCGGGAATCCATCTTGATTGGTTCCGAAGAGAAAAACTGGATTCCCGCTTTCGCGAGAATGACGGTGGAAGAGGATACTGCCGCGCGGAGATTCATCCGCGATGTGCTCCATTTTTTGCGTCGACGGCAGCGGCGATGGTGCGCGAGAGTAGACGGAATTCTTGGCGCAGATCGTCGCTCATGCGCGCGCCGTTGCCCGGCGTGGCGGCGAGCGTCTTCAGCACGTTCTTCAATTCTTCCTGGGTTTCGCTCATGCCGCGCATTTCGCGCGATTCGCGGCCGAGCAGGTCGGCCAGGCGCGCGAGTTGCGCGTTCAGCTCGCCGAGTTGCTCGGACGAATTGCGCCGCTCGCGCTCGGACTCGACCAGCGCGCGCTGCATGCGTTCCAGGCCATCGGCGGTCTGTTCGAGCAGGGCTTGCACATAGGCCGGCACGTTCGCCTCGCCGTCGCCCTGCAATGCGCCGGACGACAGCCGCGTCTGTCCCGACAGCCATTCTTCGAGTTCGTTGTAGAAGCGGTTCTGGGCGTGGCCCGCCTGCAAGTCGAGAAACCCGAGCACCAGCGAGGAGGCGAGGCCGAACAGCGAGGTCGAGAAACTCGTCGACATGCCGGACAGCGGCTCCTTCAGATGTTCTTTGAGATCGTTGAACATCGCGGCCGGGTCGGTGCCGACGCCGAGCGAACCGATGATATCGGCGACCGAGCGGATCGTGACGAGCAAGCCCCAGAACGTGCCGAGCAGGCCGAGAAAAATCGCGAGGCCGACGAGATAGCGCGACAGATCGCGCGATTCCTCCAACCGCAGGTATATCGAATCGAGCAGCGAACGCAGGCTGGTCGTCGACAGCGAGAACTTCGAGCGCTCGCGCCCGGCCAGCATGCGCGCCATCGGCGCGAGCAGCTTCGGCGGCGGCAAGGGGCGTGACGGATCCGATCGTTTGAAGGTCTCGATCCATTCCACCTCGCGCGACAGTTGCAGCACCTGGCGCAGGTTCCAGGCGATGCCGAACAGCAGCACGAGGAGAATGACGCCGTTGAAGAACGGATTCGCCTGAAAGTTCGCGAGCAGCCTCGGTGCGAGCAGACCGGCCAGGACGGCGACGGCGATGAGGAATCCCCCCATCCAGACGAGCGCTTGAGTCGGTTTGGTCATGGTGAGTGCGGTTGCCCGACGATCCTGGATAGGCGAAGTCTGATTTGACCGGATTTCGCGCGCAAAGGTTCCGCATTCGACGTCGCTTTGCCTTCGCACGCGATATACCCCGGATCGGGGGAAAGTGTGACAATGAGCACGCTTAATCAGCCGCAAGGGGGTGCGGATGAAGACGTTGGTTGTCCAATCGTATCGCACGCGCGATGTCGCGCCGTGGCTCAACGACTGTCTGCGCACGGTGCGCGAGTGGGCGGCTTTGCGCGGCTACACGCATGAATTTCTCGATGATCGGTTTTTCGATTACTCGCCGGCGTGGGTGCGCGATCGTTGCGGCGCGCAGGTGCTGCCGGTCACCGATATTGCGCGTCTGTATCTCTTGCGGGAAAAGCTGCGCGGCGAATGGGATCGGGTCGTCTGGATCGATGCCGACGTGCTGGTTTTCGATCCCGACCGCTTCGTTCTCGACGAGGCCGCGCCGTATGCGTTGTGCTTCGAGCAGACCTTCTCGTTCCAACCCGATTTCGGCATGCATATCGGCGAAGCCATCAACAATGCGGTGATGTTTTTTGTCGGGAGCCATCCGTTGATCGATTTCTGGATTTGCGCGGCGGAGGAAACCCTGCGTGCATCCGAGCCGGATCGAATCGCGGCAACGCAGGTTGGCACCCGTTTTCTGTCCGCGCTGGGCAATGCGATGCCGATCCGGACGATGCGCAACGTGGGTTTGTTTGTGCCGCCGTTGATTCGGGATATCGCCGCTGGCGGCGGCGTGGCGCTCGATCGGTGGGCCGAACGGTTACGGCAGCCGATCGCAGCCGCCAATCTTTGCCGGTCGATGCAGGATCGGGAATTCAGCGGCGCCACGGTGGGCGCGGCGGAAATGCAGAAGGCAGTAAACCGGTTGCTGCAAACGCGAGGCGGCGTCGTCAACGATCGCGTCGGCACCTCGCAAGCGTGTCCGTTTCACAACGTCGTCAGGTTCGCATAAGCCAGCACCAGCCATTTCGACCCTGCCGCCTCGAAGTTGATTTGCACGCGCGCATGCGCGCCGGCGCCTTCGGCGTCGACGATCACGCCGTCGCCAAAACTCGCGTGGCGCACGCGCTGGCCAAGTTTCAACTGGGCGACTTCCAGGGCATCAGCAGCGTAGTGGTTCGCCGACAATGGCCGCGAGACCTGCACCCGCGGGCGTACTTCGTGCAGCAACTCGCGCGGCAACTCGTGCAGGAAACGCGAAGGGCGGTTGTAGCTTTCCATGCCATGCAAACGACGCGATTCGGCATACGACAGCAGCAGCGTTTCGCGCGCGCGCGTGATGCCGACGTAGGCGAGGCGGCGCTCTTCCTCGATGCGACCGGGTTCGTCGAGCGAGCGTTGGTTCGGGAACAGGCCATCTTCGAGGCCGACCAGAAACACGATCGGAAACTCCAGCCCCTTGGCCGAGTGCAGGGTCATCAATTGCACGCAGTCTTCCCAGGCTTCGCCCTGCGATTCGCCGGCTTCGAGCGCGGCGTGGGCGAGAAAGGCGGCCAACTCGCTCAAGTTCGCTTCGAGGTCTTCGGGGGTGCGCTCGAAGCGGCTGGCGACGTTGACCAATTCGTCGAGGTTCTCCACGCGCGACTCGGCGCTGCCGCGCGAATCGGCTTCGTAGAAATCGCGCAGGCCGCTCTTCTGGATCGCGAGGTCGATTTGTTCGGCCAGGGTCAAGCTCGCGTCGTCGCGACTGTCGGCGTGCGCAGCGTTTCCCTCTCCTTCATCGCCGGCGATGGGCGAGGGGAGTGGGGGGAGGGTGCCCGCACAATCGCGGGCGAGGCTTTCGATCAAATCGACGAAGCTGCGCAGCGCATTTTTCGCACGTCCGGCCAAGCCGCCGGCGATGAACTCGGCGAGCGTCGCATCCCACAACGAGCTGGCATCGCGGCGTGCGCGCTGGCGCAGCGCATCGAGCGTGCGCGTGCCGATGCCGCGCGTGGGCGTGTTGATGGTGCGCTCGAACGCGGCGTCGTCGTGGCGATTGGCGACGAGGCGCAGATAGGCGAGCGCGTCCTTGATTTCGGCGCGGTCGAAAAAACGCAAGCCGCCGTAGACGCGATAGCGGATGTCGTGCTGGATCAGTTGTTCTTCGAAATTGCGCGACTGCGCATTCGAGCGGTACAAAATCGCGCAGTTGCGCGCATTGCCGCCCTCGCGCAGGTGCGTGCGAATCGCTTCGATCACGTAACGCGCTTCGTCCTGCTCGTTGTAGGCGGCATACAGCGAAATCGGCGCACCGGCATCGCCCGCCGTCCACAATTGCTTGCCGAGGCGCTGCGGATTGTTGGCGATGATCGCGTTGGCGGCCTTGAGGATCGTCGCCGTCGAGCGGTAATTTTGTTCGAGGCGAATCGTCTTTGCACTCGGAAAATCGCGCAGAAAGTGCTGCACGTTCTCCACCCGCGCCCCGCGCCAGCCGTAGATGGCCTGATCGTCGTCGCCGACCACGAATACCTTGCCGCCATCGCCGGCGAGCACGCGAATCCACGCGTATTGCAGCGTGTTGGTGTCCTGGAATTCGTCGATCAGCAAATGCCGCCAGCGCTCGCGATAATGCGCGAGCAAGGCCGCATCGGTGAGAAACAACTCATGTGCGCGCAGCAGCAACTCGGCGAAGTCGACGAGGCCGGAACGCTGGCACTGCTCTTCGTACGCCGCGTAGATATCGACGAGGCTGCGCGTGAGCGGATTGCCTTCGCGCTCGAAACTCGCCGGGCGCTTGCCTTCGTCTTTCGCCGTGTTGATGAACCACATCGCCTGGCGCGGCGGGAACCGCGATTCGTCCAGGCCCAGTGTGGCGACGGTGCGCTTGATCAGGCGCAATTGATCGTCCGCGTCGAGAATCTGGAACGTCTCCGGCAGCTTCGCCTCGCGCCAATGTTGGCGCAGCAGGCGATGGGCGATGCCGTGAAACGTGCCGATGGTCAGGCCGCGCGTGTTGGCCAGCGAGGCGCGTTCGAGCAGCGTCTGCGCGCGTGCGCGCATCTCGCCCGCCGCCTTGTTGGTGAACGTGACCGCGAGCACCGACCAGGGCGAGGCGCGCTCGACTTCGAGCAACCAGCCGATGCGATGCGTGAGCACGCGCGTCTTGCCCGAGCCCGCGCCCGCCAGCACCAGATAGTGACCGCACGGCGCGCTGACCGCTTCGCGCTGGGCCGGGTTCAGATCGTCGAGCAAATAGGAAACATCCATCGCGCGCATTGTAGCGGTGAGCGAGGATTTCGGCGTGGCGTTGCGAGTGGCCGCGAATCTGCGGTCGTGTTGCTGCGGCAAGTGCAAACAAGCGGATGGGGGAGAGAAGCGCCCGATCAGCTTGCCTGCGGCTCCATCGCGATGCGCATCGACAGGTCGATGGCGCGCACATGCTTGGTCAGCGCGCCGACCGAGATGAAATCGACGCCAGTCTCGGCGATTTCGCGCAGGCGTTCGAGGGTGACGCTGCCGGAGACTTCCAGCGCCACGCGCCCGGCGACGTGGGTGACGGCGCGGTGCAGGTCGGCGGGTGAAAATTCGTCGAGCATGATGCGGTCGACGCCGGCGGCGAGCGCCTGATCGAGTTCGGCGAAATTTTCCACTTCCACTTCGAGCAGCAGCGTGGGATGCGCGGCGCGCGCCGCGGCGACGGCGGCGGCGAGCGAGCCGGCTGCGGCGATATGGTTTTCCTTGATGAGGATGGCATCGAACAGGCCGATGCGGTGATTGCTCGCGCCGCCGCAGCGCACGGCGTACTTCTGCGCGTAACGCAAACCGGGAATCGTCTTGCGTGTGTCGAGGATGCGCGTGCGCGTGCCGCGCACGGCGTCGGCGTACTGCGCGGCGACGGTGGACGTGGCAGAAAGAGTCTGTAAAAAATTCAGCGCCGAGCGTTCCGCGCCAACCAGTGCGCGTGCGTTGCCGCGCAGCGTGCACAAAGTTGCGGCGGCGGCGACGCGATCGCCGTCGCGTGCCAGCCATTCGATCGCAACGGCAGGATCGCGCGCGCGGAAACAGGCGTCGAACCAGGGCGTGCCGCAGAGCACGGCATCCTCGCGCGTGATCACCGTGGCGCTGGCTGTCGCGTCGGCGGGCAGCAGGTCGGCGGTGGCGTCGCCCGCGCCGAAATCTTCGGCGAGTGCGCGCGCCACGTCTTGTGCGACGAGGGCGGCATCGGGCGGAAGCAACTCGCTCATCCAGTCAGAGCGGAAAGCCGTGCAATTGCAGCGTGCCGATGCCTTCGTCGGCGAGCATCACCGGGATATCGTCCTCGATGCGGTAGATGACCTTGCCGTCGGTCGTGATCAGGCCGGCCTTGAGCGGTGCGGACACGCTTGCGCCGGCAACGGTCTTGATCGCGGCGGTCGCGATCTCGTGGTTGAGCGCGTCGAGTTGCGGGCGACCGAGCGGTTTGACCGGGACTTTGCTTACCGGATCGCAGAGGATGTCGAGCAGACGTTTGTCCATGCAGTGAAGATGCGTGATGCGTGAAGTGCCCGTAGAATAGCGTTTTTGCACCGGCCTCGCCATGAACCAGCACACCGCGCCAGCGCGCATCGGCATCGTCATGGGCTCGCGCTCGGACTGGGAAACGATGCGCCACGCCGCTGAAACGCTGGCCAGACTCGACATCGCCCACGACGTGCAAGTCGTCTCCGCGCATCGCACGCCGGACCTGCTGTTCGACTACGCCGAGCAGGCCGCCGCGCGGGGGCTCAAGGCGATCATCGCCGGCGCCGGCGGCGCCGCGCATCTGCCCGGCATGCTCGCGGCCAAGACCGCACTGCCCGTACTCGGCGTACCGGTGCAGTCGCACGCGCTCAACGGCATGGATTCGCTGCTGTCGATCGTGCAGATGCCGGCCGGCGTGCCGGTGGCGACGTTCGCGATCGGCAAGGCCGGGGCGACGAATGCGGCGCTGTTCGCTGCCAGCCTGCTCGCGCTCGACGACATCGCCGTGGCGAAGGCTTTGCACGAGTTCCGCGCGGTGCAGACGCAAGCCGTGCTCGACAAACCCGACCCGCGCACATGAAAACCATCGGCATCCTTGGCGGCGGCCAACTCGCGCGCATGATCGCGTTGGCCGGCGCGCCGCTCGGCGCACGCTTTCTCGTCGTCGACAACGTCGCCGATGCCTGCGCGAGTCAGGTCGCGCCGCAGATTACCGCCGACTGGCGCGATTTCGCCGCGCTCGAAGACTTCGCCAAACGCATCGACGTGGCCACATTCGATTTCGAGAACGTGCCGGCCGACACCGCGCACTGGCTGGCCGAACGCGTCGCCGTGTTTCCCAATCCGCGCGCGCTCGCCACGACGCAAGATCGTCTCGTCGAGAAAACATTGTTTCGCGAACTGGGCCTCGACACGCCCGCGTTTGTCGCCGTGGACAGTCGCGCCGATCTCGATCACGCGCTGGTCGAAATCGGTTACCCGGCCGTGTTGAAGACCCGCCGACTCGGTTATGACGGCAAGGGTCAGTTCCGGATCAAGTCTCCAGCCGATATCGATGTCGCCTGGGCGGCGCTCGGCGGGGCGGCGCTGATCCTCGAAGCCTGGGTTGCGTTCGAATGCGAAGTCTCGCTCGTTGCCGTGCGCGGGCGCGATGGTGCCTTTTCCACATATCCACTCGTGCAGAATTGGCACGAAGAGGGCGTCCTTTCGGCCACGCTGGCGCCCGCGCCGAATTCCGAAGGGTTGATCGAAGCCGCCACGCGCCACGCGCGCGCGATCGCCGAACATCTCGATTACGTCGGCACGTTCGCGCTGGAATTGTTCGTCAAGGATGGCCAGTTGCTCGGCAACGAGATGGCGCCGCGCGTGCATAACTCCGGGCACTGGACGATCGAAGGCGCGCCGTGCAGCCAGTTCGAAAATCACGTGCGCGCGGTGCTCGGCTTGCCGCTCGGCGACACGTCGGTACTCGGCACGGCGGTGATGCTCAACTTCATCGGCGAGCTGCCTGATGCGACTTCCGTGCTCGCCGAACCGCGCGCGCATTGGCACGACTACGGCAAGTCTCCACGCGCAGGCCGCAAGGTCGGCCATGCGACGCTGTGCGCGGCAACCGTCGCCGAAATGCGCGAGCGCCTCGTCCACGTCGCGCGCGCGCTCGGGCGCGAGGCGCAGGCCGCCCCGGTGCTTGCCGCGTTGTAGAACGACAGGCACGTCGTTTTCGCTGAAGACCATCATGTCGATTGCGACCGTTGCGCGCGAGCGAAATCCGACGTCGCGCGATGGGTGAGCGCGGGCTTCCGTCGCGCGCGTGGTACGCTGCCGCGGTAACCACGGGGAATCGCGGATGGCAGCGCGGAAATCGCTGGGTGTGCTCGATCTGGTGTTGTTCAACACCGTGGCCATCGTCGGCCTGCGCTGGGTGGCGTTGGCCGGGCATTCGGGGCCGTCGTCGCTGACCCTGTGGCTGCTCGCGGCGCTGGCGTTCTTCATCCCGCAGGGTCTGTGCGTGATGACGCTGTCGTCGGCGCTGCCGAAGGAAGGCGGCCTGTACGTGTGGGTCGGCGAAGCGTTCGGCGAACGCCAGGGCTTCCTGGTCGGCTGGGTGTATTGGGCGTCGACGTTGCTGTATTTCCCGACGTTGGCGCTGAGCACGGCGATCTTCGGCCTGTACATCTTCAACGGGCGGTTCGCCGCACTGGAACACGCGCACGCCTACGCCATCGGCGCGTCGCTGGCGCTGCTCGCCATCGCGCTGGCCTGCAATACGGTGGGCAGCAACGCCGGGCGCTGGTTGCAAAACCTGGGTGGACTCGCGCAATGGCTGCCTTCGCTGGTGGTGATGGTCGTGGGCATGGTCGCGTTGTTCGCCGACGGATCGGCCACGCCGATGCCGGCGGCATCGTTCGCGCCGTCGTTTTCCAACTTCGACACGATCATTTTCTTCTCGCAAATCTGCTTCGCCTATGCGGGACTGGAACTCGCCTTGATTCTCGCCGGCGAAATCCGCGAACCGCGGCGCACGATTCCGCGCGCGCTGCTGATTTCCGGCGTCGTCATCGCCGCCATCTACATGCTCAACACCCTGGCGCTGATGTGGGCGTTGCCGGCGGAGGACATCTCGATCATCGCCGGGGTCAATCAGGCCATCTCGCAAGCCGGTGCCGCACACGGCATGCCATGGCTCGGGCCGCCGGTGGCGTTGCTGATGACCTTGGCCGGCGTCGGCGGACTGGGCGCGTGGATGATCGGTACCGCGCGCCTGTTGTTCGTCGGCGGCATGGATCGCCTGCTGCCGCCTGCGCTCGCGCGCGTGCATCCGCGCTGGGGTACGCCCTACGTCGCGTTGCTGGTGCAGGGGACGCTCGCCGCGCTGTTCGTCGTCATCGCCAATCAGGGTGCCTCGGTGCATACCGCGTACCTGATTCTGGTCGACGCCACCGCGATCTTGACGTTTATTCCCTATCTTTACCTGTTCGCTGCGGCCATTGCCTTGCGCACGCACATCGTACGCACGACCGGCGCGCTCGCCATTCCCGGTGGCACGTCGGGCAGCCTGCTCGTCAACGGCATCGGCTTTCTCACCACCGTCGGCGCCATCGTGCTGGCGCTGGTGCCGCCGTCGGACACGAGCGACAAGGCGGAATTCTTCCTCAAGGTACTCGGCGGCACGCTCGGATTTGTCGTTGCCGGCCTCGTGTTGTACCGGCTGGCGAAACGCCGCGCGCAGCGTTAGCGCGCACGTTCAGACGCCGCTTGCCGCGTCGGGCGACTCGCGCAGCACGCGGAACAATTCGCGCATGGCATGCGGCGGCGTGCCGCGCTCGCGTTCGTTGCGCGCCTGGCGGGCGAGCGTGCGCAGGCGCTGGCGGTCGGCCTGCGGGTGTTGCGCGAGATAGTCGTTGAGCGCGTCATCGCCGCCGTCGATCAGGCGGTCGCGCCATTGCTCGATGCGATGCAGGGCGGCAGCCTCGCGGCGCACGTCGCCGCGGTCGTGTTCGAGCGTGGCGCGGATCGCATCGAGCTCGGCATCGTCGAGCTTGCGCATCTGCTTGGCCAGAAACTGCGTCTGCCGCTTGCGCGCAATCTGCTGCGTGACCGCGCGCGCGCGGCGAACTTCGTCGCGCAGGTCGTCGTCGAGTGGAACCCGACCCAACTGGGTGTCGGTCATCTCGACCAGCGCGTGCGCAAGGCGCAGCACGTCGAGCGCTTCGCGACGCAATTGGCTGCGACTGGGAGCGTCGTTGGTGTCGGCAGGGTCGAAATCGTGATCGTGTGGGGGCATGTCGAAAAACCTGAGCGTATTTCCGCGTTGACGCAAAGGCGCTCTGAAATTGTCGCTGGCTTCGCCGATAATAGCCGATTGACCCCAAAGGCTGCCGAGTGAACACCGTCATTGCCGCACAAACCAGCGCCATGCGCGAGGACGACAGCCTCGCCCAGCTCGATCGCCTCGCCGAACTGGCCGAGGATGTGATTCGCCGCTGTCGCGCCGCCGGCGCGAGCGAAGTCGAAGTCGGCGCCAGCATCGAGACCGGGCTCAACGTCGGCGTGCGCCTGGGCGAAGTGGAGACGGTGGAGCACTCGCGAGATCGCGGCTTTGGCGTGACCGTGTATTTCGGCAAGCGCAAAGGTTCGGCGAGCACCGCCGATCTCGCCGCCGACTCGATCGGCAAAACCATCGAGCAGGCGTGTGCCATCGCGAAGTACACCGAGGCGGATCCCTGCGCCGGGCTTGCGGATTCGGCGCGCCTCGCCGTCGATTTTCCCGATCTGGATTTATGGCACCCCTGGCACATCGATGCGCACGAAGCCATTCGCCTGGGGCTTGCCATCGAGGATGCGGGGCGCGCCATCGCCGGTATCGAGAACTCCGAAGGCGCCTCGGTGCAGGCCGGCGAGGCTTTGTCGGTATTGGCCACATCGGCCGGATTTCTCGGGCGCGAACGCGGCACACGCCACATGCTCTCGTGCGCGCTGATCGCCGAGGACGACGCCGGCATGCAGCGCGACTACTGGTACGAATCGGTGCGTGCGGCGGAGGATTTCGGCGATCCCGCCGCCATCGGGCGCATCGCCGCCGAGCGCACCCTCGCGCGGCTGAATGCGCGCGAGTTGTCCACGCGCGAATCGCCCGTGCTGTTCGCGCCCGAGGTCGCGCGCGGATTGATCGGCCATCTGATTTCGGCGGTGTCGGGCGGTGCGCTGTATCGCAAGTCGAGTTTCTTGCTCGATCACGCAGGGAAAAGCGTCTTCCCGGATTTCGTGGGCATCATCGAAAAACCGCATCTGCGGCGCGGAAACGCCTCGGGCAACTTCGATGGCGAGGGCGTGGCGACGAGCGAGCGCGCACTGATCCGCGGCGGCGTGCTCGAACGCTATGTTCTCGGCAGCTACTCCGCGCGCAAGCTCGGCCTCGAATCCACCGGCAACGCCGGCGGCATCCACAATCTGATCGTGAAAACGGGCGGCGACGACTTCGCCACGATGCTGGCCAGACTCGGCACCGGTTTTCTCGTCACCGAACTGATGGGGCAGGGCGTGTCGATCGTGACCGGCGATTACTCGCGCGGCGCATCGGGATTTTGGGTCGAGAATGGCGCGATCGCCTACCCGGTGGAAGGCGTCACCATCGCCTCGAATTTGCGCGACATGTTCCGCCGCATCATGGCCATCGGCGCCGACGTCGATCCACGCTCGCACATCCTGACCGGCTCGATTCTGATCGAGCGGATGACCATCGCCGGGGCGTGACGACGCACGCATGTCGAGACATGGAATTCATTCGATGTCAGGGACGAATGTCGATGGTGCAGTATGCGGACATGGCATGGTATGGCCGACATTGCAGGCACTCGAACTCGTACCCTTGCATCTTCACCGAGGGGGGGGGGTAAATTCAATATTGCAGGGGTAGCAAATTTGCTGGGGTAGCAATGATGAAAGCTTCTACGATTGTAAGTTGTATTCTTTTGGCCACGGGTTGCATTGGGTTGACGGCGTGTTCCGGTGTCAGGTGGCGCGTTTATGTCGACTGCGATGTGCGAAACGGAAGCAAAAGTTGCAGGGTGGGCGGAGAAGGTTCGGGGTCAATCCCGCTGAACTTGGCCAATAGATCGACGATGCAAAAATTTCTTGCGAATGTGGCGAGTATTGGAAGCGCGGCGGATTTCTCGATCGACGTTTCCGGGTCGACTATCGCGTACCCAACTTCCGGTCAAGTCACCGTTACCCTTTCGGTTTCGTCTACCGGGGCGGTTGAGGCCGTTGGAGTGTTTCCCTGGATACGCACTGGCAGTGTCATTCGGTTGAGCGATCCCGGCAGCGTGGATGCTTGGGCGATTTCGAACAGCGGCGATGCCGACAGCATGGCCTATGATTTGGTGCCGTTCGAGGCCAATTTTGCCGACGGCAGCAATACCATTGCGGCGACATCGTATTTTCAAGGTGCGGCGACGGCATCATCGGCATCCGAATTCACTTATTGCAACAACGACCCAGGGCATCCATCAGAAGATGCGTGCATGTCGCAGTAACATCGTTCGGACGCTTGCCTACCTCGCGCGCTTCAGCGCGCGAGGTGTTTTGCTGGTACTGATGGCTGTTGGGCCGGTGGCATGTGTCTCGGTTCCGCAATCGTTGCTCGTGGCCTCGGATGCCGAGGGTGCGGCAACTCAGGCTTGGCATTTTGGCGGATTCACCATAGTTCGCACAGACAGCTTCGTGTCAGGCAAGGTTGAGGAAAATTGGGGGCATGCAGCTCATCAAAACTGCGCTGATGGGCCGGTTCGCGCGCAGGTGAGCTGGGTTGATTCACGCATTTCCCGCGAAGATGCGGATGAAGCGTGCAAATGGGTTGTATCCGCTGTGCAATATACGTACAGCTACTCGCCGGAAACCGTTCCGTTACGCGAGTACCGCCTCGATCTGGTGACCGGCGACAAACGGCACAAGACCGGTCGGTGGAGTTGGACGCCACTAGGGATCCTCCAACCTCGCTACGTTGCGCGTTGGCGGCCCGAGGAGAGTAGAACGAGAGCGGACATCGTTGACCTGTTCGCTCACGAAAGTATTCATCTTCTCACACGATTGCGCACGTTGCGAAAGACGATTGAAACAGAAGAGCAGACTGCCTATCTCACTGGAGCATGTGCGCAACTACAAACGACGGGAACGCTGGACAAGCGCCAGTTGCGCAGGGCCGCATTGGTGGAAAACGCGTCGAGCGAGCTTCATGCTTCCAGTGCGGCGGGGATGAGAGTCAGCGAGATGCTGGGCCCTATCGTTAGCGATGACTTGGTTTATTTGAATTCGCAAAATGGCCGTCAGATCACCCATCTGTGCACGCAATCACTGACGGCGTATTTCAAACCCAATTAGGTTCCGCTCACTTGGCGCATTGGCATCGGCTTTATGAGATTCAAGCATGACCTTCGGCGCTTGCCCGTACGCCGCATCTGCCGGACACTGCGCGCACCCGTCCACCGCTGGAGATGTGCATGAGCGTTCCGCCGAACAACGAGTCCTCGTCACACGATGTGTCCACTCCACCGCCGGCAACGGGGGGCGCGATCAGCGCCGAAGAACGGCAGTGGGCGATGTTCGCGCATCTGTCGGCGCTGCTCGGCGGCATCGTCACCGGCCACATGTTTGCCTGGGGCTGTTTCATCGGCCCGCTGGTGATCTGGCTGCTCAAGAAAGACACGATGAAATTCGTCGACGATCAGGGCAAGGAAGCGCTCAACTTCAACATCACGCTTGCCATCGTCGGCATCGCCTTGTTGGTTCTCAGTATCATCACATTCGGTATCGGGTTGTTGGTTGCCGTGCCGCTGGGCGTGATCGCAGCCATCGGTTGGCTCGTGCTGACCATCGTCGCGGCAGTCAAGGCGAATGAAGGCGTGGCCTACCGTTACCCGCTGACGTTGCGGTTGATCAAGTAAGCCGCTGTTTCACGCGGCGGCGCCGAACGCGATGCGCTGTCAGGCCTCGCGTTTGGCGACGAAGCGCGCCAACTTCACGAGCGTGGCGAAGCTCGCGCCGAGCGGCGCCACGGCTTCGATGGCGACGTGCGTGAGGTCGGTCAGGTGAGCGCGCGCACCATCCATGCCGAAGATCGCAGGGTAAGTCGGCTTGGCGTTGGCCACATCCTTGCCCGCCGTTTTGCCGAGGGTGGCGCTGTCGCTTTCGACGTCGAGAATGTCGTCGCGGATCTGGAAAGCAAGGCCGACGGCGTGGCCGTAGCGTTCGAGTGCGGCGAGCATCGCGGTGTCGCGGCAGCCCGCCGCCAGCGCGCCGAGGCGCACCGAAGCGCGGATCAGCGCGCCGGTTTTGTAGACGTGCATGCGTTCGAGCTCGCTCGGCACGAGCGCCTTGCCGACCGCAGCGAGATCGAATGCCTGGCCGCCGGCCATGCCGTCGGCGCCGCAGGCGCGGGCGAGCGTGCGCAGCATCTCGATGTGGTTGGCAGCGTCGCAGGTTAGCTGCGCGTCGCCGGCCAGCACCTCGAACGCGAGCGCTTGCAGCGCATCGCCGGCGAGAATCGCCATCGCTTCGCCGAACACGATATGGCAGGTCGGGCGACCGCGGCGCAGTGCGTCGTCGTCCATCGCCGGCAAGTCGTCGTGAACCAGCGAGTACGCATGAATGATCTCGACCGCACACGCCGACGTATCGAGCGTTTCAGCCTGCGCGCCGAACGCCGTGCCGGTTGCATAGACGAGCACGGGGCGCAATCGCTTGCCGCCACCCAGCACGGCGTAGCGCATGGCTTTGTGCAGTTCGAGTGGGGCGCGATCGTCGTCTGGCAATACCCGTGCGAGGGCGGCGTCGGCGCGCGCGCCCCAGCGCTGCAAGGCCGCAACGGCGGCGTTGTCGGAGTCGATGGGCACGGCGATCGCCTCAGGGAGTCTGTGGGTCGAAATCTTCCGCGGATTCCGGCGCGGCCGGATCGCGCAGCAATTTGACCCGCAACTGCGCGGCGTCGAGCGCATTCTGGCAACCGCGATACAGCGCGATGCCGCGCTCATAGGATTGCAACGATTCGTCCAGGCTCATGTCGCCGCCTTCCATGCGTTCGACCAGTTTTTCCAGCTCGTCGAGCGAGGCTTCGAAGGCGGGGATCGTGGGGGTTTCGGGCGGCGTCGTCGGCATGCGCGCACGCTAACCCAAGCGCGATGCGGAATCAATGCGCGTATCGCTCGACTACGCATGCGGCCTCGATGCGCAAGCGCCCCGCAAGCGGCATCGCCGCATCGGAAACGCACAGCTCAGCGACCGCAAGCAAATCATCGCCGCGATAGATCAGCGCAATGCGCCCGCGTTGCCACGGCGGCACGCCCGCTTCTTGCAGCAGCAGGCGCAGTTCGCGCGTGTGCGCAGTGCCCGCCGGTTTGATGCGCTCGCCACCGCGGCGGAAGCAGACGCGCAGCGGGGGATCCAGCCGCTGCGGCGGATCGAGAGCGATGCGCCTGCCGTCCGGCAAGGGCAGCGGCGAGGCGCCATCCCAGGTTGCCTGCCAGTCATGCGGCAGCGGTGGCAAGGGATGCAGCGCGTGGAGATGATCGCGATAGCGACGCAGCTCGGTGTCGGCGAAGCGCACGCAGGGCTGGCGGTCGTCGGCGGATGTGCGCAGTTGGCGTTCGAGTTCGGCGACATGCAAATGCGTCGGCTCATCCAGGGCGTGTGCGCGCAACCACAGTCGCAGCACTGGGTCGCGCAGGGCCGAGGGCAGGGCGAGCCAGTCACGCCAGAGCAGCGTCGCCGGATCGCGACCACGAATGTGGGCAAGCGCCTTGTGTGCCTCGGCATCGATGAAGTCAGCCGCGCCGCGTGCCCACTGTGCACTATGCGCGAGGGCGACGTGCGCGTCCGGCCAGTGTGCTTGCAGACGCGGCAGAATTTCGCGGCGCAGGAAATTTCGCCGCAAGCGCGTATCGGCGTTGCTCGGATCATCGATCCAGTGCAGCCCATGCGTGTGCGCGTACGTCTGCAAGGCGGCGCGCGGCTGGGCCAGCAAGGGGCGCCAGAGCAGGCCGTGCGCAAACGCGCGCAGCGTGCGCATGCCACCCAAGCCTTGCGGCCCGGCGCCGCGCAACGCTTTCAACAGTACGGTTTCGGCCTGATCGTCGCGATGATGTGCGAGGGCCAGAATCTCCCCGGGTCGAAGGCGGCGTGCGAAGGCCGCCATGCGTGCCGTGCGCGCAGCGTTTTCGAGGCCACCGCCGTGATCGCGTTCGATCTCGACGCGACAGAGATCCAGCGGCACATCGAGCGCAGCGGCGAATGCACGACAATGCTCGGCCCATGCGGCGCTGTCCGCGTGCAGGCCGTGATCGACATGCACCGCGCGCAGCCCGCGCGCCCGGGCTGCAGGAATCTGCGCCAGCGCATGCAGCAACACGCTAGAATCCGCGCCGCCGCTGTAGCCGACGACGAGCGCGCCGGCGGGTAGCACGGCGAGCGCATGGTCGAGGTGGGCGTGGATCGAGGCGATCGACATGTCGCCATGACGCCAGAGACGATGCAAATTTGCAATGCGCAAGGCGGACGCAAGCGACGTTCGCCGCGCGATTTCGGAGGAAGTCGGTCGCCATGCCCCAGCGAACCCTGGCCGAATGGCTCGATTATCAACAAGGCGTGCACGCGCTCGGCGTGGATCTCGGCCTCGCGCGCGTGCGCGAGGTGTGGCAACGGTTGGGCGCGCCGCGCGTCGCGCCGGTCGTCGTCACGGTCGGCGGCACCAACGGCAAAGGCTCGACCGTCGCGTTTCTCGACGCGATGCTCGCCGCCGCCGGGCATCGCGTCGGCTGCTACACCTCGCCGCATCTCTTGCGCTACAACGAGCGCGTGCGCATCGCCGGCATCGACATCGACGATGCCGCACTGATCGACGCGTTCGAGCGCATCGAAGCGGCACGGCTGGAGCAGGCCGCATCGCCGATAACGCTGACCTATTTCGAGTTCGGCACCCTTGCGGCATTGTGGATTTTTTCGCAAAGCAGGCTCGATGCGGCTGTGCTGGAAGTCGGTCTCGGCGGCAGGCTCGATGCGGTCAACATTCTCGACGCCGATGCGGCCATCGTCGTCACCATCGATCTCGATCATCAAGACTGGCTCGGCCACGATCGCGACGCGATCGCGCGCGAGAAGGCCGGCATTTTCCGTGCTACTCGCCCGGCGATTCTGGGCGATGCGGCGGCGCCGGCGGCGTTGGCGCAACGGGCGGGCGAGATCGGCGCAGCCATCGTTCGCGCAGGCAGCGACTATCGTTTCGAGAGCACGGCAGCCGGTTGGCGCTGGCTGTCGCCCACGCGCGAACTTGCGCTGCCCGAGCCCGTGCTCGCCGCACCGGCGCAGCGGGCGAATGCGGCGGCGGCGATCGCGGCCTTGCATGCCTTGCGCGATCGGATCGCCGTGAGCGATGCCGCACTCGCGATGGGGGTGCGCCGTGCGCGCATCGCCGCGCGATTGCAACGATTCGTTCGCCCCGAGACGGCCGAACTCGTGATCGACGTGGCGCACAATCCGCAGGCGGCCGGGGTGTTGGCGCGCTGGCTTGCGCAAGCACCGCCGCGCGGACGCACGCTGGCCGTGTTCGGCGCCCTCACGGATAAAGACGTCGGCGGCATCGTCGAGCCGCTCGCCGCACAAATCGAGCATTGGTTCGTCGCCGGGCTCGACGCCGACACGCCACGCGGTTTTCGCGCGAACGATCTCGTTGCCCGCATGCACGCGTGCGAAGCATCGTTGCGCCACGAGATTCACATCGATATCGACGCGGCGCTGGATGCCGCGCTCGCGCTCGCGCGCCCGGGCGATCGCATTCTGGCCTTCGGTTCGTTCCATGTCGCGGCCCCGGCGATGGCGTGGGCGATTCGCCACGGGTTCGTCACGAATTGAGTGGCGAAACCCGAAGTGAACGCGGGAGCCCTGGTGCGTGGGTTCGGCGCGGGTGCCGGCTATAATCGCCGTACGCAACGGAGAACGCTATGGATGCCGCTTTGAAACAACGCCTGCTCGGTGCTGCGGTGCTGATGGCGCTCGCCGTCATTTTTGTGCCGATGTTCCTGTCCGATCGCGCACGGAACCCGGAAAACGCGGTGCAGAATTTGAATATCCCGCCCGCGCCGGAACGCAATTTCGAAACGCGCAATCTTTCCATCGACGCCGCGAAACCCGCGGTCGCGCAGCCTCCCGCGCCGACCCCGGCGCCCGCGACCAACGAGGGCGGCAAGCCCGCCACGGCGGATACGACCGCCACGCCGCGCGCCGAGGCGCATGAAGCGGTGGTCACGCCCGTACCTTCGACCAAGACGACATCGCCTGCCGCCGCGCCGGCTACGCCGACACCCGTGCCTCCCCCCGCGCCGACGGTGCAGACCGATGGCCGGTTTCTGGTCAACCTCGGCATCTATGCCGATGCGGGGCATGCGAGTGCGCTGGTCGACAAGGTGAAGAAGCTTGGTTACCCGGCTTTCGCCGAGGCAACCGAGTTTGAGGGCAAATCCGCGCAGCGCGTACGCGTCGGGCCATATGCCGATCGTGCCGCGGCGGAGGACGTTCGCCTGAAGATCAAGCAAGTTGATGGCAAGCTGCCGAGCAGCGTCGTGCAGATCGCCGAGATGGAGAAGGCGGCCGAAAAGCCGACGCCGAGCGAGACGAAAACCGCCAAGTCGGAAACGCCGTCGCTGCCGGCGAATCGTGCCGGCGCCTACGTGGTGCAGGCCGGGGCGTTCAAATCCGAGGAGGAGGCGAACAAGCTGCGCGATCGTCTGCGCAACGGCGGCATCGCCGCGTATGTGGAGAAACCGAACGGCGGCGAGACCGCGTTCTGGAAGGTGCGCGCCGGCCCGTATGCCGACCGTACCGGCGCGGACGCGGCGGTGGTCGCATTGAAGCAGAAGTTTCAGGTGTCGGCGATCGTCAAGACGCAGCCTTGAGGCGGGGCGATGAACTGGGCCGATTACGTCATCCTCGCGGCGCTCGGTTTGTCGGTGGCGATGGGGCTATGGCGTGGATTCGTCGGCGAGGTGCTGGCGCTGGCCGTGTGGGCGGTGGCGATCTGGGTGGCGTGGCATTTCGGGCCGCTCGTGTCGACGACCTTCACCGCAGTCGAGTTGCCGTCGGCACGCATTCTGCTCGGCTATGCGGTTTGCTTCGTCGCCGTGCTGATCGCCGGGGTGATCGTCGGGTTCGTGATGCGCAAGCTCGTCGCTGGCAGCGGCCTGTCCGGCACCGACCGCCTGCTCGGCGCGGTGTTCGGCCTTGCGCGCGGTCTGGTTTTGGTCGTCCTCGTCGTGCTGTTGCTGGGATTCACGCCGCTGCCGCGCGATCCTTGGTGGCACGGTTCGTATCTGCTGCCAACGTTCCAGCAGGTCGCCCGGCAGGCGGCGGCACGTCTGCCCGCCGACGTGGCGCAATATCTGGATTTGCGCGGGCTGTTGCTGCCGTCGGCGTCGCCTGCCGCGTTACCCACCCAGCCGACAGCCAATGGCCACAAATCCGGATCGGCAAAACCGGCTTGAGCCTCGCCAACACGAAAAATGCTGAGGATGTGGCGGCGGATTTGGTAAAATCCCGCGCGGCACTCGACCTGCCACGATGGGCGCGCCGCATGCGCGTCCGGATCCATCGCTTTGCCCCCTGCCACTTGCGCAAATCTCATCCATGTGCGGAATTCTCGGTATCGTCGGTAAATCCGAAGTCGCCTCGGCGCTCTACGACGGCTTGACCGTCTTGCAGCACCGCGGCCAGGACGCGGCCGGCATCGCCACGATCGACAATGAACGCCTGCGTTTGCACAAGGGCGCGGGTCTGGTCAACGACGTGTTCGGTCGCGACAATCTGCTCAAGCTGCGCGGCAACATCGGCATCGGCCATTGCCGCTATCCGACCGCCGGTTCGGAAGCCGCCGCCGAGGCGCAGCCGTTCTATGTCAACTCGCCCTATGGCATTGCGTTGGGCCACAACGGCAATCTGATCAATACCCCGGCGCTGCGCCGGCAGTTGTACGAGGAAGATCGCCGCCACATCAACACCGAGTCCGACTCGGAAGTGTTGCTCAACGTCTTCGCCCACGAGTTGCAGATTCAGGAGCGTCACGCCCTGTCGCCGGATCACATTTTCAAGGCGGTCGCCGGCGTCCACTCGCGCGTGCGCGGCGGCTATGCGGTGGTTGCGCTCGTGCTCGGCTATGGCGTGGTCGCATTTCGCGATCCGCACGGCATCCGCCCGCTGGTGCTCGGCGAGCGCGAGACGGCCGATGGGCGCGAGTACATGGTTGCGTCTGAATCGGTCGCGATGGATATCCTGGGTTTTCGCCTGATGCGCGACGTCGCGCCGGGCGAGGCCGTGCTGCTGACCGCGGACGGCAAGTTGTTCAGCCGTCAATGCGCCGAGGGTGCGTTGCATGCGCCGTGCATTTTTGAATATGTATACCTTGCGCGACCCGATTCGATGATCGAAGACGTGTCGGTGTACAAGGCGCGGTTGCGCATGGGCGAACGTCTCGGGGCAAAAATCCGACGGCTCAATCCGGATCTGCACATCGATTCGGTGATTCCCATTCCCGACACGTCGCGCACGGCGGCGAGTTCGCTCGCGCAAGCGCTGGGCGTGCCGATGCGCGAGGGGTTCGTCAAAAACCGCTACATCGGTCGTACCTTCATCATGCCGGGGCAAAGCGAGCGGGTGAAGTCGGTGCGCCGCAAGCTCAATCCCGTGCATCTGGAATTCCGCAAGAAAAACGTCTTGCTGGTCGACGACTCGATTGTGCGCGGCACGACCTCGAAGCAGATCGTGCAGATGGCGCGCGATGCCGGTGCACGGCAGGTCTACTTCGCCTCGGCGGCGCCGCCGGTGCGTTTCGCCAATATCTATGGCATCGACATGCCGGCGGCGGCGGAACTGGTCGCGCATGGGCGAAGCGAAGAGGACGTGCAGCAATTCATCGGCGCGGACTGGCTGGTTTATCAGGATCTCGACGATCTGGTCGCCGCGGTCGCCGATGGCAACGAGGAACTCAAGCATTTCGACACGTCGTGCTTTTCCGGCGAATACGTCACCGGGGTCGACAACACGTATTTGCGCGAACTGGAATTCTCGCGCTCGGACGAAACCAAAGCGCAGCGGCGGCATGTGTCCTGATGCGGTTTGTGTGTGCGTGGCGGAGCGTGGCGGGGAAGGCGGAATCCATCGTTATGCGATGCCGTCGTGCGGCGTGAAATGGCCCCGGCGTAGCGAAGGGAAATGAGCATCGATCTTTTCGCCTTGGCGGCGGAATGCCTTGCCGCCACAGGCGTCGCGGAAAAGCTGGATCGCAGTGCCGAAGCCGCCGCGCTGATCGTTGGCGGCGAATTCTCCACCGAATCGAACATGGGCCCCTTGCCGATTCGTCAACCCGGCCGTCCGGCGCGACCGCATTTGGTCTCGCCGCGCGAATTGCCGCCGCGCGGGCTTGGTACGACCGAAGGGCGCGCCGCGCTCGTGCATGCGGTTGCGCATATCGAATTCAACGCCATCGATCTTGCCTGGGACGCGGTGTACCGCTTCCGCGGCATGCCGCAGGCGTACTATCGGGACTGGGCGCAGGTCGCTGCCGACGAGACGCGGCATTTCCGGTTGCTGTCGGCGCGCCTGGCCGAACTGGGTCACGTTTATGGCGATTTCGACGCGCACAACGGCCTGTGGGAGATGGCGGTAAAGACGTCCGAATCCTGCCTCGAACGCATGGCGCTCGTGCCGCGCGTGCTGGAGGCGAGGGGGCTGGATGTGACTCCGGGAATGATCGCGCGGTTGCGTGGCGCAAACGACGCGCGCACCATCGACATTCTCGAAATCATCCTGCGTGAGGAGGTGGCTCACGTCGCCGCAGGCTCGCGCTGGTTTGCGTGGTGTTGCGTGCGAGAAGGCGTCGATGCACAAGCCACGTTCCTGCGATTGATCGCCGAGCATGCGCGCAATGCGGTGAAACCGCCGTTCAACATTCCGGCGCGCCTGTCGGCGGGATTCGAACAGGGCGAACTGGACGCGTTGCTGACGCCGTCGGCGAGCTGATCGATCGCGACTCCCGTTTTCACGGCGTTGCGGCTCACCCCGCATTGGCATGAGCCGGTCGAAGATGCGTTTATTGCACGCGTCGGAACGGCGCCGACAAAAGCGCCATCAGCGATTGACTCGATGCGTCGCGGTTGGTTTCCAGACCGAGCGTGATGTTGCGCCCGCCGTCGTCGGGTACGCGGCCGTGGCTGCGGAACAGATAGTCGAACACCGGGAACGTGCCGGCGTAGTTGCTGTCGGTCTGAGCGCGCGCGGCGCTGTGATGCACGCGGTGATAGGCGGGCGTCGCGATCGCGAGCCGCAGCACTTTGTCGATGGCGGTCGGCAGGCGCAGATTGCCGTGCGAGAACGTATCGACCATCGTGGTCAGTACCGTGTAGGCCAGCACCGCCAGCGGCGGCGGGCCGATGGCGATCAATACCGGCAACATCGCCAGCGAGCTCACGAAATTCTCCAGCGGATGGTGGCGGTGCGTGGTGGTGGCGTCGAGATCGACATCGCTATGGTGAACCGCATGCAAGCGCCAGAGCCATGGCAGACGATGGGAAAGACGGTGCAACGCATAACGCAGGCCTTCCAGCGTCAGGAAAACGATCAGCCATTGCCCCCACGCGGGCACCTTCGATTGCGCAAGCAGGCCCATCGTCGGCAAGGCGCTGGATGCGTGCGTCAGCGCCAGAAACAGCAAGGGCGTCAGCAGGGAAATGCTCAAAGCCAATACCGACAAGCCAAGGTTGCGCAGCCAGCGACGCAGCGGCACTGGTGCGACATGCAATGGAAAAACGGACTCCAAAAACAACACCGCCGTCATGCAAATGACGGCGGTGCTGAGGTAGAACTCGATTTCTGCCACGGGATGCCGGGATGATTCGATCGATCCGCCAGCTTAGGGAGGCGGTGCGGAGCTGATCAAGTCCACGTAGCATGTACCACCCGTCGTCACGACGGTTCCTACCAGACATTGAGGCGTGTAACTCGATCCGGGATTGGTGAAGATATAGCCGCTGGTATTTACGGTCAGTGCGTTGATTTGTTGTGGCACGCCGGAGGTGTTCGTTACCAAGGTAATGCCATATCCCACAGTGGTGCTGCCACCCGAGATCATTGTCATGCTCGCATTGGCTACTGGAACGACCGCTTCGGCCAGACCGATCAAATCCTTGCTTGCGGCGCCCCCGGCAAGGATGCCAGTACCCAGCAACAGATGGCCGAGCAGTCGGCGATTTGCGCGTTCGCGCAAAGCGCGATAGGCCACGACGGCAAAAAACATGGCCAGCAACGCAAGCATCCACGTGCCCAAGGCCGGCGCGGATGCCGCGGCGAACGGGCTGTATCCGATCGTGCCCGTGCCGGCAGGGATGCCCGCCCACGCTGTGGGCGTACCGACCAGCGCGACCGCGCCGGTCATCACGATGCAAATCATCGACCTTCTGAAGCGCATGGCATCGACCTCTCTCTGTCGGGGTGTATGAAACGTTGGTATTCAGCACTGGAAAATATGAACGGAAAATGAACTCCGGTTGTGCAGCGTAAAGAAATGCTCGGCCCGTTGCGGGAGGTTCCGTGTCGCATTTCGGGGAGAGTGTTTGCGAGCAGTGATTGATCTTCGGCCAAGAAAATCGAGGTAACATGTTGAAATAACAGCAAGTTAGTTCTGCGCTCAAGATTCGTTCACGGTTTCCTCAAGCTTCCCAGGGTGTACCTCGATACGTTTCGTGGCCACAGGCTACGTCGCGGTTCACGAGTCTGTACCTCCCTATCCTTGCAGGAAACCAACATGAGTCTTCGACAGATCGCCGCGGTGCGCTTACTGGGTACCGGCGGACGCTTGGCAACATCCTGGATGTCGCGGATGGGTGCGGCACTGTTCGGGCTTGGGTTGCTTGCGGCGCCTGCGGCGTGGGCGGACACCTGGATCGTGATGACCAACGGCGAAATCGGCGCGAACGATGCGTTGGACAAGAATACGTGCACGCCAACCGGCACGCCGCATGTCAATCAATGCCCTACGCTGCGCGAAGCCATCACGGCCACCGCCTCGGGCGACTGGATCGTGTTTGATCCCTCGCTGGATGGAAAAACGATCACGCTCAAGCGCTATACCAACTGTCTTGCAAGCGCACAGGCGAAAGGTCCAACCTGCCTGCCGCTCAATGCCTGGCCCAGCATTCCCTCATCCAGTCCGGCGACGCCCTACGTCTCGCAATTTGGCGCCTCGGCCTTCTTCATCAGCGGCAAGGCGATCACGATCAATGCAACGCAAACGCCCGATCTGACGGCGTCGATGGCGCACGGGGTGGTGATTGCGCGCGATCCCGGCGCGCCCGCATTCCGCTTGTTCGATATCGATGGCACGACCGACAATTCGGGTAACGCGACCAGCGTCCTTTATTTGTATGGGATCACCTTGAGTGGCGGCTTGGCGCAGGGCGGCGATGGCGCCAGCAGTACGGCGGGTGGGGCGCTCGGCGCCGGCGGCGCGATCTTCAATCGCGGCGAGTTGCACGTCAACCAGAGTGCGTTTGTCGGCAATGCCGCCAATGGCGGTTCGCAAGGTGCGATGGGCAGCAGCAGCGGTGGCGGTGGCGTCGGGCAATCCTCCGACGGGTCCGGAATCGGAACTGGCGGCGGCCCGAACGGCGGCAGCCTTGCCGCCGGCAACGGCGGTTTCGGCGGCGGCGGGGGCGCGGTTCTCGGCGGTGGCATCGGCGGCTTTGGCGGCGGCGGTGCCAGCGGTTACGGC
>Ga0208826_1000691_pt1 | contig 33380 bp, 22 predicted proteins | sample AD_UKC115_MetaG_FD_184451 | JGI IMG/M metagenome (GOLD analysis project Ga0208826, IMG submission 184451) | Active sludge microbial communities of municipal wastewater-treating anaerobic digesters from Hong Kong - AD_UKC115_MetaG (SPAdes)... | ecosystem: Engineered > Bioreactor > Anaerobic >...
ATGACGAGCTTGCGCGCCACGTCGATGCCGGAGAGATCGTCGCGCGGATCCGGCTCGGTATAGCCCAACTGGTGCGCTTCGCGGATCAGGTCGGAAAACGCGACACTGCCATCGTAGCGATTGAACAACCAGGCCAGCGTGCCGGAGAAGATACCGGCGACTGCGGTGAGTTCGTCGCCCGTGTCGATCAGGTCGCGCAGCGTCTGAATCACCGGCAGACCCGCCCCCACGGTGGCTTCGTAACGGAAACGCCCGCCGCCTTGGGCGGCAGCGGCACGAATCGCGCGGTAACGCTCGATCGGGCCTGCGCCGGCCTGTTTGTTCGGGGTGATGACATGGATGCCCGCCGCTAGCCATTGCGCGTATTTCGCCGCGACCTCGTTGCTGCCGGAACAGTCGAGAATGACGGTATGCGGCAAGTGCGCGGCGATCAGATGTTTCATGAAGCCGTCGATGTCGTTGTCGGCGAAATCGGCATCGCGATCGCGCCAATTCGCGCCGAGATCGAGTTCGTCCGCGAGCAGATACTTGGTCGAAAGAATCGCGCGCAAGCGCAAGTCCAGCCCTGCCGTGCGACGCAGACGCGGTGCGGCGGCGGAAATCTGATCGAGCAAGGCGGCGCCAACCTTGCCGGGGCCGATCAGGCCGACCGAAATCGTCTGCGGCGACAGCCAGAATGCGGCATGCGCGGCACGCAGGGCGAGCGTGGCTTGTTCGTTCGAAATGGCGACGGAAATGTTGCGCTCCGAGGCGCCTTGCGCGATCGCCCGAATATTGATGTGCGAGCGGGCGAGCGCATCGAACAGACGTGCGGCGACGCCGGGAACGCCGGCCATGCGATCGCCGACGACGGCGAGCACGCTGATGTCGCGAGAGACTTGCACGCCGGAGATCTGGCCGGCATGCAGCTCGCGCGCGAAGGCGCCTTCGATCGCCGCGCAGGCGGTATCGGCCTGGGCGAGCTTGACCACGCAGCAGATCGAATGCTCGCTCGATCCTTGCGAAATCATCACCACCGACACGCGCGCGGCACGCAACGCGGCGAACACGCGCTCCGCCGTGCCGGGCACGCCGATCATGCCGGTGCCTTCGACGTTGAGCAGGGCCAGGTCGTGGGCGAGCGTCAGCCCCTTGATCGGGCCGCTTTCATCGCCGACGGCGTCGATGCGCGTGCCGGGCAGTTCGGGCTTGAAGGTGTTGCGGATCAGGATCGGCAGGCCGCGCGCGATCGCCGGCGCCATCGTTTGCGGATGGATGACCTTGGCACCGAAGTAGGCGAGTTCGCATGCTTCGTTGTAGCTCATCGCCGACAGCGTCACCGCCTCCGGTTCGATGCGCGGGTCGGCGCTGAGTACGCCGTCGACGTCGGTCCAGATATGCAATTCGTCGCTCTTGAACAGCGCGGCAAAGATGGCGCCAGAGAAATCACTGCCATTGCGGCCGAGTACGGTATCGCGGCCTTCCGTGTCGCGCGCGATGTAGCCGGTGACGATGACGCGCGGTTGGGGATTGGCCTTGCGCCATTGCGCAAGCCTGGTCTCGGTGGATTCCCAATCGACCGCGACGCCGAGTTCTTCGTGGCGAACGACGAGCACTTCGCGCGCATCGCACCATGCGTAATCTTCGCCAAGCGAATGCAGCAGCGCATGCAGGAGCCACGACGACCAAACCTCGCCATTGCCGCTGATCGCTTCGGCAACGCCGCTGCCGGCGCCATGTAACACGGCGATCGCGTCGAGCATCTTGGCGAGTTCGTCAAAACGCGCATTCAGCCACGCCTTTGCGCTCGTCGATTGCGTGCCGAACAAGGCGTCGGCGGTGTCGAGATGGCGCGTACGCAGCACGGCGAGGCGCTCACGCCAAGGTTGGTTGGCTGATGCCGTTTTGACCAGGTCGAGCAGAGTGTCGGTGACGCCGGACATCGCCGAGACGACGACCACCTGGGTTGCCTCCGGGCGAGAGCGCACGAGTTCGGCGACATGCCGGATGCGTGCGGCGTCGGCCATCGACGTGCCACCGAACTTGTGCGCGACATGAGTCGGCGCGTCGGCATGCGGCATCGACGTCGCAGCGATTTCGGCGGGAGAGATCGATTGAGCGAGAGTGGACATGAAACCTCCGGAAGTGTTGCGCAATCTACCGAAGGTGGCGGCGCGATCCGCACCTTCGTCGAGGTGCGGGGCCGTTTGCTTGGAACTCAGTTGCGCACGACGCACCGCACCCCATCTCGGGTGGTAATGGTCGTCATCGTAGTCGTTGCGGTGCGGTGCAGCATTTCCGTAGTGGAACCGATCGTGCGAAAGCTGTCAAGCCGTTTTATCCTTTGGGCGTCTGGACGGCTATTCGGGTCGTGCGCAATGAAAGCCGGTGTGGGGGTGGAAATCACACGAGCTTCGCATTCAGTGCGTCGAACAGCAGCGGTTTGCGCCAGCCTTCGAGCGCTGCCGGCCAGGTGCGATCGGTCAGCAAGGTTTCGAGGTGGCGGCGTGGGCAAAGCAATCCTTCGGGCAAGTCGAGATGGCCGGCAATGGTAGCGACGGCCTCCTTCATCGCGGTAAGGATTTTTCTTTCGGCCAGGGTCGGCGGTGCGGGAATCGGCGCGGTGGCGGCATCGGTTTCATCCTGGGGCGCATGCAGCACGGCAAACAATTCGTCTCGCTGTGGACTGCGCAGGGCGCGTAATCCCTTGCTGCGTTCGAAAAGTTCGGCCTCGTTGGCGGGAATCTTCATCGCCAGATCCAGCGCATGCGCATCGTCGAGCAGCCAGGAACGCGGTTTGTCGAAGCGCCGTGCGGCGGATTCGCGCCAGAGCAGCAGGCGACGCAGCATGATTTGATTCGCGCGCGGCCAATCCGATGCCTGGCGGAGTGCGCGCTGTGGCTGGAGGTCGGGTGCGACATTGCGTACGCGTTCGATCATTCGCCGGCAATCTTCGGCGAGCCATTCGCTGCGGCCGAGCGTAGCGAGGGCATCGGCAAGTTGCGCATGGATCTGCGGCAGCCAGACCACGTCTTGTGCGGCGTAGTCGAGCTGCGCGGCGTTGAGCGGGCGTTGCAGCCAGTCGGAACGGGTTTCCGATTTGGCCAGATCGACGCCGAACAGGTTGGAGACGAGCTTTTGGTAGGACAAGCCGAACCCGAGTCCGGCCAATGCCGCGGCGATTTGGGTGTCGAACAGTCGCGCGGGACCTTCGGGAACGATGCCGACCAGCGCCTCGATGTCTTCGCTCGCGCTGTGCATCACGCAGAGATTGGCGGGGTCGCGCAGGCGTACGGCCAATGCGTCGTGTGCGCCGAGGTTCGGCGCGTCGATCAATGCGGTCTCTCCGCCGAGATTGAGCTGCACGAGGGCGAGAATCGGCGCAAAGGTGTTGGTGCGCATGAATTCGGTGTCGAGAGCGACGATGCCCTGGCCAGGCTGGCGGGCGATCCATGCAGCGAGTGCGGCGTTGCTGTCGATCCAGTGGGGAGGTGGTGCTGTCTGCATGAGCGAGGTGTGAAGAATCCTGTAGTGCGATCCGGTGTGAGGGAGGGTGGCTTTGCGCGCTCTCGCCCGAGCCGTCTGGGTGCGATGTCTTGCGGTTGCGGCGCACGACCGCATAGCCTAAGGTTCCTCCATCGTCTTGTCAGCCGTTTTGCCACACTTCGATGATCCCCGGCAGTGATTTCGTCAACAAACAGACTGCGCTCGGCGGCGCTGCGGGCATTGCATTGTTGCTGTTCGCGTTGGCTTACCGCTTTTACCCGGAATTGCCTGGAAGACAGTCGGAACAGACTGCGCCGGGTACGGTCGCGGAGACCGGTTCATCGCCGCTTGTGACGCAGCTGCAGGGTCGAAGCAAGGTCGATGATGCACTGAGCGCCGTGCGTGAGGAAGCGATGCGGTGGGGGCCGCCGATCAGTCTTGCGCCGCCACCGCCACCGCCGCCGAAAGCGGTGGCGGCATTGCTGAAAAAAGCCGACGAGGCCCTCGCGAAAGGCCGCTTGCTCGACGCGAGCGACGGTGCTCTCGCTTTGTACCGCAAGGTTCTCGATGCACACACGCGGAATATCGCCGCGCGCGCGGGCGTGGACAAAGTGCGAGAGGCGATCCGGAAGCAATTCGATACCGCGCTCGATGCGGGCAACGAGGACGAGGCTGCGCGGTTGATCCAGTTGCTGCACGAGCAGTCGCTCGATGATGGCCATCTCGCGGACATGGATGATCGGCTGAAACGGTTGCATGAAACGCGGCCCTTGCTCGAACGCGCTGCAGAGTTGCTGCACGGCACGGCGAAAGACAGCACGGATCTGGCAAAAAATCGCGACGCGGCATTGTCCCTGTATCGGCAAGTGATCAAGCTCGATGCGGATAATCGACTTGCCGATCAAGGCTTGGCCGATATCGAGCGGGTTTGGCTCGATCGCGCGCGGGCGGCGGCCGCGCAAGACGATTTCGCCGCCGCCGACGATGCACTGCGCGATGCGGCTGCGATCCGGCCTGGCTCGCAAGCCTTGCTCGATGCGCGCAGTCAGATTCAGGCGATTCGTCATCAACGTGCCGCGGCGACGATGGCGCAGGCGGATTCCGCGCTCGATGCGGGCAATGCGGATCTCGCGCAGTCGCTGGCACAGCGCGCGTTGGGATTGAGCCCCGACCTTGCCGGCCTGGACGCCTTCAACGAACGGTTGCGCAACTTGCGGCTCTACGCAGGCTACACGGCGGGGCAGGCGATCGACGATGTCTTCGTCGATCGCAAGGGCAAGGCGCCTTCTCTCATCGTGATTCCGACCGGCCGTTTCGCCATGGGGTCGCCTACCAGCGAAAATGGCCATCTTGCAACGGAAGGGCCGTCGCGGGAAGTGAAGATTGCGCGCGGTTTTGCGCTTGGACGAGACGAAATCAGCGTTGCGGAATTCCGCGCCTTCATCGACGACGCGAAGTACCCAACCGATGCCGACAAAAGCGGCTCGTCCATCGTCTACGACGAAGATACCGGTCGCACGATCGAGCGTCGCGGCATCACCTGGCGCAACGATTATCGTGGCGGCATCGCCGCGGACGACCTGCCTGTCGTTCACGTTTCCTGGAACGACGCCACGGCGTATGCGCAGTGGTTGGCCGCGCGAACCGGCAAGCGGTACCGCCTGCCGAGCGAGGCCGAGTACGAGTACGCTTTGCGTGCGGGAACGACGACGCGTTATTGGTGGGGCGATGATGGTAGTCCTCCGGCGAGGAGCGCCAACCTAACCGGCGACGGCGATAAATCGTCGACACAGCGGCGCTGGACGAATGCCTTCCCGCGTTACAGCGACGGCTATTGGGGGCCGGCACCGATCGGGAAATTTCCGGCCAATCCGTTCGGTCTGCGCGATGTCGACGGCAACGTTGCCGTTTGGGTGGAGGATTGCTGGCACGACAATTACTTGCGCGCACCGGAAGACAGTCGCGCCTGGGTCAATTCCGGTTGTGTGCGACACGTGGTGCGGGGGGCTTCCTGGGGCAGTGCGCCGGAACAGGCCCGTTCGGCCTTTCGTACGAGTTTGCCGACCGACGCACGCAATTCTCAGGTAGGAATTCGCATCGCACGTGACTTGTAGCATAAGCGGGCGGGCGAGTTTTGCGACATGCTTCGTGCGAAGATAGGGCAGGGGGAAGGCCTTGAGGAGTGCGTCCGCGAGAAATTGCGGCTCCGACTCGTGCGAGGGGATGACATGAATATCCTGATTGTCGACGATCAGCAGTCGGCGCGACTGATGATGCGCAAGGTGGTCGAGGATTTGGGGCTGGATGTGAGCGCCTTCGATTTCGGCGATCCGATTCAGGCATTGGCATGGTCGGAGAACGAAACCGTCGACCTGTTGTTGCTGGACTACCGCATGCCCGGCATCGATGGGCTTGAATTCGCGCGTCGATTCCGCAGGCTGCCCGCCAATCGCGATGTTCCCATCGTGTTGATCAGCGTGGTAGGTGATGAGCCCATACGGCAGGCGGCATTGGATACCGGCGTCATCGATTTCCTCGTCAAACCCGTGCGCCCGCGTGAGCTGCGTGCGCGCTTTCGCAATCTTTTGACCATGCGTCGACAAGGGGAGTCGGTCAAGGAGCGGGCGCGGCTGCTCGAAGACAGATTGCTGTCCAATCTGCACGAAATCGAGGATCGTGAACGCGAAATTCTCTTTCGCCTTGCAAAAGCGGCCGAATATCGCGATTTCACCACGGGCGCGCATTTGTTGCGCTTGTCGCATTACACCGAAATGCTCGCCGAAGAGTTGAAGCTTTCCGAGGAGGAAGAGCGTCGTTTGACGCTGGCCGCCCCGTTGCACGACATCGGTAAAATCGGCATTCCCGACGCCATCCTGCTCAAGCGCGGGAAACTCACCGAGGAAGAAATGCAAACGATGCAGAAGCATCCCTTGATCGGGTACGAAATCCTGCGTGACAGTCGCAGCAAATTTTTGCAGACTGCGGCGACGATCGCGCTGCGTCATCACGAACGCTGGGATGGCAGCGGCTATCCCGACGGACTGAAGGGCAATCAAATTCCGCTGGCTGCCCAGATCGTGGCAGTGGCCGACGTCTACGATGCGCTCACCACTGAACGCCCCTACAAATCGGCCTGGAGTTCAAGCCGAGCTTTGGAGTATCTGGAAGGGTTGCGCGGCAAACTTTTCTCGCCAGATTGTGTCGATATCATGCTGGCCAATCAAATGCGGTTGACGGAGATACAATACGCTGGCAGTTCATTCCTCGAAAACGGGGCATGAAATTTGCAGGGGAGTAGATCGACGTTCCTCCTTTGGCAACGAGGCAGGCGAGATGGCAACGCTTCTCGACATCGTGAAAGTTCGATACGCGGGAAGACCTGATTCCGAGCATATTCAAGCGCTTGTGCGTTTTGGCGTGCTGGCTGTCGTACTGGTTTATCTCGGGCATGCCGCGTGGGTAGCCGAAGGGCCGGATGCCCAATTGCGTCAGGTTCTTCTCTATGTGGCGCTGGAGTCCGTTATCGGCGCGGGCATCCTGGCCGGTATCGCGATTGCTCCCGGGGTTTCGCATGTGCGTCGCGTCATCGGCATGCTGGCGGATTATTCCCTGATGGCGGCAGGCATGTATGCCTTGGGCGAGCGTCTTGCGCCCCTCTACATCGTTTTCCTGTGGGTGACCATCGGCAACGGCATTCGCTATGGCCCCGGGTATCTGTGGGCTGCGATCGGTCTGGCCATGGCGTCGTTCCTTGCCGTCATTCTCGCGACACCCTATTGGCTTGAGAACCGTATCCTGGCCTGGGGGCTTCTGGCGGGCGTTGCATTGATCCCCGGTTACCTGTTTTCCCTGTTGAAAGCGTTGACCCAGGCGACCGAGAGTGCGCGCCGCGCCACCGAAGCGAAGAGTCGCTTTGTTGCCAACATGAGTCATGAGTTGCGCACGCCGCTCAACGGCATCGTTGGCATGTCGGATCTTCTGGCGACGACGGATCTCGACGGCGAGCAAAAAGAATACTCGGAGGTGATCTCGGCGTCCGCGCAGATTCTGTTGGCGTTGGTCGAGGACGTTCTGGATATCTCCGCGATTGAGGCCGGCAAATTCAAGCAGCATCTGGATCGTTTCCGGATATCCGAGTTGCTCCACGGCATCCAGTTGATGCTCCAGCCGGTTGCCGTGAAGAAGCAGCTCGAATTCGAGTTGATTCTGGACAAGAACGTTCCTGAAGTACTGTATGGCGACGCCAAACATTTGCGCCAGATTCTCATCAATCTGGTCAGCAATGCGATCAAGTTCACCGAGAAAGGCAGCGTCTCCCTCGTGATCGGCGTCACGGCATCGACCGACAGGCAGACGCAGGTGAAATTTTCCGTGCGCGATACGGGAATCGGCATTCCGGATGCAGCGCAGCCCAGGATTTTCCACGCGTTCGAGCAGGCCGAGCAAGACAAGACTCGACGTTTCGGTGGGACCGGGCTCGGCACATCCATCGCCAAGGCGTTGACGGAATTGGCGGGTGGAATGATCGGATTCGACAGCGTTGAAGGCAAAGGTTCGCATTTCTGGGTGGAAATACCCTTTATTGAACCTGCCGCAGCGGCATCCGGCGCACTGGATGCCACTGCTGCCATCGAAGCGGGAAATTCGAGCGACGCAGGGAAAGTCATCGAGTTCGGTGATCCGCTCATTCGCCACCGGGCGCGCGTGCGCAGCTTGCGTCTTCTGGTTGCGGACGATCAGCCCGCGAATCTTCTCGTTCTTCGCCGCTTGCTGGAAAAGGCAGGGCACAAGTTGTGCGAAGTCGCCAGTGGCGAACATGTGCTGGATGCGCTTGAGAGCGAATCGTTCGATGCCGTCATCATCGACCTGCATATGCCCGGCGTCGGCGGCTTGGACGTTCTCAAACAGGCGCGCGTCATGCAGGCGGGGGCAGCTACGGCAACACCGTTTGTTGTGCTGAGTGCGGATGCCACGGCCGATGCCATTCGCGATTGCGAGCGAGCGGGAGCCAAGGCATTTCTGACCAAACCCATCGTCGTTGGCAGACTGCTGGATGTGTTGGCGGAAATTGCAGGTGCCGACGGAAAGAGTCGATCCCCGATCGATGGGCAGGACGACACCGCTTCTACCGATCCCGTGATTTCTTCCGACGTCATTGAAGAGCTGGGTGAAATGAAGTTGGGCGATGGCTTTCTGGCGCTTTTCATCGGCGAATGCCTGCGCGATGCCGTGCGGTGCATTGGCGAAATGGAGAAATCGGGTAGCGAACAGAACTGGGATTCACTGCGCGATCACGCCCACGCACTGAAGGGCGTGGCAAGCAATGTCGGCGCCGCCCGGCTGGTCGGTGTCGCGACGTCGACCATGAAAGCCGCGAACTGGCAGCTGGGGAGAGACTGGCGACAACGCATCCAGGAACTGCGAAAACACCTGGATCTGGCACGGTCTGCCTTGAATGCCTATGCCAGCCCGGCGTCCAAAAAAGAAAACAGTTAGGCCGGAGTTTCCTGCGGTCCCGGCCTGTCGCTGTCTCGATCCAGAACCTCGACGACGGACGTCAAATGCGGACGACGTTTGGCGTGTCCTGTGTCTTCTGCTGTGCGCGGACGAGACGCTCCATGGTGCGCAGCGATTTTTCTTCCAGTTGCAGCGCCGTATCCACCCACACATCGGTGATCTGCATCAGTTGCGGCAGGGTGATGGGTGAGCAAATCCCGCGGACACGGTTCATGGCCGATTTGGCGTGCCCGATCCTGCGGTTGCGACGAATCAGGTCCTGAACGGCCGCCGTGCCTTCGCCACGATCGACGAGTGCGTCGACGACACCCAGACGATGCAGCTCGTCGCTGGAGTAAATCGTGCCGTTCAGCATCATTTCTTCGGCCAGACGCGGGCTGACGCGCTGGCAAAGAAAGGAGTACGCGCCCATTCCCGGGAAGAGGTCGAACAGCACTTCGGGGAAACCCATCCCCACGCCTTTTTCCGCCACGATCGTTTGACAGGAGAGCGCCAGTTCCAGCCCTCCGCCCAATGCATCGCCCTGCACGAGTGCGATGGTGTGGGCATTTTTGTTCAAGGCGCGGTGGATTTCGTACACGCCTTCCACGCACAGGTAGGCGTAGGCGGTGAGTTGTTCCCGGTTTTTCTCACGGATCAACTTTCCGAAGAGTTGAAGGTCGCCGCCGAGGTTGAAAACATGGGCGTCCGAGGCCAGCACGATATGCGTCAGATTCGCATCGGGGTTCCGCGCTTCGGCATCGATTTGCGCCGCGATTCGACGCAGGTAGTCGCGCATTTCCCGCATCAACGCAAAGGAAAAACAGGGGCGATAGGATGCGTCGCGCCAGGTTTCACGCGAATGCATGAAGCCCCAGTAGGCGCGACTGGTCGGGTCTTGTGTGGTACGCAACAACTCATACTGGTTGAGTCGATGCGGGAGTTGCGCGGGCTGGTAGGCGGCGACGACGGCGTTCATGGGGGCTCCTCATTGGGCTGGTCTATGGGCAATAGGCCGGAACAGCATGGCAGTCCCCTTCAGCAGCCAAACCATTACTGACGCGCTGTCCGGTGGCGAAGATCATAGGCCCAAATCGGGCGTGAGAACAGCCGCACTCAGATCAAGAGGCTGGCGCGATGTCAAGGCCGGGGCGTACGTATCGCGCAGCGCTCGGTATTTGCCGACGGTGGGCGGGCGCAATATCACGCAGCGTGCGCGCAACCACGAAACATTTCGGGTTGGACGCACGCCGGTCGGACAAGGCGTGTTGTCTCAGCGCAGCTCGCGGCGCAGGATTTTCCCGACATTGGTTTTTGGCAGCGAATCGCGAAATTCGATGATCTTCGGCAATTTGTAGCCAGTGAGATTTTTGCGGCAAAAATCCTTGACGGCTTCCGCTGTGAGCGCAGGGTCTTTCTTGACGATGACCACTTTGACTGCCTCGCCGGACTTGTCGTCGGGGACGCCCACGGCCGCGCATTCGAGCACGCCGGGGCAGGCGGCGATCACGTCTTCGATTTCGTTTGGATAGACGTTGAAGCCCGACACCAGGATCATGTCTTTTTTGCGATCGACGATATAGAAGTAGCCGTTTTCGTCCATTCTGGCGATATCGCCGGTGTGTAGCCAACCGTCCGGCGTGATGACCTTCGCGGTTTCTTCGGGGCGTTGCCAGTACCCCCGCATCACCTGCGGGCCCTTCAGACACAGCTCGCCGATTTCACCCACTCCGAGAATCTTGCCGTCGTCGTTCTGGATACAGGCATTCGTGGACGGAACGGGAAGCCCGATCGATGCGTTGTACTCCGGCAGGTCGGGAGGATTGATGCAGGCAGCGGGAGAGGTTTCGGTGAGCCCATAGGCTTCGACCAACGTGCATTGGGTTGTTTTCTTCCAGCGTTCGGCCACGGCGCGTTGCACGGCCATGCCGCCGCCGAGCGTCATGCGCAAGCCGGAGAAATCGAGCTGGTCGAAACCGGGCGTGTTGAGCAGGCCATTGAACAGCGTGTTGACGCCAGTGATCGCGGTGAATCTGACCTTCGCCAATTCCTTGACGAAACCGGGCATGTCGCGCGGGTTGGTGATGAGCACGCTGGCGCCGCCGATCAGCGTGAACACGAGGCAGTTCGCGGTCAGGGCAAAGATGTGATACAGCGGGATGGCGGTGATGACGATCTCGCGGCCTTCCTGCAGGTTGCCGCCGAGCCAGGCCCCGGCCTGCAGCATGTTTGCGATCATGTTTTTGTGGGTCAGCATCGCGCCCTTGGCCACGCCGGTCGTACCGCCCGTGTACTGGAGGAACGCGATGTCTTCGTGACCGATGTCGATTTTCGGCAAGGCGCTCATACCGCCGAGGGTGAGTGCATCGTTGAATCGCACTTCGTGATCGATGCGGTACGCAGGAACCATTTTCTTGACGTGCCGCACCACGAAATTCGTGATCATCGCCTTGGGGAAACCGAGCATGTCGCCGAGTGCGGTGGTGACGACGTGTTTGACCGTTGGCGCTTGCGGCAGAACTTCGGCGAGTGTCGCGGCAAAATTGTCGAGCACGACGATCGCGCTCGCGCCGGAGTCGTTCAATTGGTGCTTCAACTCTCGTGCAGTGTAGAGCGGATTGGTATTCACCACGGTCAGACCGGCGCGCAGGATGCCGAAGGCCGCCACCGGATACTGAAGCACGTTCGGCAACATGACCGCGACACGGTCGCCCCGCTTGAGTTTCAGATCGTTGATCAAATACGCGGCGAATTGGCCGCTGAGCCGATCGATATCGTCGTAGCTCAGGGTCTTGCCCATGTTGATATAGGCAGGGTTGTGGCGATACTTGTCGCAAGAGGTTTCGAGCACTTCCGCGATCGAGCGATACTTGCTCACATCGATTTCTGCCGGGGTACCGGCAGGATAATGCGCCAGCCAAGGGCGATCGGTGCTCGTGGACATTGCTCCCTCCTTTTGTATTCACGATCCCGTTTGCACACCCCTGCGCAAACGCTCGTTTGAGGGCATTTCAACACGCGGCGGGCAGGTCGGCAAGCGCCGGATCGGGACGCCCAATGCGGGTTGCAAAAGAAAACGCCCGGGAATGCCGGGCGTTTTTCAAGAGGTATGCTGAAGCAAGGTCAAGCGGCCTTGGTCGGGGCAGCCAAATTGCGCAACACGAAAGGCAGGATGCCGCCGTGACGGTAGTATTCGACTTCCTTGGGTGTCAACAGCAGCACTTTGACCTTGAAGGTTTTCTCGCCAGCCGCAGTTTTGGCGATGACGAGAATTTCCTTCGCCGCACCGTCTTGCAGGCCGGAAATTTCGAACACTTCGTCGCCCTTGAGGCCCAACGTCTGCGCGTTCTGCCCATCGACGAACTGCAATGGCAGCACGCCCATGCCGACGAGGTTGGAGCGGTGGATGCGCTCGAAGCTTTCGGCGATCACGGCTTTCACGCCGAGCAGCAGCGTGCCCTTGGCCGCCCAGTCGCGCGAGGAGCCAGTGCCGTATTCCTTGCCGGCGAGCACGACCAGTGGCACGCCTTCCTTCTTGTATTCCATCGCGGCGTCGTAGATCGGCAGTTTCGGCGAGGCCTTGCCGTCCGGTGAATAGTGCAGCGTATTGCCGCCTTCCTCGCCGCCGAGCATCAGGTTCTTGATGCGGATGTTGGCGAAGGTGCCGCGCACCATCACGTCGTCGTTGCCACGGCGCGAACCGTAGGAATTGAAGTCGGCCTTGACCACGCCGTGCGCCTGCAGGAACTGGCCCGCCGGCGAGGTCGCCTTGATGTCGCCAGCCGGCGAGATGTGGTCGGTGGTGATCGAATCGCCGAAGATACCGAGCACGCGCGCGCCCGAGATGTCGTCGATCTTGCCGACTTGCATGCGCATGCCGTCGAAGTAGGGCGGGTTCTTGATGTAGGTCGACTTCTCGTCCCAGCCGTAGTTTTCGCCGGTCGGCGCGGCGATCGCGTTCCAGCGCGAGTCGCCTTTGAACACGTCGGCGTAGTTCTGCTTGAACAATTCCGGGCCCACGGTTGCGGCGATCACGTCGCCGATTTCCTTGTTGCTCGGCCAGATGTCCTTGAGATACACGTCGTTGCCGTCGCTGCCCTTGCCGAGCGGCTGGGTGGTCAGGTCGATGTCGACCGTGCCGGCGAGCGCATAGGCGACGACCAGCGGCGGCGAGGCGAGATAGTTCATCTTCACCTCGGGATGCACGCGACCCTCGAAGTTGCGGTTGCCCGAGAGCACCGAAGCGACGACGAGGTCGCCGTCGGCAATGCCCTTGGAGATTTCCGCCGGCAGCGGACCGGAATTGCCGATGCAGGTCGTGCAGCCGTAGCCGACGACGAAGAACCCGAGCTTCTCCAGATCGCCGAGTACGCCGGCCTTCTTCAGATAGTCGGTAACGACGAGCGAACCCGGGCCGAGCGAGGTCTTCACCCACGGCTGCGCCTTGAGGCCTTTTTTCACCGCATTGCGCGCGAGCAGGCCGGCGCCGAGCATGACCGCCGGGTTCGAGGTGTTCGTGCACGAGGTGATCGCGGCGATCACCACCGCGCCGTCCTTGAGTTTGAACGTCTCGCCCTTGAACTCGACGCTCTGTTCTCCGGCCTGCATGCTGGTCTGGGCGCCGATCGCGGTACCGCCGCCGCCTTCGTTGGTCAGCCGTGCGACGTCGCCGTTCTTTGGCGCACGGTTCGCAGCAAGCGTCTTCAATGCGTCGGCGTAGCTCTTGGCGACGTCGCCGAGCAGCACGCGATCCTGCGGGCGCTTCGGGCCGGCCAGTGACGGCTTCACGTCGGCCAGGTTCAATTCCAGCGTCGAGGAGAATTCCGCGTGCGGCGAGTTCGCGTCGTGCCACAGCCCCTGCGCCTTCGCATACGCCTCGACCAGCGCGATCAGGTTCTCGTCGCGGCCCGACAGGCGCAGGTAGCTCAGCGCTTCGGCATCGACCGGGAAGATGCCGCAGGTGGCGCCATACTCGGGCGCCATGTTGGCGATCGTCGCGCGATCGGCCAGTGGCAGATGTTGCAGGCCGTCGCCGTAGAACTCGACGAATTTGCCGACCACGCCATGCTTGCGCAACATCTGGGTCACGGTCAGCACGAGGTCGGTTGCGGTTGCGCCTTCAGGCAACTTGCCGGACAGCTTGAAGCCGACGACTTGCGGGATCAGCATGGACGAGGCTTGCCCCAACATCGCCGCTTCCGCCTCGATGCCGCCGACGCCCCAGCCGAGCACGCCGATGCCGTTGATCATCGTCGTATGCGAATCGGTGCCGAACACGGTGTCCGGGAACGCCCAGGTCGTGCCGTCTTTGTCCGCGGTGGCGACGACGCGCGCCAGGTACTCGAGATTGACCTGATGCACGATGCCGGTGCGCGGCGGCACGACCTTGAAGTTGTTGAACGCGCTCTGGCCCCAGCGCAGAAAGCCGTAGCGTTCCTTGTTGCGCTCGAATTCGATCTTGACGTTGAGATCGAGCGCGTCGGCCTCGCCGAACACGTCGACCTGGACCGAGTGATCGATCACGAGTTCGGACGGGATCAGCGGGTTGATCTTCGACGCATCGCCGCCGAGCTTGACGATGGCATCGCGCATCGCGGCGAGGTCGACCACGCACGGCACGCCGGTGAAATCCTGCAACACTACCCGGGCCGGCATAAAGGCGATTTCGGTGTCCGGCTCCTTTTTCGGCTCCCACTTGGCGACTGCTTCGATTTCCTTCGCGGTGACGTTGACCCCGTCCTCGTGGCGCAGCAGGTTCTCGAGCAGAATCTTCATCGAGTAGGGCAGGCGCGCGATATCGAATTTCCGACCGAGCTTGGCAAGACTGGCGATGGTGTACGTCTTGTCGCCGACATCGAGCGTGTCGCGGGTGGCGAAGGAATCGGTCATGAGGGGCTCCTGGCGTGTCGATGGGCGGGAAGGGAGCTTTGTATTATCACGCAGTTTGCTGCAATGCGGAAGCGATGCGACAGGCAGGGAGCGTGTCCAGATTTTTGTGCAACAGGATTGCCGCAGCGCGATGGGCTGTGTAACGTGTGCGGGCTTTTTTGCAGGATGACGTGCATGTTCGATTGGCGTGGGTGTGTCGCGATGGTTTTGGCCGTCGCTCTGAGCGGTTGTGCCGGCGGTCCAGCGCAGAAAAAGGCGGCGAAGGACGGGCAGGAGAACCTCAGTCCGGCAGTCCGCGCGTTGTATGCGCGCCTCGCGGACGATGAGAAACGCTATTTCGCCGCACGCGATCCGGTGGCGTTCAAGAACGACGAAGCGTCGGCAACGGCGACGTATCAAAGTGCGTGGAACGATGCGCAGGATGCCGCGGTGCTGTGCGCGAAAACACGCGACTGCGACGCGACGAAGTTCGATGCGGCGTTTGCGCGCATGTCGGGCAACGCGAGCACGGAAGACAATGAAGCAATGACGCCTGAGGCGACGACGAATGCCGGCGAGGCGTCGGCGGTTGCGGCGGCCGTGCCCGAACTCGGGCGCACGGTCACTTTGCTCAAAGGGCGCGAATTGTCCGAAGTGATGACGCTCAACGGGCCGGTCAAAGTGGCGCTGGAAGAGTGGCTCACCTCGCTGCGCCCGAATTTGATGGACACCTACGAAAATTATCAGTATCTGCGCAGCTTGATGTGGCCGGAATACCAGAAGGCGAAACTGCCGGAGGCGATTCTGTTCGGCATCATGGCCAAGGAGTCGGGCGGGCGCGTGCATGCGTACTCGCGCTCCGGTGCGGCAGGGCTGTTGCAGTTCATGCCGGCGACGGGGCAGCGTTTCGGGCTGGGATTCGTCGATGGGTTCGACCAGCGCTACGACCCGCAACTTGCCGCGCGCGCCAATGCGGCCTACATCAACGAGCAGTTGGCGGTATTCAACGACAATCTGGAAATGGTGATTGCCGCCTACAACGGCGGCGAGGGGCGCATGCAACGCCTGGCCAAGGGCGCGCCCGATGCGGGCTTTTGGGACCCGCAGATTTTCGCCCAGTTGCCGGCGGAAACGCGCGACTACGTGCCGGTCGTGCTTGCCGCGGCGTGGCTGTATTTGCACCCGGAAAAGTACAACCTGCAATTTCCGAAGATCGATGGCAGGTTGGGCACCCTGGCGCTGCAGAAGCGCGCGTCCCTGGCCGAATTGGCGGTGTGTCTGGGCGATGCCGGCAACGCGCACGATGGTTGGTTTCGCACGTTGCGCAACCTCAATGCCGCGATCGATCCGCGCGATCCGTTGCCGGCGTCGACGCCGCTGCGCGTACCACAGCAGCTCGTGGGGCTGTACGAAAAAAATTGTGTGCGGGGCGCTTGGGCGGCGGTCGCGGGCGACCTGCATGAGGCGGTGTTGAATACGCCGGCGCCGGTCATCGCCAGCGCGACGCGCCGGTCGCCGCCACCGCCGGTCGCGAAGGCGCATGCGAAGTCGCCGACCTACGTCGTGCGGCGCGGCGAGACGCTGGGCGCTATCGCGCACAAGTTCGGTTGCGACAACGCGCAGGAACTGGCCAAGGCCAACGGCATCAAGCCGAAGGACATGGGCAACGTGCATCCGGGCCGCGTGCTTCAGGTGGGCGTCTGCACGCGTTGACCAGGCGTGGCGGGTTTGGGTTCAGCCCAGCGCTTGCCCGACGCGGACGACATCGCCGGCTTGGTCACGCAGCGGCGCTGCGATGCGTGGCAGTAGCAGGATGACGGTCGACCCCATGTTGAACCGCCCCATTTCGGCGAAGCGCTCCAGGCGAATCTGCTTGTCGCGCCAATCCTTGCGCACGATCGTGCGGGCGTAGGGCGGGATTTCCAGACCGCTCCAAACGGTTTCGACACTCGATACCAGCATGGCGCCGACCATGACCACGGCGAACGGCCCATGCTCGCCGTCGAAGTGGCAGACCAGGCGTTCGTTGCGCGCGAACAGACGCGGCACGGCCCCGACCGTGAACGGCGCGACGCTGAACAGGCGCCCGGGGATGTGGACGCTCTCGCGCAGGGTGCCGGTCAGCGGCATGTGCACGCGATGGTAATCGCGCGGCGACAGATAAATCGTGGCGAACTGCCCATCCGTATACTTTTGCGCTTCGAGCTCGTCGCCAAGCAATTCGGCGACGGTGAAATCGAATCCTTTTGCCTGAAAGAGGCGGCCTTCCGCGATGGCGCCGGCCTGGCTGATCTTGCCGTCGGCAGGGCAGGCGACCGCGCGTGGATCCGCTGGCGCGACGCGCGCGCCGGGCGTGAGGGCGCGCGTGAAGAAGGCGTTGAAGCTGGCGTAGGCGCGCGCGTCGGGTTGCGCGGCTTCGCGCATGTCCACGGCGTAGTTTTTCACCACGGTGGCGATGAGAAAATTTTTCCACGGCACCCACGTCCAGCGCGTCGCCCAGTAGACGAGGCGCGACAAGGCGCGGTGCGGCAACAGGTATTGCAGGACGAGACTCGGGCGCATGCGTTCAGTGCCTGTCGATCAGTGCGCGTATGTCGTCCGCCAGATCTTTCGCGGCGAACGGCGGTCGGAACAGGCCGATGAGGCGGCCCTGCGGATCGACGATGACGATCGAGCCGGAGTGATCCACTTCGACGCTGCCATCGGCTTTTTTCGTGCGCGTGTAGACGATGCCGAGCGTGCGCGTGAGCTTGAGCAGCGCGTCGTCGGCGCCGGTGGCGGCAACGAAATCGTGGCTGAAGAAGCCGACGTATTTGCCCAGCGCGTCGAGCGTGTCGCGCTCGGGATCGATGGAGATGAAATCGATGCGCAGTTTGTCGTGGAGGCCACGCTTGCCAAGGTCGGCCCAGACCGATTTGAGTTCGGTCAGTGTGGTTGGGCAGACGTCGGGACAAGTGGTGTAGCCGAAATAAATCAGATTCCAGTGGCCGCGCCAATCGGCAAGCGTCAACGGCTTGCCGTTGGCCTGCTGCAAGGTGAAATCCGGAATCGTGCGCGATGTGGGATAGAGCAAGGCGCTCGCCAGCTTCGGCTGTGCGGCAGTGTTCGCATAGCGTGCGCCCAGCCACAAACCGAGCGCGGCGACGACGGCGGCGAGCAGAATCAGTACGGTGAGGTTGGGGCGCGAGGCCGGTGCGGGCGAGGTCATGGCGGCAGTATAGCGGCTCATGGCTGCCTGCCCGGCGAACTCGCCGTGGCGGTACGGCATCTCGCAAGCCAATGAAAGGAGAGCCTTGCGCGAGTCGCCGCGGTCGGATTCGGTATACTTCGGCCATGACCACCGAACTTTCCACTCTCATCGACTTCATCCGCTACGGCGCGAGCCGCTTCGCCGGCGCGGGGCTGACCTTCGGCCACAGCTACGACAACGCGCTGGACGAGGCGACGCATCTGGTGCTGCATACGCTGCATCTGCCGCACGACCTGTCGCCGGCCTACGGCTCGGCCAAGCTGACCGCCGCCGAGAAGAAGGCCGTGCTCAAACTGATCGAGCGCCGGGTCAAGGAACACAAGCCGGTCGCTTACCTGACCGGCGAGGCCTGGTTCGCGGGCTTGAAGTTCAAGTCCGACGAGCGCGCGCTGGTGCCGCGCTCGCCCATCGCCGAGTCGATCCAGAGCGGCTTCTCGCCATGGATCGACAACATCGAAGTGCATCGCGCGCTCGACCTGTGCACCGGCTCGGGCTGCATCGGCATCGCCATGGCCGCGCACAATCCCGAATGGCGCGTCGACCTCGTCGATGTCAGCGACAAGGCGCTGGCGCTGGCGAGGGAGAACATCGAATTCCAGAACGTCGAGGGCCGCGTGCGCGCGATCAAGTCCGACCTGTTCACTGCCGTCAAGGGCGAGGTCTACGATCTGATCGTCAGCAATCCGCCCTACGTCACCAAGGACGAGTTCGACGCGCTGCCGCCCGAATACGACCATGAGCCCAAGCTGGGTTTGGTGGCCGGCGCGGATGGACTCGATTTCGCGCTGCGCATCCTCGACGAGGCGCCCGCGCATCTGGCCAAGGGCGGCATGCTGATCGTCGAAGTCGGCGAGAGCGAACGCGCGCTGGTCGAACTGCTGCCGAAACTGCCGCTCAACTGGATCGAATTCGAAGTCGGCCAGATGGGCGTGTTCGCGATCGCGCGCGAGGATATCGTCACGCATGCGAAGGCGATCAAGGCGGCGTTGAGGAAGCGGTAGACGGCAAGCGAAAGTAATATACAAACACCGTCATTCCCGCGAAAGCGGGAATCCATTTTGATCTTGCTTTGAAAAGCGAAAGACACTGGATTCCCGCTTTCGCGGGAATGACGAACAAGAGCAGAGAAGGCACTATTTGTGTCGAGCAACTCCTTCGGAAAACTTCTAACCGTAACGACCTTCGGCGAAAGCCACGGTCCCTCGATCGGCTGTGTCGTCGACGGCTGCCCGCCGGGGTTGGAACTGTCGGCTGAGGAATTCCGCCGCGATCTCGACCGCCGCGCGACGGGCAAGTCGCGCCACACCTCGCAGCGGCGCGAAACCGACGAGGTCGAGATTCTTTCCGGCGTGTACGAGGGCAAGACGACGGGTACGCCGATCGCGCTGCTGATCCGCAATACCGACGCGCGCTCGAAGGATTACGCCGACGTCGCGCAGACGTTCCGCCCCGCGCACGCCGACTACACCTACTGGCACAAGTACGGCATCCGCGATCCGCGCGGCGGCGGGCGCTCGTCCGCGCGCGAGACGACGATGCGCGTCGCCGCGGGCGTGATCGCGAAGAAGTGGTTGAAGCAGCGTTTCGGCGTCGTCGTGCGCGGCTATCTCTCGCAGATCGGCGAAGTGAAGCCGAAAGCGTTCGACTGGAATGCGGTGGAGGAAAATCCGTTTTTCTGGCCCGACGCTTCGATGGTGTCCGAACTGGAAAAATATATGGACGCCCTGCGCAAGTCCGGCGATTCGGTCGGCGCGCGCGTCACTGTCGCCGCCGACGGCGTGCCGCCGGGTTGGGGCGAGCCGATCTACGGCAAGCTCGATCAGGACATCGCCGCCGCGCTGATGTCGATCAACGCGGTCAAGGGCGTCGAGATCGGTGATGGGTTCGGCGTGGTCGCGCAGCGCGGCTCTTCGCATCGCGACGAGATCACACCGCAGGGTTTCACCTCGAACCATTCCGGTGGCATCCTCGGTGGCATTTCCTCAGGCCAGTCGGTGGTTGCTTCGTTCGCACTCAAGCCGACTTCGAGCATCCTGATTCCGGGACAGAGCGTGAACCTCGCCGGCGACGTGATCTCGGTACGCACGATCGGCCGCCACGACCCCTGCGTCGGCATCCGCGCGACGCCGATCGGCGAGGCGATGGTCGCGCTCGTGCTGATGGACCATGCGCTGCGCCACCGCGCGCAGTGCGGCGATGTCGGGCCGGTGTCGCCGCGGATTCCGGGCTCGGCCGAAGAGAAATAGCCAGATGAGCACGCAAACGTCGCGCCCTCGCGTCTGGGTTTCGCGCCCGTTGTTCGACGACATCCTCGATCGGCTGCGCGAGTATTTCGATATCGAAGTCGAGGAACGCGATCGTGACTGGACGCGCGAGCAGATGGCGCAGAAGCTGCGCGACAAGGCCGGCGCGATCCTCGGCGTCGCCGATCCGGTCGATGCGGGCGTGATCGCGCAGACGCCGTTGCTGCGCGCGATCGCCAACCGCGGCGTCGGCTACAACAATCTCGATATCGCCGCGTTGAAGAAGGCCGGTATCGTCGCGACCAACACGCCCGGCGTGCTCGACGAGACCACGGCGGATTTCGCCTGGGCGTTGATGCTGGCCACGGCGCGGCGCGTGACCGAGGCCGAGCGCTTCTTGCGCGCGGGCCAATGGCAGGGCATGTCGTTCCACATCCTGCTCGGCGGCGACGTCTACGGCAAAACGCTGGGCATCTTCGGCATGGGCCGCATCGGCCAGGCGATCGCGCGCCGCGCCGCGGGCTTCCGCATGCCGGTGATCTATCACAATCGTTCGCGCCTGGATGTCGCAACCGAAGTCGATTGCAAGGCGGAGTACGTGGGGCGCGAAGAGCTGCTGGCGCGGGCGGATTTCCTCGTGCTCGCGTTGCCGATGACGGCGCAAACGCGGCATGCGATTGGTGCGGCGGAACTGGCATCGATGAAGCGCGATGCGTACTTGATCAACATTGCGCGTGGTGGTGTGGTCGACGATGCCGCCCTGATCGCGGCGTTGAAGGAAAAGCGCATCGCCGGCGCTGGCCTTGATGTGTTCGAGCGCGAACCGATTGTGCCGGCGGACATGCTGGCGCTCGACAACGTGGTATTGACCCCGCATATCGGCAGCGCCAGCCTGGCCACACGGCGCGCGATGGCTTCGCTCGCGGTCGATAATTTGATCGCGGCGCTGGGCTGTGGCCCGAACGCTGGCAGGCCGCCGAACATCATTTAGCCGTCCAGACGGCTGTTTGGCGCCCCCGGGGTTGCATGCTATGCTGCTACGCAACAAACAAACGCCATTCCCCGAAGCCTCGAGTTGACGTAACGATGAGCAAGAAAGAGAAGTACAAGGTTGCGATGGTCGGCGCCACCGGCGCCGTGGGCGAGACGCTGTTGAGCATCCTCGCCGAGCGCAAATTCCCGGTTTCCGAGCTCGTGCCGCTCGCCAGCGAGCGCAGCGCGGGCGGCAAGGTCGAGTTCAACGGCAAGCAGATCACCGTGCAGGACCTCGCCAAATACGACTTCAACGGTGTCGACATCGCCTTCTTCTCGGCCGGCGGCAGCGTGTCGAAGGTGCATGCGCCGCGCGCGGCGGCAGCCGGTGCGGTCGTGATCGACAATACTTCCGAGTTCCGCTATCAGGACGATATTCCGCTCGTCGTCAGCGAAGTCAATCCGCATGCGATCGCGGGCTATACGAAGCACGGCATCATCGCCAACCCGAACTGCTCGACGATGCAGATGCTGGTCGCGCTCGCGCCGATCCATCGCAAATACGGCATCACGCGCATCAACGTGGCCACGTACCAGTCCGTGTCCGGCGCGGGCCGCTCGGGCGCCGAGGAACTCGGCAAGCAGACCGCGGCGCTGCTCAATTTCCAGGAATACCCGCCGTCGAAATTCAGCAAGCAGATCGCGTTCAACGTGATCCCGCACATCGACGAATTCCAGGCCAACGGCTACACCAAGGAAGAAATGAAAATGGTCTGGGAGACGCAGAAGATCCTCGAGGACGCCTCGATTCTCGTCAACCCGACCGCGGTGCGCGTGCCGGTGTTCTACGGCCATTCCGAGGCCGTGCATATCGAGACGCGCGACAAGGTGACCGCCGCGCAAGCGCGTGCGCTGCTCGAAACCGCGCCGGGCGTGAAGGTGATCGACGAGCGCAAGGCCGGCGGCTATCCGACCCCGGTCGGCGACGCGGCGGGCAGGGACGAGACCTTCGTCGGACGCATCCGCGAGGACGTCTCCCATCCGCACGGCCTGGACCTGTGGATCGTCTCCGACAACATCCGCAAGGGCGCGGCGCTCAACGCGGTGCAGATCGGAGAGCTGCTGATCGCCTCGTATCTTTGATCCAGTAGGCATTTTTCGGTCGCCTCGATCGCCCGCGAGCCCTTGCGAAAAACGCAATGGCGTTTCATAGTTATGCCCCTAAAGTGATGTGCATTCTAAGATTTGCACGCCGGGAGTGGGTTCCCGGGATGCCGTCGTTGCGTTGTCGAAGTCCGATTTCCGGGGAAATGCCATGAAAGGGCCGATCAAATCCGCGCTGTCCGTTGCCTTGGCGATGGCCGCAAGTCAGGCGTTTGCCTTGGGCTTGGGGCAGATACAGATCAAATCCGGGCTGAATCAGCCTTTGCTCGCCGAAATTCCAGTGGTAACCGATTCCGCTGCCGAGGCGGAGGATCTAAGGGTTGCGCTGGCCTCGGCCGACGATTTTCAGCGTGTCGGACTGTCCCGAGCACGCGTTACCGTGCCGCTCGAATTCGCCGTGGTAAACAGCGCGCGTGGCCAGACGATGATCCGTCTGACGACCAAGGAAGCCGTGCGCGAACCGTTCCTGGATTTCCTGATCGAGGCGAGTTGGAGCAAGGGCAAGGTGCTGCGTGAGTACACGGTACTGCTCGATCCTCCCGTAACCGCACCGGCAGTACTCACGTCCACGCCCAAGGCAGTCGAGAAGCCGAAATCGGTCGAAGCGGCGCCGCGCGCACCGACAAGTCAGTCGCGCGTGTCGGAGCCGAAACCTGTCGTATCGAGCCCGCCACCGGCAGCGCCTGCACCACGACCGGCGCCGACGGTCGCGCCTCCCACCCCGACTTCCGCCGCAGCGCCCACGGCACGTGCGAGCGAGTACACGGTGCAGCGTGGCGATACGTTGTCGCAGATCGCGCACGAATTCAGCGACGATCAGCACGATTTCAACCGCATGCTGCTGGCTTTGTACCGGGCCAACCCGAAAGCGTTTGCCGGCAACATGAATGCGTTGAAATCCGGCTCCGTGCTGCGGATTCCGGCGCCCGAAGATGTGCGTGCGATCGGCTCATTGCGCGAAGCGGCGGCCGAGGTGAATGCACAGTATCAAACCTGGCAGAACGGTTCGGCGGCAACCCTCGTTGCCAATGCCGGCGCCACTGCGGCCACGGAAAAGCCCATCTCTCCAGGTGCGTCCGGCAAGGTGCCGTCTTCCGAGCATGTCGCCTTGGTGCCGCCATCGGATTCAGGCAATGCGGCCGCAACGAGCCACGGGGGAACGGGTAACGATACAACGACCCTGCGTGCCGATCTCGCCCGCACCAAGGAAACGCTTTCGACTCGCGAGCAGGAAGCGAGTGATCTCAAATCGCGCGTCGGCCAGCTCGAAGACATGAATGCCAAGAGCCAGCGACTGATCTCGCTCAAGGATTCCGAGATCGCCGAATTGCAGAACAAGCTCAAGCAACTGGATGCTTCCAGGAGCGGCGCGGCGCCCGCAGAAAAGACGGCGACGACGCCCGCTTCGGTCGCAGCGCCGCCCGCTGCCCCTGCGGCAACGCCGCCGTCGTCGACCGCAGCGCCGGCGGCGCCTGCTGCGCCTTCGGCCACGGCGCCAGCGCCAGTCTCGACTCCGACCGCCGCGCCATCGGCGTCGGCACCGCCGCCTGCGGTTGCGCCCGCGAATCCATCGCCCGTCGCGGCGACGCCCAAGCCCGCGGCGACAGCGGCAGCCAAACCGACCGTTCCGACCACGACGGCAAAGCCGTGGTATGCCGAATATATTGGCGACAATGCCTACCTGCTGTATGGCGGAGGCGGTTTGCTGGCGCTGATCGCGGCCTGGTTGCTGGCCCGTGCATTCGGCGGCAAAAAGGCGAATCCGCGCCCACAACGCGGCTTGGCCGTCGGCGTCGACGACGAAGACGCGCAGGCGCAGGTGGAAAGGGAGGCGGAGGACTACTACGCCAAGGTGCCGAGCGAACACGTCGCGCACGACCATGCCGACGCGTCGACGCCGGATGTGGACGACGAGTTCGAGCAATTGCACCAGCATTTCGACGATGCCGATGCGGAGGGCTTCCTCACTGTCGCGCATGCCCTGCATGAAAAATTGCCGGAAGATTCCAGCGAATGGCATGAAGTGGCAGAGCTGGGCAGAAAATTGTTGCCGGGCAACCCGTTGTTCGGGCTTTCGGCGTTCACCCAGAGTGATCATGAACCGTATGTCGAGCATGCCGGCGATGATGTGCACGCGTTCGCGATGGATGTCCCGGCGCATGCGGAGTCGAACGATTACGACGCTCAGCTCAAGGCGCTGGCCGATCACGATGAGCCGTTGGAATTCGAACCTCATCACATGCAGGCGGACGAGAAGGATGCGGTCGCCGATCTGGAATTCGAGCGCGAATTCGACAAACACCTTGATGCCGATCCGGTCGCGGACGATGCCGTGGAAGGCAAGACCTTGCATCGCGTCAATGCGTTGGACGAAGACACGGTCGGCACACGCCTGGATCTCGCACGGGCCTACTTCGACATGGGCGACCCGGAAGGCGCACGACTGATGCTCGATGAGGTGCTCGCCGAAGGCAATGCGGAACAGCGGGAAGAGGCACGCAAACTGCTTGCCGAGATAGGCTGAGTTTTTGCGGCATCGCCTGCGCGCACCTGCGCAGGTTCGGGAAAGCGCGCTGCTACAATCGGCGCGCTTTTTCGTTTTTGGCGGAACCTACCTTGCGCATCGCACTCGGCATCGAATACGACGGCACCGATTTCCACGGCTGGCAACGCCTCACTCACACAGCGAGCGTGCAGGCGACAATCGAAGCGGCGCTGTCGAAAGTCGCCGATCATTCGGTCGACGTCATCTGCGCGGGTCGAACCGATGCCGGGGTGCATGCGCGTTGCCAGGTCGTGCATTTCGACACCAGCGCTTCACGCAGCGAGCGCGGCTGGACGCTCGGCACGAATGCCAATCTGCCGCCCAGCATTGCGGTGCGATGGGCGCAGTCGGTGGCGGACGATTTTCATGCGCGCTTTTCGGCGCGGGCACGACGTTATCGCTACACGATTCTCAATCGTCCGGTGCGTGCCGCACTCGATGCGCGCCATGTCGCTTGGGAGCGTGCGCCGCTCGATGCGGTCGCGATGCACGCAGCGGCACAAGCATTGGTTGGCGAACACGACTTCAGCGCTTTTCGCACAGTGGCCTGTCAGGCGCGTTCGCCGATGCGTTGCGTACAGGCCATTTCGGTGGTGCGCGAGGGCGATCGGGTCGTACTTGAAATTCAGGCCAATGCCTTCTTGCACCACATGGTGCGCAACATCGTCGGCAGTTTGTTGCCCATCGGGCGCGGCGAAGAGAAACCCGAATGGATCGCACAGTTGCTTGCCGGGCGCAATCGCGCGCTGGCCGGGCCGACGGCCATGTCGCAGGGTCTGGTGTTCCTGCATCCGTTCTATCCTGCGCGATTTGGATTGCCGGTTGAGTTGAATTGGCAGGGCGAGGTGGAACAATGAAGTCCGAATTTCCGAATCGGCGCACGCGTATCAAAATTTGCGGGATCACTCGGGTCGAGGATGCGCTGGCCGCCGCCGCAATTGGTGTCGATGCCGTCGGCGTGGTGCTGACCGAGAAGAGCAAGCGTTTCGCCGGGATCGCGCGTGCGTGCGAAATTCGTCGGGTATTGCCGCCGTTCGTCGATTTCATCGCGTTGTTCATGGACGACCTGCCGGGGTTCATCGCCGAAGCCGTGGCCGCGGTGCAGCCCGACATGCTGCAATTTCACGGTCGCGAATCCGCGCAGGATTGCGTGCGTTACGGCATGCCGTATCTCAAGGCGATTGCAATGGGGGGGGGGATGGATATGGAGAGCACCGTGCGTGCGCATCCAACGGCAGCCGGCTTTGTGCTCGATGGTCACGCAGCGGGAGAGCGGGGCGGCAGCGGAAGGACGTTCGATTGGTCCACTGTGGCGGGCTCGCGCACTGAACATCTCGTGCTTGCTGGCGGCTTGACGTCCGGCAACGTCGGCGCAGCCATTCGCGCTGCCCTTCCTTATGCGGTCGACGTCTCCAGCAGTGTCGAATCGATGCCGGGAATCAAAATCGCGTCGGCAATGGCGGATTTCGTCGCGGCCGTGCGTGCGGCGGATGTTGCGCGTGCGCAGGCGTGAAGTTTCCCTGCGAAGTGGCGATTCGTCGACGAAAGCGGGCGCGCGGGGCAGCGCATAGCGTCAGGATTGTGTACGCTATGACTGCACCATGAGAAATGTACCCCGTCAATTTCCGCCATCCGGTCGCTCGCTGCGCCGCTGGCGCCGCGTGCCTGCCGCCGCGATCAGGTAACGCTGTCGCACGGCGCGTCCATGCGCGTGGGCCGCCTCCGGTTCCATCACGAATTGAAGTTGTCGCTTCTGCGCGAAACATGCAGTTGCGGCGTCAACCGATTTGGAGAATTCCATGCAGGCAAAACCCTTTTCTCCGGCTGCGACCGCCGCGCCGGTCGACTACGCGAATTACCCCGACGAACACGGCCGCTTCGGCGACTACGGCGGACTTTACGTCGCCGAAACCTTGATGGAACCGCTCGCAGAGTTGCGCGACGCCTATCTGCGCCTGCGCCGCGATCCCGAGTTCATCGCCGAGCTTGATCGCGACCTTACCCATTATGTCGGCCGGCCCAGTTCGATCTACCATGCCGAACGCTTGTCGAAAAAAATCGGCGGTGCGCAGATTCTGTTCAAGCGCGAAGACTTGAACCACACCGGCGCGCACAAGATCAACAATACCGTGGGCCAGGCGCTGGTCGCCAAACGCATGGGCAAGCGCCGCATCATTGCCGAAACCGGGGCCGGCCAGCACGGCGTCGCCAGCGCCACGGTGGCGACGCGCCTGGGCCTGGAATGCGTGGTCTACATGGGCGCGGTCGACATCGAGCGGCAAAAAATCAATGTCTACCGCATGAAGTTGCTCGGTGCCGAAGTGGTACCGGTGACTTCCGGCTCAAAAACGCTGAAAGATGCACTGAATGAGGCGATGCGCGACTGGGTGACCAACGTCGCCGACACGTTCTACATCATCGGCACGGTCGCCGGCCCGCATCCGTATCCGATGATGGTGCGCGACTTCAACGCCATCGTGGGGCGCGAAGCCCGCGCGCAGATGCTCCACCAGTACGGTCGCCTGCCCGACGTCATCACTGCCTGCGTGGGCGGCGGCTCGAACGCGATCGGTTTGTTCCATGCCTTCCTCAACGATCGCGAAGTAAAAATCGTCGGCGCCGAAGCCGCCGGCGACGGCATCGAAACCGGTCGTCACGCGGCCTCGCTCGCCGCGGGCCGCCCGGGCGTGTTGCACGGCAATCGCACCTACGTCATTTGCGACGACAACGGCCAGATTACCGAAACGCATTCGATTTCGGCGGGGCTGGACTACCCGGGCGTCGGCCCGGAACATGCCTGGCTCAAGGACACCGGTCGGGCGAGCTATGTCGGCATCACCGATAACGAAGCGCTGTCGGCATTCCACGAGCTCGCGCGCAGCGAAGGCATCCTCGCCGCGCTCGAATCGAGCCACGCGGTTGCTCAAGGCATCAAACTCGCGCGTGACCTGCCGAAGGACAAACTCGTGCTCGTGAACCTGTCCGGACGTGGCGACAAGGACGTGCACACCATCGCCGCGCGCGAAGGAATTGCGCTGTGAGCCGCATCGATGGAAGGAGGGCGGCATGAGCGCTGCACAAAATGGAGCAATGCCGCCGCGCTTGTTCGAGCGCGTTCGCGTGGTCACGATTCAGTTGCCGAATTACCCGCACAGCGCGGCGTTCGATGAGCTCGCCGAGTCGTTCGTGCATGCCTTTTCGGCGCTCGGCGCGCAGGCCGACAGCGCGATCAACCAGCCATTGATTGGCGAGGGCATCAATTTCGTATTCGGCGCGCATCTGCTTGCCCCGACAGTTGCATTGCCGCCGAATTCGATCATCGTCAATCTCGAACAGTTGCGTGGCGGCGTGTTCGCGCAACCGCATTATCTCGAACGGCTCAAACACCATCCCGTGTTGGACTATTCGGCACGCAACGTCGCTCGACTTCGCGCACAAATCGGCAACGTCCATGTGCATGCGTTCGAGGTCGGCACCATGCCTGCCATGTCGCGCATCGCGCCTGCGGCGCAGCAGGATGTCGACGTGCTGTTCTACGGCTCCATCAACGAACGCAGGCGCGCGATACTCGATGCGCTCAGTGCGGCCGGTCTGGTCGTGAAGGTGTTGTTCGGGGTTTACGGCGCAGAGCGGGATGCCTGGATCGCGCGCAGCAAGATCGTGCTCAACGTGCATTTTTACGAGGATCAGATTCACGAGCTCGTGCGCACCTCGTACCTGCTCGCCAATCGCAAGCTCGTCGTCAGCGAGTGCGAGGACGTCACCGAAATCGACGCGGATGTGCGTCAGGCGCTTGTGGCCGTGGCGTACAACCAACTGGTCGGCACCTGCGTTGCATTGGTACGCGACGAGCCGCGCAGACGGGCATTGGAGCACGCGGGGTTCGAGTGCATGCGTCGACGCAATCAAGCCGAATTGCTGAAACCGCTGCTCGCACCGCTGAGCTTGCCGCTGCCGCGGAGGATCAATCTCGGCAGCGGCAAGGCCTACGATCCGGAGCGACTGAACATCGACGTCGACCCGCAATGGCAGCCGGACATCCTCGGCGATATTTCCAAACCCCACGGGCTGAAGCAGATTTTCTTCAGCCCGAAGTTCGGGCTGGCTCGCCTCGATCCCGGTGAATTCGACGAAATCACGGCGATGGATGTGCTCGAACACGTACCCGATCTCGTCACGCTGATGACCCATTGCCTTGACCTGCTGCGCGTCGATGGCGTGATGCGCATTGGCGTGCCGTACGACCTTTCATGGGGGGCATGGCAGGATCCGACGCATATTCGCGCCTTCAATGAACGTAGTTGGTTGTATTACACCGACTGGCATTGGTATTTGGGCTGGGACGTGGCGCGTTTCCACCTCGCCGAAATGAACTTCGCCCTCAGCCCGGTAGGCGAAGGATTGCGGCAACGCGGGATGGCCAGCGAGGACATTTTTCGCACGCCACGTGCGGTCGACAGCATGCAGGTGCTGCTGACCAAACGCCTTCTCGACGCAACGGAGAAGCAGCGCGCCGTCGCCCATAAACTCGGGCCCGCGCGCCATGCGGCGACGCTCAGTGTCGCGCCGGCGACCGATCAAACTTTGGGGAATCGAGCATGAATCGTATTGACCGATGTTTTGCCGCGCTCCGCGCTGCGGGCCGTTGCGGCTTGATTCCATTCATTACCGCGGGCGATCCGTCGCCTGCGGATATTGTGCCGCTGATGCATGCGCTGGTCGCGGCCGGAGCGGACCTGATCGAGTTGGGAGTGCCGTTCTCCGACCCCATGGCCGACGGCCCGGTGATCCAGCATGCCAGCGAGCGTGCGTTGGCGAAGGGCGTCGGGCTCAGGCAAATCCTCGATGGGGTCGCGCAATTTCGTACATCCAACGACGCTACGCCGATTGTCTTGATGGGCTATCTCAACCCGATTGAAATCCACGGTTACGAGAAGTTCGCCGAAGAGGCCATCGTGGCAGGCGTCGATGGCGTGCTGCTCGTGGATTGCCCGCTCGAAGAATCGGCGGTCATCGCGCCGTTGGCGGACGCGGGGTTGCATCGTATTTTCCTCGCCGCACCGACGACTTCCGAGACGCGCCTGGCCGGGTTGACGCAAGCGGCGAGGGGCTTTCTGTACTACGTGTCGTTTGCCGGCGTAACCGGGGCGGATCGTCTCGATCTTGCCCCCGTGCGTGCGCGCGTGGCGGCGATCAAGGCACGCTCGCCCGCGTTGCCGGTGGCGGTCGGCTTCGGCGTGCGCGATGCGGCATCGGCGGTGGCGATCGCCGAATTCGCCGATGCGGTCGTGATCGGCAGCGCCTTGGTCGCGTACCTGGCCGATGCACCAGATGCGCGGATTGCGTGCGATCGAGCACGCGAATTTCTGTCGCCGATTCGCACGGCGCTCGATGCGCGGGCACCTCGGCATGCCGTCTGAATCGACCGACACGGGTATCCCGAAGCCGGAACAGCCGCTAGAATCGGCGGCTTCCGACTCGGCAGCGCGTGCAGCGGTGCCGGCAGCGGGCGAGATCGAGGCGCAGACGTCCGCCACCCCCGCCGCCCAGTCCATCGATGACGAGAACGACATGAGCTGGTTGCAAAAACTGATGCCTTCACGCATTCGCACCGATGGCGGCGCGAGCAAGGGCAAGGTACCCGAAGGATTGTGGGAAAAATGCGAGGGTTGCGGTGCTGTGCTGTACGGCCCGGAGCTGGATCGCAATTTGCAGGTGTGTCCGAAATGCGGACACCATCATCCGATTGCGGCGCGCAAACGCCTTGCCGCGCTGTTCGATGAAAGTGCGTGCGAAGAATTGTTCGCTGCGCTGGAGCCGGTCGACGCGCTCAAGTTCAAGGACTCGAAAACCTACAAGGCGCGCATCGCCGCCGCGCAGAAAAAAACGGGCGAAAAGGACGCGCTGATCGCAATGCAGGGCAGGCTCAAGACGCAGCCGTTGATCGCGGTCGCGTTCGAGTTCGCCTACATGGGCGGCTCGATGGGTTCGGTCGTCGGCGAGAAGTTCACGCTTGCGGCCGAACGCGCTCTCGAACTGCGTGCGCCGTTCGTCTGCTTCTCCGCGACCGGCGGCGCACGTATGCAGGAAGGCCTGTTCTCATTGATGCAGATGGCCAAAACGTCTGCCGCACTGGCGCGTTTGCGTGCCGCCGGCATCCCGTACATTTCCGTGCTGACCGATCCCACCACCGGCGGCGTGTCGGCGAGCCTCGGCATGCTCGGTGACATCAACATCGGCGAGCCCAAGGCGCTGATCGGTTTCGCCGGCCCGCGCGTGATCGAGCAGACCGTGCGCGAGACCTTGCCGGAAGGTTTCCAGCGCTCGGAGTTCCTCGTCGAACACGGAGCCATCGACCTGATCGTCGACCGGCGCGAGATGCGTGATCGTCTTTCCGCGCTGACCGCCTTGCTGATGCGGCAGCCGCGGGCGGCGTAGCACATTTCTTTCCTTCTCCCACCGGGAGAAGGTGCCCCGAAGGGGCGGATGAGGGAAAAGCGTTCCGGGTTGCGCGACGGGTTCAGAGAATTGTTGCGCTCTTCCCTCATCTGGCGCTGCCGCGCCATCTTCGCCCGATGGGGGAAGAAAAGCAGGCGCCTATGCCGCTTTTAGCGCGCCGTACTTGCGCAGACGTTTGTAGCGGCGATCGAGCAACGTCGCCGCATCGACCTTCGCGAGTTCTGCGAGCTGGTTTAGCAGAACGGCTTTCAAGCGAATCGCCATGTTGCGCGGATCGCGATGCGCGCCGCCGAGCGGTTCGCGCAACACCTTGTCGATCAGGCCGAGTTCGAGCAGACGCGGGGCGGTGAGGCCGAGCGCTTCGGCGGCGTCGCGCGCCTTGTCGGCGCTTTTCCACAGGATCGAGGCGCAGCCTTCGGGTGAGATCACCGAGTAGGTCGAATACTGCAGCATGTTGGTCACGTCGCCGACGCCGATCGCGAGCGCGCCGCCGGAGCCGCCTTCGCCGATTACGGTGCAGAGAATCGGCACTTTGAGTTCCGACATTTCGAGCAGATTGCGCGCGATCGCTTCACTTTGGCCACGCTCTTCGGCGCCGACGCCGGGGTAGGCGCCCGGTGTGTCGATAAAGGTGAGGATCGGCAGCTTGAAACGCTCGGCGAGCTGCATCAGGCGCAGCGCCTTGCGATAGCCCTCCGGGCGCGGCATGCCGAAGTTGCGCTTGATTTTGGTCTTGGTGTCGCGGCCCTTCTGATGGCCGATGACGACGACGCTGCGTCCGTCGATGCGCGCGAGGCCGCCGACGATGGCCGCGTCGTCGGCATAGGCGCGATCGCCGGCGAGTTCGATGAATTCCTCGCTGATCACCTGCACGTAGTCGAGCGTGTACGGTCGCGCCGGATGGCGTGCGAGCTGGGCGATCTGCCACGAAGTCAGGTTGCGGAAGATGTCGGCGGTCTTGCGCTTGAGCTTGTCCTGCAGCTTGCCGACTTCCTCGTCGATGTTGAACGCCTGGCCGTGGCTCGCGGCGCGCAGTTCGGCGATCTTCGCGTCCAGTTCGGCGATGGGCTGTTCGAAATCGAGGAAATTCGGGTTCATGCAAGGCAATCTGAGGCGCAGTGCGCAGGCGCCGATTATAGCGCAAGCCGGAAAGGAGCCCGATGGCCGGCCTCTTCGGGCTTTTCCGCATCGGTGGGGGCAGTCAGTGTGGCAAGGGTGTGCCGCCGCACCGAAGTAGGGCTAAAGCGTACTGAAATTTCTTCGCGCCGCGACGTGCTTGCGTTCGGGCGCCAAGCAAGGGGATATTGTCGGCCATGTCCGACAATTCGCCCGCGTCCTCACCCCCGCTTGTCTACTCCGCCGAAGTGCAGCGCGCGCGTGCCGACGCGCGGCCGCTGGTCGCGCTGGAGTCGACGATCATCACGCACGGCATGCCGTATCCGCAAAACGTCGAGACGGCGCGCCGGGTCGAGGCGCAGGTGCGCGCCGCGGGCGCGGTGCCGGCGACGATCGCGGTGATGGGCGGGCGTATCCGTATCGGTCTTGCGGACGACGAACTCGACGCGCTGGGTCGCGCACGCGATGCGATGAAATTGTCGCGCGCCGATCTCGCGGCGTGTCTGGCGAGCGGCCGCACCGGTGCGACCACGGTCGCGGCGACGATGATCGCGGCGGCGCTCGCCGGCATCGATGTGTTTGCCACCGGCGGCATCGGCGGGGTGCATCGCGGGGCGGAGTCCTCGTTCGATGTGTCTGCCGACCTGCATGAACTCGCGCAGACGCGCGTCACCGTGGTTTGTGCTGGCGCCAAGGCGATCCTCGATCTGCCGAAGACGCTGGAAGTGCTGGAAACGCTCGGCGTGCCCGTGATCGCGGTCGGGCAGGACGAATTCCCGGCGTTCTGGTCGCGCAGCTCGGG
>Ga0208826_1000694_pt1 | contig 33218 bp, 22 predicted proteins | sample AD_UKC115_MetaG_FD_184451 | JGI IMG/M metagenome (GOLD analysis project Ga0208826, IMG submission 184451) | Active sludge microbial communities of municipal wastewater-treating anaerobic digesters from Hong Kong - AD_UKC115_MetaG (SPAdes)... | ecosystem: Engineered > Bioreactor > Anaerobic >...
ATAAAATGGATCCCTGAAAATGCTGTATAATAAAGGAAATCATGCGAAATTTAAGTGCGTTCAACCACAACCATCACCCCTCCAGGATGAAAATGGTGGCAAAATTCATCAGACGTGGAATTTCGGTCGTATAATTCCTCTCTATATGGTCCCGGAAATGCTACAGTAAAGGGAATACTTCCAGAATACTTCGCCGGATGAAGGTAAATGGAGTTGATTATATTTTGAGGTGGTATACAGGTGAAATATCCTTCCAAAATACTTCGCCAGTTGAAAAATTTGAAGATAATATGATGGTGACGTGGAATCCGGGTCATAGAGGCGCTCGAAGGAGCTAAATGAGGGCAAACGCTCTAAATAAGTTTAACGGAGAAGAAAAACATGAGGAACGTATCGATCAAAAGAGTTGTTTGGATACTCTTGGCAATATTGGTGCTGATGAACCTGACAGCTTGCGGAAATAACGCTGGCAATCCGGCCTCGTCTGATGTACCTGCCCCGGTGGAAACAAGCACACCGATAAATGCAGGCAAGGATACACCCTGCTCAGAGAGCGAGATATCCGACGCAATAAGCGCGGGTGATTTCCTGTTCAACGAAAAATGGTCCGAATATCTTGTCACCCATCAGGAGTATCTGCCGGAAGATGTGGTTACCTGCCTTAACGAGCATATCGGCGAATATAAGCTGTTCAAGCTTTCGGAAAACGCCGACGTCTCCATGCTCGACGAAGAAACCTTAAATACTGTCGCGGCGGTTTTACAGCTTCACGGCTATACTCCGGAAATTTTTGTTGCGAAATATTCAAAGCCGATTTCCGCCGAGGAGCTTTCCGCAAAGACCGCCGAAAACGCAAAGTATTTCGTAAACTCCGAAACCTACCCGAAGCCGGAAGACGGCATGGATTTTCTGCCGTTCTTCAAAAACTTCGAGCCGGTGGTGCAGGACGAGGCGCTTGGAGTAACTCTGACCGCGCCGCGCGAGGTAACGGATACCACTACCTTCAACAGAGATATAGACTTTGGCACAGCCATTGCCCGCAGCGCGTTGTTTACCAACAATTCCGATAAGCGGGTGCAGCTGATTCCCGCCAATGACCTTCCTGATTCGGAATGGCAGAAAGTAGAGGGTTATGACCCGGAGCTCGTATTGGATTGGGATATTGCAGCCGATGGAACTGATGGTTACATGAGCACGAACCTAATCCCGTTGAACGCGTCGGCGGTACTCGAACCGGGCGAATCCACAGTGGTGCGGTTTGCTTATTTAGGCAGAGAAGATCAGGACTTTGACTTCATCTCCCGCTTCTCATATTATGTCACCGACGGTGAAAGCACCGAGTTGCTTGCGGGCGTTACGCTCAACCACATAAGACCCTCACAGTTTCCGACGACCACCTGCACGGTCACCGGCACTGTCTACGACGAGGAAACCGGACTTCCGATACCTTTCATCGATGTGCAGACCTCCCGCGGCGGAGCGTTTGGAACAACAGACATCGAGGGACGCTTTACATTTGAAACACCCGCGTTTAGGTTTGATTCCACCGGAAACTGGGGGCGTTCTACCATATTCGTCAATGAAATCGGCGTCACGAACGGAAGTGATTCGAGCATAAATCCCACCTACGCGGAGGAATCCGTAATTGTTGAGCCGCACGCGGGCGAGACTATGGAGCTGACTCTCATTCTCAAAAAGAAACCTGCGCAAGTCAATTACACAGTTCAGGCTGAGCACGACATGAAGATGCAGGCTTATAGCGTGGATGTCTCAAACGATATAATTGCCACGGCTCCTTTCCATACAACTTTCAGCGATGAATATAAATATGAAAACGGCTATCTCCATGTGTTCGATAAGTACGGCAATTTGCTCTTTGAAAAATGGCTGCATGGAGAAAGTGCGTTCTCCGATGTTTCCACCGACGGAACCCTTGTCGCCTCTGTTGTTCACGGAGAAAAGGTCGGCGACCCGGATACCGCAGTCGTATGGGATATTGAGGGCAACGAGGTATTTTCATATCAGGTGCCGTATAAAGAGAACCCGGCGCTGTACGTGCAGCCGGAAGAAGGGCACGGAGAAGGCGTGTTCTCCAAGCTCGGCGACCTCGAAATTTCAAACGACGGCAAGCTGCTTCTGCTGGCGACCGACGAAGGCTATGTAAGCGTGGTGCGCCTTGCGGATAAAGAGATTATCTGCGATTTCTTCGGAAACGCCAAAATGTATAAGCTTTTCTGGTCCGCCGACGACAAGGTGGTCTATACGGGTACGGAAGCCGGCGATTTCCGCGCCACCGAGGTTGCAACAGGAAAAACGCTATGGAAAAAATATATAGAGGGAACAATTTTCGGCTGGGCGATGAACGATACCAGCGTTGTAACCTCAACTAAGGCTACCGGCGTCGGCTATCTAATCTGCACTGAGCTTGCCACAGGAAAAACGTTGTGGACGCTGGATGTGGGTATGCGAAATTCTAGCATGACTCTTTCTCACGATGGCAAGACGCTTTTCTGGGGGACCGACACAGGTGGGACCAATAGCGGCCAGATGTTCGTCGATATGGAAACCGGAACGCCGCTTTGGTCAACGGTTGCCGGAAAACAGGCGGCGGCGTTCTCTACGGATGATCGCTATGTCGCCATTAGGAGCGGTGGGAACCTGCAACTCAGAACGATAACCGGCGAGCATCTCTACGGCGCGAACATCGCTCTTGACGACAACTCCATGAGCTGGGGCTTGTATATGAGCGGGGACTGTAAAAACATCGTGAGCTTCGCGGGCGGCAGCGTGGATTCAAGATTCCACGGAGTTATGTACGCGCTTACACTTGACGAAGATACGCCGCTTGAATAGAAGGAGGAGGATAAAATGAAACGATTACTTTGCTGCTTCCTTGGAATAGCTCTGCTGCTTACGGGCTGCGGAGGGAAACCTGCTCCTGTTTCTGAAGGCGGTGCGGACAAGCTCTTATCTCATCTGACAGACAGCACCAATGAGGAATACCTGCTGACAGAGGACGCAGAACTTGACTTGACGGATGCTGTGATAGCTTCTGATAGAACCGTACTCTTACAAAAAGGCGTCACGCTAAAACTTGTCGGCACGTTCACACCTGGCAGCGGCTGCATCGCCGTTCGCGCAGGGTATGAAGGCGGCGATAAGCCTACACTCGATCTTTCGGCATTGGGGTTTAGGGTTGATGACGAGCAGGAGGCGACGCTTTTCGAGATTCGAAGCGATGTTGAGCTTGTTGCACCGCAGGCGCAGGAACGGTTGCTTGTAGATACATCAGGCAACGAATGGACAAGCATCAAGTCGGTTCTTCCGCGTGAGGATGACTCTCAGGACGACGAACCGCAGGATGACAGCCCGCAAGGCACCTACGAAGTATCAACACAGGAGGAGTTCAGCGAGTTTATCGTCAATGCGGATACACAGCAAATCATGCTGAATAATGACCTTACTGTCGCGCTCGGCGGTACGGCGCTCACGCACGATGTATTTGTTATCTGCAACGGACATGTGCTGACACTCACGGGTGAGCTGAATATGAAGGGTGGTATCTTGGACATCGGCGACAACCCCGACATCGAGGGCGGCAAAGTCGACATATCGGGCTTGACGGTGACCTGCGATTCTGACGCATACAAAAAGGACACCGGCGACATCCTTTTCATCGGAATGAACTTCAAACAGATCATCGGCGAGCCTACGCTCGGTGAGGAGCTCATTTATGAGATACCGGACAGCGGTGAGCACGCATCTGTAAAACTTAAAGAGGTAATAACGACGCCTGAGCAACACGAAGCAAAGCTGCAGGAGGATATGACGCAGTATCTTTCGGGTGCGGATATTCCCGGTGGAGTTGGCATCAGCGCGGAGTTCCTTGCGGACGGTGTTCTGGAGATCAACCTGGATAATCCCGTGATCGATCATGAGATCGGAGTGATGATCGACGGCGGCATGAAGCTGATCCTGACCGGCAGCGTGACCTTTGACGGCGGACTTTACGCCTTTGAGCTGGCTCGTGACAGCAGCGGCACCGCAACGGTGGACATCACAGGGCTAAAGATAAACGGAACGAAAGCGCTGGGCGATACCAAGTCGCCGGACATCTTTAAGATCACAGGCAATAATGTCGATTTTATCTTTAATGAAAGCGATCCGCACATCGAGGTCGTTCAAAACGAGTATTTCTGGCTGCGGTATGTGCAATGATTATTCGATAAACCATTTGACTACAATGTAATGATGAACAAGGAAATGAACTGCGCCCTGCAAATACGGGGCGCAGTTCTTCCTTTACTCAGCGTTCCCAATCGTCCCGGCTCTTTTCCTTCTGCCGTTTCGGTTGCTGCTTCTGTATTTTCCGCTGCTGCTCCAGTTTCATCTCCTGCATCTCCCTATCCTCGGCGTACTCGTGCAGGAGCCGCCCAGCCTCCCGCTTGCAGTCATACATCATAAGAGGACTGTACTTTTCGCCGCAGGCGTCCTGTGCCCGGCGCAAACCGGCGATTATCCCGTTGCCGGAACCTACACGGTGCGTATTCAGGACAACACCGGGCTTAGCACCGGCTTTCCGCGCATCTTCTTCTACGACCACGGGGATCGGAGAAAACTGCTCACCATCGAGCAGTGGGGCACGGGCAAATGGACTTCGATGAACAAAGCCTTCTTCGGCTGCGAAAACCTGGCGGAGCAGGCCAGCGATAGCCCCGACCTCTCGGCGGTGACCGACCTGAGTTTCATGTTCACATATGCTAACGCCTTCAAACAGGATATTAGCAGTTGGAACACCGCCAATGTGACGAATATGAGTAACTCACCTTACGCAGCCAGACGGACCGGATTGAGGTCCTGTAAAGCAGCGTAAGCGGCATGAAGGGCCTGCAAATACAGTTTGGCTTTGAGCGCAAAATGGTTCAACTGGGTCGAGATTTTGAGCAGTTCCATTTTGATAAACCCGCACAAGGCTGCAAAGAAATGATTGGTTTGGGTCGTCACCGTCTGGGTCGGAGACTTTTCCAGGGAAGCATTCTGTTTGAGCGATTGATGATAGGGTTCCACATTCCATCGTTTGTGATAGAGCGTGGGGATCGCTTCCCCAGACAGGGTTGTATCGCTGGTGACCAGATACAGCACGCCCGTCGAGCCATCTTCGTTGGTGAAGACTTGTTTGACCAGCAAAAGGGGAAACTCCACCCCTTCCAGGTAAACGGTCATGGGCGTGAGCGGTTCCAGGTCCAGCGTGTCGACTCGCTGATAAGTCCCGGCTTGTTTGGCCTCCGCGCTCAGGGCTGCCTTGCGGTTGGCCTTGAGCGGCATGACAAAGTCCTTTTGAAGCGTAGTTTTGACCCATTTCATGTTTTCCGCAGAGGCAAACCAGATATCGTTGAGCACATAGCGAAAGGGGATCTGATTTTTCACGGCCTGTTGGACCAAGTCGCGGTAGATTTCGTTTTTGGTGCGGGTTGAGCGTCGTTTGGTCTTGCCATCTTGGGGATCGGTGTAGGTCTCGGCCTTGGTGATGAGCTCAAAGCCCACCGGTAAGGAAATGCCTTGGTTATGGTACAGGCAGGAGACAAAGTTGATCCCTTTGACGGTGCGCTGGTGGGCATGGTCAACATGCCAGCAAATGATCTCGTTTTCATCGGTGTAGGGCTTTTCGGCAATGCTATCATCCACCAGCAGCACCCCGTCCTCGCTTTGGATGACCCGCACATGGGGTTTGACCACCCGCTACAAGTCGGCGGAGGTCCGTTTCTGATTGGCCAAAAAGCGTTGCACCCGGTCATGGCTGATGTCACCATTCAACAAGGCTGAGAGCCCGGTCGCGGTGGTGAGGCCAAAGGCGCTGATGAGGTAATCGCTATACAAATCAAGCAGTTGTTCGTCTTTCATCCATCTAGTTTACGTGATTTTGCGTAAGGTGAGTGAGTAAATCACACAGGAATAATAGTGTGATTTACAAAATTATTACCGGGCGATGTACTTTTATGAAAAGCAGGGATATCCATTCCACCTATACCCACCACGCCTCTACTATGCACCCGCACCAAGGTGGGTCATTTTATATATTTGTGCAAATAGCAAATTTCTCAATTGAGGAACCTTGGCTGAAAAGAAAATTTTTCCGGGTGATTCCTTACCTATACTCACAAACCTGATATATTCGTCGAACACCGCCTATTCGTTTCTATTCTTTTTCAAAGGGGATGCTTTCACTTGATTGTGTCCATTCTTCGGGCTTCTCAATTGTTTTTAATTCAGCTAGCAAAATCTCATAGGAGGTCGGTGACATCGGCTTTATCCCTGTCTTCTCATTAAATAAATGAAAAGCTTTATCAGTATATTTTGCAGCCAATCTAAGATACGAAGTATGGCTCGGAAGTTGATAATCTACTGGAACATAGTGCAGACCATGAAGTGGATTTAGACATGCTTTGAGATTATATCTACCAATATGATGCCACATATTATGAGTGGCAGCGCTGAAGGGCGTATAAACGTAATTATACAAATCAATACACCCTGCTTCTTCTGCCATTTTTCGAGTGTCAATCCCTGCCCAATTTCCTAAATTTACCTCTGTTAGAAACAAGTATCTTTGACTATTGATCCATCCTTCAGTAGCCTTAACGACGGGGTCATTTTGTGGGTCAATTCCATCTGCTAGTAATTGTGCTTTCCTATGTTCATTAGATAATTTTGCCTGACCAAGACCATAAAATAAAAATTTACGGGACCGTTCTAATGGGTCGTTAAATATCCATGCTAGCGTAATATAAGCATCAACCATTGTTCTTAAAAGAACAGGTGCTATATGTTCATTCCATATTTGAGGGGAGACTGCTAATTCTGTCGCCAAAGTAACCATTCTGGCTAATAGAGCACCGATCACTTCATGCTTTTCTGCATGGCTCAAATCAATAGACCAGTATTCCCACCTTGAATCCAGTTCTTTTTCAACTTCTTGAACATATTTTTGAAGAACGGGCAGTAATCGGTCTCCAGTAATACTATCCATTGGTAACCTCTCAATCAAAATTGCATTTTTCAAGTTCTAGCCCATGATTCCAAAAGTAGGTAGGCCAAGATAAGCCATCCTTAATGACATCAATACCGAAAATCGTATTCACCGTGGCTCGGATGCTGGCAGCAACTTGCTTCGATACTTCGGTATTTGGATAATATTGAACTTCAGGGAATCTGGCTAAACTAACATCTGGACTAACGACTAATTTTCCTACAGTAAAGCCGATATACACTGCGTTGGCTTGAATAAAAGTCGCTTCGACACTTCTTCGATCAAATATGGACTCTAATACCCTCTTTATCTCTTCAAGATCCCCTGTATCGATTTTTTTTGTTTCAAGATCAAACAAAAAACTTAACGGGCAGGTTGGGTAAAAGTAGATTAATGGCAATAAAGCTGCGCGATATTGATTTAATGCATTTTTCCTCCGAAGTAGTTCAACCGTTTTCTTTTTTTCCTTGATCGACAATTGAGTATAAGAACTTAAGGTCACGAACCATGCTCCCATTGAGTGACTTTTGGTAGCTTCTTCTGCTGACTTTGGAAGGGCTAATGCCAGTTCAGCACCTTTCATGTACCCATACCGGTTATTAATTAATGCTAACCAAATAAGCTCGGGAATAAGTTGTTTCCCCCAACTTATCTCCTGATAGTTGATTTCTTGCATCAATGGCGGAATCAAGCGCTTTCCAATGCGTTGATGGTCAAGAAGAACAGGTTTTCTTCGGGTTGTAAAATTTTGTCCGTTGTCCATGAGTAACCCAACTTTCACTTTGCCCAAAAAAGTTCATCGGTTTTCTTTTATTGTTTTACTACCAATTGTATGAAAATACCACCTGGGATTATCCTTGAGACCATCCATCAAGGGTTGGTAGCGAATTTCGAAAATCTCTGCTCCTCAAAGACTTTACTCGTCTGCTCGAACAATCATCATCCCCCAGACTTTGACAGAATCAAACGGACTCGAATCTTAAAGATTTTTCCGTTCCCTATAGTTCTTCGAGAAAAGGTTATTCGCTCATCAAAACTCAACCATCATCCTCTGGGTTGCGAAAAAACTACTACTTGACCCTGTCATAAAAATTCGCTATCATACGACTAATAACTCGTAACCAAAGATCCTCCGGCCTCTTCAGAAGAGCGTCCCTCAGGCCAGGCTAAAATGCGGAGCCTGAGTGAAAAACGTTCCGAAACCAGGAAAATCTCTCATAACCCGGAGGTCAGTGGTTCGAATCCACTCCCCGCTACTAAAGTCAAACCAGAGTCCGTCGGGCTCTGGTTTTTCGTTAGCCTGGCGCACAGCGGTAGACATTTTTCCAAAAATGGAGGAATTTCTTATGAACCGCAGTTCGCCGGGTACGTCAAAATCCAAAGTTTCACTTTCCTTATCCAAAGCCATCGACGGCTTCCTAAAATTCAAAACGGCAGAGGGATTAAGCCAACGCACAATTACCTCCTATGAGTTCACTCTTGGTCACTGGTTGAAATACATCGGAGATCGAGAAGTGTCGGAAATTCAATCTTCCGACCTGACCGACTACATGGCTTGGTTGAGAACAGAGTATAAACCGAGACGTTGGAACGGTAGCTCCGAGCCGCTGTCCGCCAAATCCATCCGAAATGTGTGGGTAACGTTTCGATCCTTCTTCGGATGGCTGCAGGTGGAGTTCAAGTTCCCCAATCCCGCTAAAGAAATCACTGCCCCGAAGTTTCAAAAACATCCTGTTGAAACATTTTCCAAAGAAGACGTTGAAAAAATCCTCAAGGCGTGTGTCTATTCCCGCGAATCGCAGACTGAGGAAAGGAAGAAGTTTGTAATGCGCCGGCCAAGTTCCAACCGCGACCAGGCGATTGTATTGATGTTGCTGGACACTGGATTGCGAGCAACGGAGTTGTGTTCTCTGATCATCAACGATGTGGATCTCAAGACCGGAAAGGTCACCATTCGTCACGGAGTGGCAGGTGGCGCGAAAGGCGGTAAAGGACGCACGGTGTACCTGGGTAAGGTTGCACGAAAAGCGGTTTGGCGTTATCTTGCCAGCCGAGCAGATGGGGACGATTCCGACGCCCCCCTCTTCATCAGCCATGCGGATCGAGCTTTCAACAAGGACAGTTTGCGTGTCTTGATCAACCGGTTGGGAGACCGGGCAGAAATCAAGAAAGCTTATCCGCATAAATTCAGGCATACCTTCGCCATCACCTACCTGCGCTCTGGAGGAGATGTTTTTACACTCCAATCGCTTCTGGGCCATGGTTCGCTTGATATGGTTCGCCACTATGCCCAAATAGCCGAGGTAGATGTGGAACAAGCGCATCGTAAAGCCAGTCCAGCCGATAACATGCGTCTGTAACCAAGAAATTTTCATTGAGCTAACTTTCCTGCGATAAACATCAATGCCTTTTTCTGGCTTTCTCGATCAAGGTTATTAAGGAAGACCTCAAGCTCATCACCCGGCGTGGACGTCGCCTTCCCAGACAGCCCGGCAATACGCTCTTGAACATCAGAAGAAAGCATAGGAGCGTAAGTGCTGTCAGTGATCTCGATACTCTCGTGCATCAGGTTCATGGAAACCGCTTTGTAATCCGCCATAGTCTGAGCATGAAGTAACCCGTAGACGGCGTGTCCATGCCGGAATTTATGAGGCGATTTGAAATCAAGGTTTGCAATGGAAAACAACAACTCCAGGCGTTTTTGAAGAGCTTGAGAACGCGTCTTTCCAGGTTCATCCTGGGAAAGAAACTGATCTCCCCAGGAATGTGCAATCGGTGCGTACCAGGGACTTGAGCCCGGGAGTGATTTTCGAACGAAAGTATCCCACTGGCGGACCGGCGCAAGCACTTCAGGAATGTTCAACAGGAAAGTAGTTGCCTTCTTTCCATTCTTGGTATGAACACCCAGTTCTGGCCATTGGCGAAGTCTCAAGTTTTCAAGATCAACAGCCTCAATAGGTAATGTGGTAAATGCACTGGCACGCATACCGGATAGGAAGAGCATGGCAGCAGCTGCTTTATCACGGAGTAAGGCCAGGCTATCTTCGGGAACAGGGGTAGTGATTAATTTCTGGATTACATCCAGAGAAACAAAAACATGCTCGGAAGAAATTTGTGGTAAGCGTGGTCTCCGTAGAGTATCAATCCATGAAACAGGAAGATTGTTCATTTCGCGGGGATATGTAACCTTCGCCCAACGAAAAAAGCGTTTGCTTGAGTCAATGATCTTCTTTTGGGATGCACTGGCCAGGGTTCCTTTTCCTTCCTTACCAGGTAATGAAGCCAGATAGGACGGGAGGGTCGGGCGAATCGCCTGCACCTGACGGAAGTTTTGATCATCCGCCCAAAGCAGTAGATGGCGTAAATAAAAGCGATAGCGTTCAACAGAGGCCTGGTTCAACTGAAGAACTTCCTCGAGGTACTTGAGATGTTCTTTGACTTTAAGATAGTTCTGGCGTTCGATCACGATGGGCTCCACGATTGATAACGGCTCCGCAGTTTGCACAAGTGCCTTTGATTAAGACAAGGTTTCCCTTGATTGGTTGAATCTGAGGAGAAAGTAATTTGGATACCTGGTTACAACGCAAACAATAAGCTTCGTCTTCATTTAGCCTATTTGTCACTTTGGGTTTACGTTGGTTGTTGACCCATCTTGCAAACTCTTCCCCGTTGATCCAAATCCGATTGCGGTTATCTCTTTGGTGGGGAACATCTATCTGTAACCAATCCCGCAATGTGCTTTCAGCAATATCCAGCTCTTCACATATTTCACGCGGGGAATACAACATCGGTAATAACCCTGGGGCTTTGATGATGACGTTATGTGGTAATTTTGTCCGGTGAATTCTTACTTCCATCCAACGATTCTCCTAAGAAATAATGGTTTGATCTCTATCCATGCATTAGCAGGTCGTCCGACTCGAAATCGGTGACAGCATTACCAATCGCTTGTTTGATCTGAAGGATATCTTCTGGGATTACGCCAGCATCTTGATTTTCGCCTAAGCCCGTGCGAATTTTTCCGATTGAGTCAGTCAATTGGCTGACCAGTTTATTGGCGCGCTTGGCTTCGCGTCGCACGGTGTTCCAATCACCAGTTGATTGTGGTGGCATTAGTTCAGTCACATCGCTTGCCATTTGTGAAAACTCATCATTATTTGTCAGCATTCTGTTTGCCATGCAGCGAACTTCAAATCGTTTCAGACTGTTATGGATCTCGTCTACTTGGTCTTCGATTTGAAGAGTGTCTAGCTGTTCAATCGGTAATTCTGAAAGCTGAGATACGTACCCGAATAAACGGGGTAAGTCTTCTTGAATGGTTTCAAGCTTCGCGATAAGCCTGGTATTCTGCGTTTTGACTGATTTTGTCAGTAAGCATGTGTTCATTGGCGATCCTTTCCAAAAGAGTTACGAGTAGGATAACACCCGGACTGAGCTACCTCAATCTATTAATTTCGATAGGGTTAAGGGTCTTGATACCTATCGAAATTGATATATAGATTTTTCCTTCTTCTACTTGCACAATAAGATAATCTCGCCTATAATTTTACTGAACAGATGTTCTAATATAAACCCTCAAATTTTCTACTGTTACCTCACTTGCGCATACGACTCTAGAATGACCAAATCCCACTTATACAATCAACCACAAGGTCCTCTCTGGATAGATGCATGCTTGTTCAGGGGGGATTTATGCGTTATGAGCCATTATTTCAGGTCAACATAGGGGAGGATTACTTCGATGCCATCCATTGTGGTTATCAATGATGAAGGATCTGTTCTTTACCAAAATGTGGTCGAAGACGTTCAGGATTTGGTAAAGATCATCCGGGATGGCAGAAATGTGCCTGGTTACGCGCTGGATGATTGCCCAGAAGTGCAGGTTAATGGTTTGATTGTTCTCGCGGGTCAGCCACCCAAACCAAAAAGAAAAGCGCCGGCCTTATCCGAGCGGCAAATGAGTGTTTTGCAATTACTGGCGAGGGCATATACGCCAGAACAAATTGCGCTAAAACTTGGGTTAACCGAAGCGACCATTCGATTACACATCAGTGCTTTGAAAAAGAAATTTGGCACAGATAGCCGTGACCAGATGATGGCGATGGCGGGCCAATTAGGATTGTGCGATCCTTTTGAAACAAGCCCGGTCCATGATAAACAGGAGGGGCAGGCACGGTAAAGATGATCTGATGAAATGAAGGGGGATTCGTTGTCAGATTGAAGAAAATATTATATGATTAGAGGCGAACATATTTTTCATATTCCACATCGCAATCCTTGAAAAGTAAAGCCACATGTCCAACTTTCCGGCCTGGTTTAACAGAGCGTACAAACGATGGAGCCGATCCCAGGCGGGAGAGGAAGATTTCATAGCCTTTTGCGATTTATTAGGCTATCCACCTTCCAAGGTATTAGGCTGGTTACATGGTGAGTTTTTGCCTGAAGGTCCAGAAGTGTTAAGCATTGCTGGAATCCTTGGGATTAAGGTTTATCAGGTTTTGGATCTTCCGAAGCCTGATCCTGAACTGATAAAGATTTATGGATCATTTGCACATTTAACCGGGCAGGACCGTTCCAATTTGGCACTAGCTCTTTTCGAAGTCGAAAGAATTTTGAAAGAAGACAAAATTTCCACAAAATCCACCGAGGCTAAGGAAATCTTTAAACGCACTTTCGAAAAATATGGGCTGAGCAAATAGATAATATTAAGTAAGAAGAATCTGCCTGTAAAACGCCCAATTCTCCTGGGCGTTTTTTTGACTCTCAATTTTCTTGTGATGCTATAATAAACTCCAGCAACTGTGTTTAAACATAATAATTGGGAGGGTCTAATGGACTCCGAATTCCTAACAGCTGAGGAAGTAGCCGAATATTTACGTCTTCCGTTATCGACTGTTTATAAATTAGTTCAAGATAAACGATTACCTGGTTTTAAAGTTGGAAAACATTGGCGGTTTCGACAGGAAGCCTTTAAAGAATGGATAAAAAACCAAGAGAGAGACTTACTCGACTCTATTAACAATCCTTCAAAAGAATAAAGAGTCTCTGTCATTTGGGGTATTATGCGAGCAAATCATTCGGAAATTAAACAAGCGTTTTTAGCCTGGTTATTAAAAGGAAACGGCATTAATTATTCTCCTTATGGGATTGTTTACTGTATCGATAAAATCTCAGGATATGCTCTGAGAAGTAAATATTCTCATACCGATTTTTGGCATATCTCGAAACCGGATGAATTTGAAGAAATATACACAAATATTATTTCTGAAGCCTCAGAAGGAATTCTGAACAGAAGTACATTCAGGGGTTTCATTCAAGTAGGTCCTTTGTATATAAAATTTCTCAAAGAGATAAATCAGCAGGAAGATAAAAATGATTCCTCTAGTGAGCAAATATCTATATCCGCCCTACCCAGTAAAAACTTAGATGAAAAAAAAGAGGGTTTTCAACCTGAGAAACAACTTGGAAAACAAGAATTACGTGATATAGATCCGGAAAACCTTATTTCATGGTTAATTACTCAAACCAATGCAAATGGAACGTTGTATTTGGAACGGGTAGTACGGCAATATATTTGGGCTCTTCGTATTGCACCAGCAATGCTGATTTTAGACAATATTGACAATCGTAATGTCTTTTCGTGTCAAACGGTTGATGAATTGGATTTTCTGTGGGATATATTTAAGTCCGCTCCGAATTATAAAGTCGTAAACCAGCACGTCAGTGGTCAGTTTTCGGCGGGATTAAGCTGTTTGTCACGGTATCTTAATTATCTCTCAGGGCAACCAGAATATCCATCAATAACTGCCAAGACTTCGAATCAATTGCCAAATTCCGTTCAGCCGATTCAGGCTAAGTCCCTGATTAATTCCGCAATATTAGTAGATTTTAATCGACCAGGTCTGTGCGCTCGGAAAGAGCCTGTGTCGTGCATTATCAATGGACAGGCTGTAACACCAAAAAAGATGAACTGGTCGCAGCTTCTAATCGCGATCATCGAACGTTTGTTAGCAGAAGGGAACCCTCAACTTGCTGAATTGGAAAAGAAACCATTGTATGGCGCTAAGGCGTTTTTCCTACCACATAAACCTGGCATTGGCACTAGTGCCTTGCTTTCAAACGGCAAATGGATATCAACAAACTACCCTCCTCAAATCATTGTCGTAATAATTAGAAACCTTTGTAATCAATGTGGCGTGAAGCTCAATGATGTTGCTATCAGCTATTTACCTAAAAACGCGTCAATCGAGTGGTCCGCAAAACGGCCAATCCGAGATAGAGCTGGCACTCCAGATCTCTTTACAGCGAGCTTGGCTTTTGAACCTGACGTATTGAAAGCGGTATCGGATATTCTGACGGTTCATTTTCCAAATGGATTTAGGGCTGATTCGCCGATTGAGTTGATGCGATTTCGTAGTTATTCTGATAACGCTTCTGTTGATGGACTTCCGGTCAAAGACGAAGATTTATTTAAGGTAATCAGTTTATGCGGGACATTGTTTGAAGGAAAGGTGTACGTTGTCAGTGAAGAAACCAAGAGCAGATTGAAAGAAGAGATCAATGCGCAGGTTGATAGCGGTTTAGAGATTATTTATTATTCCAAATTTTATGATCGACACGAAAGCTGGCTATTTGCTGGGGAAGTAATCTCGGAAGCTATGCTAAAACACATGATAAAAACACTTTTTCCTGAATTTTCATACAAGGCAGGATACTTTTCGACAAATAGAAATAACGGTACGGAACTTTCAGCAATTGAAAAGGAAATCTTGCGTGTTTGGAACGGCGATGTTCTTCTTAACTATGAACAGATTGCTTCGCGCTTGCCTTATATACCCCTCGACAAAATTAAGTATGTATTGACGATAAATCGCATTTTTATATGGAACTCTATAGAAGTCTACACCCACATAGGAATGGTTGATATCTCCGATGAAGAACGAGCCAACATACAAGATTATGTCGATAGTGCTTGTCGTACAACAGGCTTTGCTTCCATGAGCGATATCCCACTAAGTGCGATTGAAGACCATAATAATGAATTGTCGCTCACGGCAATCCAAAACGCAGTTTTTACCATCGTTCTTTCGGAAAATTATGAGAAGCACGGCAAAATCGTAACCCGCAAAGGCGACACACTTGATGCACTATATTTAATGAAAGAATGGTGCTACTCGGTAGACAAATGCACTTTGAAAGAATTGATCCAATATGAGCAAGATCTAACTGGTGATGAATACCCTTGGGTTGCCTTGGAAGCAGGATATACAATAATGGTTAGGACATCTGAAGATACCTTTGTGTCTGAGAAATATGTTCATTTCGATGAGGAAGAGATTGATACAGCACTTGACCTTTTCGTGACAGGCCAATATCTGCCTTTGAAGAGTGTCACTACATTTGCAACTTTCCCTCATTGTGGGCAATCTTGGAATCTATTTCTTCTTGAAAGTTACTGTCGTAGATTTAGCCGTAGATATCGATTTGAATCGTTATCAATGAACTCCCGAAATGTGGGGACGATTGTCCGCAAGAACTGTGACCTTTCTTACTCCGAAATTCTCACAGATGCCGTTGCCGCTTCCAACGTGGAACTTAAGAAAACCACCGTGATCGAGTTTTTATACACCCATGGTTACATCGGTAGGCGGCATTATGGTAAAACGGATGAACTAGTTGAACAGGCGAAAATCTTACGAGAAAGGAGGAACTAGCTTTGTATTCTTATACTTACGACCAAAAGACTGGTGGAATTCTGCTAAACTCCTCGCCTTCAGGCTTCTCAAAAGAACCGCGCCCCGTCTATGCCGCGGAGCTTGATATTTTGGGTTTTGATAATTACTGGAGATATGATAAGCAAACCGACCTGCCATATATGTGGGCTGAGGCAAATACCTATTGGTATCGCGGTGTTTGTGTGGCCAAACTGAAAGGCGGAAACCTATATTCTGCGCCTGAGATAATTATCCCGACAGACGAGAATGGCACTAAAGTTACACCCGAGTTGAACGGAAACGCTTTACGTCCAATAGATGTTCCTGCAATGATTGCGGCAAACCACGTAATGCTTCAAATTATCGAGCAGACTACGGTGAAGAAAATTTTAGCAGTCTATGAAAAATACAAAGGTAAACTCGACCTTTTTCATGTCGCTTTTTCAGGCGGCAAAGATAGTGCTGTTCTTCTTGACCTTGTGAAAAAAGCACTTCCCAAGGGAAGCTTTGTTGTTGTTTTCGGTGATACAGGGATGGAATTTCCTGACACCTATGATGTAGTAGACAAAACAAAAAAGTTGTGTGAGCAAGAGGAAATACCGTTTTATATTGCAAAGTCGCACATTGATCCAAAGCAGTCCTGGAAGTTGTTCGGTCCCCCATCAAGGGTGCTCCGCTGGTGCTGCAGTGTACACAAAAGCACACCACAAACCTTGAAGCTTCGAGAAATTTCGGGCATAGACGATTACACAGGCTTGGCTTTTGTTGGCGTTCGGGCACAGGAAAGCTCCACTCGCGCTGAATACGAATATGAGAATTATGGTAAGAAGCAAAAGGGACAGTACAGTCATAATTCTATCCTTGAGTGGACATCTGCAGAAATTTGGCTTTATATTTATGCAAACAACATTTTGATTAACCAAGCATATAAGAAAGGAAGTTCAAGAGTTGGCTGTATCAGCTGCCCAATGGGTGGCGGCAAAGCAAGTTTTACTGAACGAACTAATTACCCGCAAGAAACAGAAATATTCTTATCTCGCATTAAAAGTAGTAATGCTAGGATATCTATTAGTGATGAGAAGTACATTACAGAAGGTGGATGGAATGCGAGGAGGAATGGTCAATTTCTCGCTGAAAATATTAAAAATTATAGCGAGATAATTAAAAATGGGGAAATCAGAATCTGCGTTACATCTCCTAAGACCGACTGGAAAGAGTGGATAAAGACATTAGGAAATTTAACCGAGAGTGGAAACTACTATCAAATCTCGTTTCGTGGGCATATTTATGACTTCACTTGTGTGCAGAACGAAAAAGGTTATTGCGTTACATTAGCTGAAAAAATTACAAAGGAAAATCCTTTATTTGGAAAGGTATTTAAGTATTCATTCAGAAAAGCTGCTTATTGTGTATCATGTAAAACGTGCCAAGCAATCTGTAAAAACAGTAGGCTCTCTTTTGACAATGGATTAAATATTGAAAATTGTACTCACTGCCTTGATTGCCATTCTATGGAAGGGGGGTGTTTGGCATATCATTCATTGGTTATACCTAATGTGGAGGAAAACAAAATGAAATCATTGAACACCTTTAGCAATCATGCGCCAAAAACAGAGTGGCTAAAAGAGTACTTTGAAAGGTTAACCGATTTTCTGGAAAACAATACTCTAGGGCGTGTGCAAAAACCATTTTTTAAACGGTTCCTGAAAGATGCTGGGCTTATTGATAAAAATGAAGCTACGAAGTTTTCGGTTACTGGTGCAAATCTTGGTTGGACCACAGATACCTTCCTTGGTCTCATGCTTATCAACCTGGTCGCCAAAAATCCACAGGTAGAATGGTATGTTCTGAATATGGATTTCGGAAAAATGTATCGACGTATTGAATTAGAGGAAAGCCTCTCTGCAGATGGACAAAGCAAAGATAATATTTCAAGCATCATTAATGCATTTAAACGGTTGGCTGAGACTCCATTTGGCGAGGTACTCCATTTTAACTACGTCACCGACGATGGTGATCTTGTACGAACGAAATGTTCCGTGTCCGATCCGCGAGTGGTATTGTACGGTTTATTCAAGTTCGCGGAGAAGTGCAACGATTTCAAAGAATTTACCCTTGCAACACTTTTAAATGACAGTATCGATCGGGACGGAATCAGCCCTACCCGGATATTCGGGCTTGACCGCGATGATATGACCAGTTTCCTCTTGGGACTTTCCGCTAAGTACCCGGAATTTATTTCAGCATCGTTTACGCACGACCTAGAGAAAATTTCGCTAGCAAAAGACAAAATTTCATCTGATGTACTAGACCTTTTTTAAGGGGGAAATAGATAATGGCAAATAAATATCGCGAATACTTCGATATCGACGAGGAATATTTTCCACAAATCAATGACTCTTCCATAGCCGCAGCAAGTCCAGATTTCTGGACGCGCACGTATCCACACCAGACATTCATTGATATGCTGACCAGTCTAGAGCGCGTGCTTTCTCGTCAGGAGAAGCGTTCCCTTTGGATAGAAGGCGCATACGGCACTGGAAAATCTCAGTGCGCATACGCTCTAAAAAAGATTCTCGAGGTGCCGGAAGAAGAACTTTATGAATACTGGAATCGCTACGAGCCTCTGAGAAACAAGACTGATTTACTGGAAAAAATTATTGGACATAAACAGAAAGGCATCGTGACCACACATCGCTATGCCTCTGGCAGCATCGGCTCTCCACGCGACCTTTTTCTTGCCATACAAGAGAGTCTAAAAGCCTCGCTCGTTGAACAAAAATTATATGCGGGTGAAAACACGTTGAAGGAAAGTGTAATTGCTTGGATTGATGAACCATCGCATAAGTTGTTTTTGGATGCTCTCTTGCAGAAACCGGAATGGTCTGCACTTTTTTCGCAAACAAATGCGGATCAAGTTTTGATTGCCTTACGCAAGGGCGGTGAAGTAAAGAAGTTGATGGACAATCTTTTCCGTTTAGCAGATAAGGAAGGTATTACCGCTCTGAATATTGACTCTGACAGGCTCATAGCTTGGCTGACGGACGTAATCGACCAGAACAACAAAAAAATTGTATTTATCTGGGACGAGTTTTCCGACTATTTCAAAAATAACCGCGAGAGTCTCTCTGAGTTCCAGAAAATTGTCGAACTTGTCAATCTTAAGCCATTCTACTTCATTGTTGTTACCCACGAATCCGGGCAATTGTTCACCTCCGTCGATGCGACATGGACAAAAGTCCGCGACCGCTTCATCCCTGTTCAAATCTCCTTGCCAGATAATATAGCATTCAATCTTATCGGCCATGCCTTCAATGTAAAACCAGCAGCAAAAGGAGCGTGGAATGTAATGGCTGATGATCTGAACTCTAGAGTCAGTTCATCGCGAGATGCAGTCATGAAAGCTGCAAAAATCGCCGACCCACAGGTTATAAAGGACATCATGCCTCTTCACCCGATGGCGGCATTGCTCTTAAAAAACATCGCTTCTGCATTCAAATCCAATCAGCGGAGTATGTTCGATTTTATAAAATCGGCTAATACAGATGATGTCAAAGCATTCCAGTGGTTTATTGAGAATACTGGACCCTTGGACAACCATCCACTACTTACGGTGGATATGCTTTGGAATTTCTTCTATGAAAAAGGAAGAGACAATCTAACCTCCGATATTAGACTTATTCTGGATACTTTTCCACAACAGCGGAATTTAAGAGATGACGAAAAAGCGGTCCTTAAAACGATCCTTATGATGCAAGCAATTGATCTGCGATTGGGTGGTACGATTGATCTTTTTAAAGCCACGGAGCAAAATTTGAGTTATGCATTCGAAGGCATAGCGTCCGGTTTAGACACATCCTGCAAAAACCTGGCAAAAGGTTTGAAGGAGAAAGGTATTCTCATTTATAACCCAATTAGTGGCGGACGTTATGTCTATGCCGCTGCTGTACTTGCTGGTGACCAGGCGAAAATCGACAATCATAAAAAAGATGTGCGGCAGAACAGTACAACCGCAAGATTAGTGACAGAAGGCTCTCTAGCTACTGTACTATCGTTATCGCCTGCACTTCGTTTGCGCTATGAGGCTGAGCCAAACACAGGAAAAATCACACCTGTGACTCCAACTGATTTCATACGAACCATTAACAGCCTTCGCGATAGTCCTAATGGATGGCACTTTCATGCCGTCATCGCGTTTGCGAAAGATGATGCAGAAGCCACTGTCTTCCGCAAGACAATAAAAAATGTTGTTGCGGATAAGCAGTATGAACAAATTGTGTTCATTGATGCACTTTCTACTCCACTTGGTACAGAAGCTTTTGAGCAATACGTGGACTACTCTGCAATGGCTATGTACTACAACGGCAGTAATAATGCCTCATCACGGGATAGTTCCGAAAAAGCTCGTCATATTTTAGATCAAGATTGGAAAAATAGAATCTATAACGGTCAGTTCATCGTGTATACCTTTGCTAATCAGGAAGGTGAGAAAGTAGGCAACGGTCAAGGTGTGGCGAGTATCCTCCAGACCATCGTGACTACTCATTTTGAACGAAAAGCTGGTATTCCTTGTGTTTTTGATTTCACGAAGAACCTAACCGAAAATCAATTGAAACTTACGAATGCTGCAGCAGCTGCGAAGAGTGGCATAATCCAGAATACCACCGGAGTGGTCGCAGGAATCGAAAAACATGTCCTACCAACCGTATGGCAAGTGAATGAGTATTGGAAGAATCCTGTGACCTCCTCACTTCCAATTTCAAAAATTAAGTTGGAAGTCGACAAACTGATAGAGATCGCCTTCAATCGCGACGGGCAAATTTCGATAGGCGAACTATACGACTTTCTTGAAGTAAAGTTCGGTTTTGCTCCTTGTAACCTATCAGCTTTTCTAGCCGGCTTCCTTCTAAAAGAATATGGAAACGAGCCATATCGTTACAGCGACGTTGCAGGCGGTCACGAATCAATGGTCCCGGACAAGTTGAAGGAAATGCTCGGAAACTATATAGGTAAAAACCCAAAGCCTACCTTTATTGTAAAGATGACCCCGGAGGAAATGGCATTCTATGAACTTACCGAGAAAGCATGGGGGATTTCTCTAAATTCTTGTTCATCTGCTAGCCAGGCAGCAATTGCTGTAACTGCGAAAATGCGCGAGCTAGGCTTACCTGTATGGTGCTTGGCTGAAGTTGATAGTAACGGCGTTTTTGACTTTGTACAAAAGTACATTGAACTTGTTCAGAGAGAGGGGAATGAAGCGCACAAGAAGGCTGTTGAAATCGGCAAAATTGTAATGAATAAGCCGACACTCGCGGGTAGTTTATCCGCCTTATTGACGAGTGCAAACTGTCAGCAAGGAATGCGAGAGTTCCTTAAGTCTTTTGAGGGGGGCAAGATTCTTACACTTGCAGGAGAGATCGGAGCAACTAATAATTTACTTACTGAAATCAAAGCTTTGTTTTCAGTAAAACATTCCTGCTTATGGGACAAACAAACAGGCGAAGATGAAATCCGAAAACTTCTGACTGAATACGGCATCGTAAAAGAGAGCAACATTCTTCTTGCTGCTGCAGCACACTCGCGCTCAGAAGCATTTAAGGACTGGAATGAGCGATTGAAATTCATCGGGATTTCTCATGAGGCTTTGAAGATGAAGATCCCGCAAATCGCAAAAGTTCTAGATATGTTGATGAAAATATACCAACAATCAGACTTTCTTCCTGATCAGTTGAAGACCTTTCATGCTGAATTGATTGCCAACTTTGCCGAGGTTAACAATTTACTGAATAATGAAAAGGCCATCTTTGCCGAGGTCTACGCACCTTATCTTGAACATTTTAACGATTCTGATATTGGGGAGATAAAGTGTAAACTTCCTCCTGGTATGTTTGGACTTTCCAAGACAGATAGCAATGCAAAAGTCAAAGCTGCCGCTGATGATTTTCGCAGAAATCAATTAAAAACTCAAATGTTCAAGTTATGGAAAGATAGGACTGGTACAAAGAACCCTAACGAATGGTCAAGTCATTACAGAACCCCTATCCTATGCTGCGTGAGCGAAAATGAGTTTGAGAAAGCTAAGAAAGCATTCGATACTTTGAACAGATCCTGGGTGACAGACGCTGAAATCACCACAGCGATTGAGTTCCTTGAATCAACAAACCTTTTTGAGATTTTGTCCGATGAAGCCAAACGTGACGAGGCATTTATTAGTGGAATCATAGGTGAGTATCGATCTTTACTTCCGAACGCAGATAAGGTTCGTGAAGTTCTAGAACGTTTGACTGTTGATCCTTTTGATTGGAGGGGCAACCCGTGTGTGGAAAAGAAAATTAAGCAACTCGCTGAAGCGGAATACAATGCTGGTGGAAGTGACAAGGCCTTGTCTAAGATCGATCAGATGGATGATGCACAGCTCAAATTGTATTTGAAACGACTCGTCAAAGAGAATATGACTGTTGGTATTGAAATAATTACCCGTGGAGCGCAATAAACCATGTCCATTGAAAAGGTAAACACATACCTTACCTCCAGCGTAAAAACCCCCTTTTTCTATTTCGTTGGAGATAGTAGATACCAGGATGCGAAAGAGAAGCTTGCCGAAATGGGCTTCTCAATCATCAGGATAAGCGACTATTGTCAAAATAATGATAAATTGCCTGATATTGACAGGTTGTTTGACCAACTAACGACTTCTGACGAGCACACAAAAGATAATAAGATGGCAGTTATAGGGCTTGGCGAGTTCCTTGCGCTTCGTGGAAACAACGAGGCAACAAGTGTCTTATCTCAATTAAAAGATTTAAAACTTGGAACAGGAAAGGTCGTTTTACTCTTACGTGGAATAAACGTACTAGTTAATGGGCTTCAAATAGATCCCCGTTTCGATAAGCGGCGTTTCAGCATTTCAGATAAAGGTGATTGTGATTTGTCTATCATTTTAACCTCCCCTTTAGTAGGTCTTCCGGCGATTGCGGGAGTGAAGTCTCTCCTTCAAAGACTTGAAAGTGGAGAGTGCGGGACCTTAGTAGTAAGAACAGCTATCAAACTAGATGATTCCATGTTTACTGTACACAAGATATCCGATGCATACGAGGGAATTCAGTTTACGAGCCATGGATTTAATTTGCCGCGTGTCTGCGGGACTGATGAGCAGTGGACTAGGCTTCTTACAGAAATAAACCAAAACAGCGGCTCTTTTAATGAAGTTATTGAGCAGCACGGATTCAACGATGATCTTAATGCAGATTTCTACAGTCGTGTTGCAGGACTTGATTATAGAAATTGGCTTTATTTTATCGCATTAAAAACCAATACTTCAACACTCTCGAATAGCTATCTGCGTTTTGTGCTAGATAAGACATCTCGTTTTGATGACTTCAAGGTGAACGTGTTGAATGCGATTATTGAAATTCCACACACCGATAAACGCTTTCATTCATTTTACTCGGAAAGGAAAGCCCTTGTCGTAAAATTCCCAGAATCAGAAATTGCTGATTTTGTCATCAATAACCGTAAAAACACATTGGAAGGCATCTTCAAATTAACAGATAACACAAAGACCGAACGCGAAGAAATCATCGCATGGATTACAAAAAACGGCATCCCATCTTGTCTTGCCGATATCTATCCTTCTTTATCGGCGTATTTAGAGCATTATGTGTTCAAATGTGGTAATTTATCCGTCCAATTGACTGATTATTTTGAAGTATACAAGAGGCAGAAGGTAACCAATAGCCTTGATGATGAATTTTTAGTGAAAGTAGAAGAGTTCGCCCTAAATCGGAAATATAATCGTTTACCAACTCGGAATGAAGTAATTGAGGGATTGGATAAAACTGATTGCTATTTGATTTGGCTAGATGCCCTTGGTGTTGAATATTTGGCTTTCATATCCGATTTAGTTCGTACACGCGGTCTATCACTTGCTATAAATATCGCACGCTCCGAGTTGCCTACGATAACCTCAATTAACCGCGGATTTTTCGATGATTGGCAAGGAAAAAAGAAAGACAAAATCGAAGAACTAGATATTGTTAAACACAGCGATGCAGGTGGATACAACTTTGAGAACAATGATCTACCAATTCATCTCGTTAAGGAACTAGATATCATAGCTAAAGTTATTGATAAAGCGGCAACAGAACTTGTATTAAGGCACTATAAGCGAATTCTTATTGCCAGTGATCATGGTGCGAGCCGCCTTGCCGTATTACGCCGCAAGGAAGAAAAATACGAAACGGATACAAAAGGCGAACATTCAGGACGTTGCTGTAAACTGTTTGAGCCTTATGATTTGCCTTTTGCTGCTGAAGAAAACGGTTATCTTGTACTTGCGGACTATGGAAGATTCAAAGGAAGTCGTGCCGCTGATGTTGAAGTTCATGGTGGAGCTTCTCTAGAAGAAGTCGTCGTACCTGTTATAGAGTTAACATTGAAAAATGGTTCCATTGAAGTTTCACTTATTGAGCCGACTGTAACGGTTGATTTTCGCACTGGAACAGCAATCACATTATTCTCGAAAAATGAATTAATGGACGTTTCTATTGTTCTGAGGGGTACACGTTATTCCGCGGTTAAGATTGACGCCAACCATTATAAAGTAGATCTTCCCGATATAAAACGTGCAGGTGAATATCCAGCTGATGTTTATGTCGGCGATGATTTAGTCAGTAACATTATGATTATGGCGCAAGGTAAGAGCGGCAAGGTTAACAACGATTTTAACGATCTATTTTAGGAGAGACCTTCAATGATTGAAAAACTCAGGATCTGCTTTGACGAGATGGTCGTTTATAAAGATCTCAAGAAAAGTAACTTCTTTTCCACATTAAGTCTTCCATCTTTTATGCGCGATTGGCTTTTAAAGAAGTTTGAGGACGAGAATGGAGTCTTCGTTTCGGATGAACTGGTACAGTTCGTGAGAACTTACCTGCCCCGCAAAGATGATTGGACAGCTATAAAGAATAAGTTAATCATCGAGAATGAACGAGTCAAATTCCTGGCAAAGGTTTCAGTAGATATAGATATCAAGACTGGTGAAGTGTCTTTTTCTCTACCTGACTTTGGTTTAACAAGCAAAGATACTTTTATTGAAGAAAATGTGTGGAATGATTGCAAGGAGGATCTAGTACGCGGTCGAGAGACATGGGGAATGGTCGAATTAGGTTACCGCCCTCCAGATGACTTCGATATGGAATTTTCCCGAAATAAGGCTAAAGGAGCAATCAGGGGAAAAATCAAACTAACCGCTTTCAAGAGTTTTTGCCCATATACAATCGACATTGACTTCTATAAAGATGCACGTAGGGAATTCAACACGTCAGAATGGATTGACGTGCTCTTAGGGGCGGTTGATTACAATGCGAGTGGCTATCTCGGCGATGAGGAAAAGAAGCTTACAATGTTGACTCGGTTGCTTCCGTTTGTAGAAAAGCGGCTAAATCTAATCGAACTTGCTCCCAAGGGAACGGGGAAATCATATCTTTTTGGCCGTGTCAGCCGTTTTGGCTGGCTTTCAAGCGGTGGTGTTATGAGCCGCGCTAAGATGTTCTATGATATCTCAAAACGTACCGAGGGGCTAGTTTCGGGAAATGATTTTATTACGCTCGATGAGGTACAGACAATTTCATTCACCGATGTAGATGAGATGCGCGCCGCCCTCAAAGGGTACCTTGAGTCCGGCATTTTTACAGTCGGCAATTACGAGGGGACTGCTGATGCTGGGGTTATCCTGTGCGGGAATATTAAGAAAGAAACGATGGATTCCGACGGGTACAGTAATATGTTTGAAGAACTACCAACAGTATTCCACGAATCAGCATTGATCGAACGATTTCACGGATTCATTAAAGGTTGGAATATACCGCGCATGAATGACGACTTGAAAATCTCGGGATGGGCGCTTAACTCAGAATATTTTTGCTCCATTCTCCATGAACTTAGAGATGATATGAGTTATCGTGCCGTGGTAGATGAATTAATCGAAGTTCCTGAAGCTGCAGATACACGCGATACCGAAGCAGTGAAACGAATTGCCACTGCATACCTGAAGTTGCTCTTCCCTAATGTGCGTGGACCGAACGACATCACAGTCCGCGAATTCAAACGTTATTGCCTTGACAGGGCGCGTAAAATGAGAGATACCATAAAATATCAGCTCGGAGTCCTTGACGTTGAATATAGAGGCAAAGACATTCCTGCCTTCAGTGTAAACCCCGACTTTGACACACAGGAAGAGTGATACCATCGACAGTAAGGTTTGTTATGTTTGCGGAAAAGAAAATCTCAGCAAAAATGAAATAGGACTTACCAAAAAACTGCTGAGTAAAAATATCAAGGTTTTTTACTGCCTTGACTGCCTTGCCGATTATCTGGAAGTGGACACCGAATTTTTAATTGAAAAAATTGCAGAGTTTAAGGCTCAAGGTTGTGATTTGTTTTGAAGGACATAATTGTGTGATATACGCTGATAATGCTGCTACGACTAAGATATCTGACTTGGCTTTTGAAAAAATGGTCCCATTTCTCAGGGAGCAATACGGCAATGCCTCCAGTCAGTATTCGCTCGGAGTTAAGGCGAGGTATGCAATCGAGCAAGCTAGGGAACAAGCTGCTAGAGGTATTTACGCGGAAGCGGCTGAAATTTTATTTACCTCTGGCGGTTCGGAAGCAAATAGTTGGGTACTCCGTGCAATTTCAGAAATGTTCAGATGTAAAGATATTCACATTATAACTTCTTCAATTGAACACCATTCCGTTTTGAATGCCTGTCACGCTCTTAAATCAATGGGAACCGAGGTCACATATCTGCCAGTAAACAGTATTGGCACTGTTGAAATTGGTTCTGTAAAAACTGCTATTAAACCGAATACAAAACTAGTGTCAATTATGCTTGCGAATAACGAAATCGGAACTATACAGCCAATAGCAGAAATAGGGAAGTACCTTCACGAGAGGGGTATTCTTTTTCATACAGATGCTGTCCAAGCTGTTGGTCATATTCCTGTTGATGTAAATGATCTGCAAGTTGACTTTCTATCAGCCTCTGCGCACAAGTTTAATGGTGCAAAAGGAACAGGATTTCTTTATAAACGCTCTGGTCTGAAGTTGCCTTCGTTGGTGTTTGGAGGAGATCAAGAACATGGCTTTCGTGCTGGAACCGAAAACGTAGCTGGAATTGTTGCATTAGGTTATGCGATTGAGGAATGCGTGTCTGAAATGGATTCCACAGCATCACGGTTGAAAATAATGGTCGAAAATACCATAAAAGGTATCCAGAAGACGATTCCTTCTGTAAAGGTAAATGGGAATACCGAAAAGCGCTTGCCAGGAACAGTAAACCTTCGATTTGATGGGGTATCAGGTGAATCGCTTATGAATCTTCTTAACTTGAAAGATGTCTGTGTTTCCACAAGTTCCGCTTGTAATTCAGGTAAAGACATTCCATCTCATGTGCTGATTGCCTTAGGGCTTTCGGAAAACCAAGCCAAATCCTCAATTCGGATATCTTATGGAAGATATAACACATTGGAAGAAGTCGAAACAGTTGTAGAGATAATCCACAAGGCTTACATAAAAATCCGCAATGCTTCAAAATAAAACTTTATCGAAGGCTGAAAAAATCGATCCGCCTGCAGATCAGTTGAGATTAACAGATTTTAGGTTATACATGTGCGAAGTCTGTGGGAAGATGGTGATGGGATTTGAGAAGGTAAACCATGAACAGGAAAAGCATGGCGGGAAGGACGTGGAGTGAAAGTAGGTGAGGTGAGATGAACCCTGCAAAAATCGATAAACTTAAGAGAATAATAAAAAGCAAACCCGGAAGAACCTCCCGATTAATAAATGATGGGGGCAGATAATGAAGCTTAGGCAAGTTAAGATAAAGAACTTTCGTTGTTTGGTCGATATTGATTTGCCAATTACGGATACAGTGATATTAGTTGGTGAAAATAACAGCGGTAAAACGGCTTTCCTTGATGCAATTAAAATTGCTATAAAGAGTTTAACAAGCCGCGGGAATCCCTTCACAGAATACGACTATTGTATGATGAAAACGGGTGATGCCCCAGAAACTTGTGGCGGGATTGAAATTGAACTTTGGTTTACTGAAGACTCAAGTGGTGAATGGCCTGATACTCTTCTACAGGCGTTAACCGATATTACTCAGTTGGATCCAATACTTGATCTAAATGCAATTGGTGTCCGTGTTTCGAGCAAATATGATATCCAACAAAAGCTTTTTGAAAATAAAATCGAGTTTCTAAATATCTTGGGACAACCAGCAGGCGGCAAAGCTCAAAGCTTTATAAATAATCAGAGGTTTTCAAGCTATATACGATTATTCTATCTTCCCTCCATTCGTAATCCAGAGGATGAGTTCACTCAACGGTCACAGTTCTGGGGACGTATTGTACACGGTTTAAAAATTAGTGATGCGAAACGTGCATCTATAATGCGTAGGCTTGAAAAAATTAACCATGAGTTACTTACGGAAGATCCAAGACTGGACAATGTTGTTGAAAAACTTGATGAGGTCCAAAAATTAATGAGCTCCTCATCAGGACACTCAACTTCTATACAAGCATTACCAATGACTCCGTGGGATTTGATGTCAAAAGCTGAATTAGTGATAAAGCCTAGAGGGAATCAGGTTGATTTTCCTCTTTCCAAACATGGTCAAGGTGTTCAGAGTCTTGCGGTGATATTCCTCTTCCAAGCTTTTGTGGATGTTTTACTTAAACCCACCTTTGAACAAGAGACGGAAGCTATTCTCGAAATGGAAGAGCCAGAAGCCCATTTACATCCTCAAGCAACCAGGTCCCTAGCAGCAAATCTAAAACAAATAACCAGTCAAAAAATTATTTCAACCCATTCACCATACTTTATTCAGGAAGTACCTCTAACGGATATCCGCCTTTTCCGGAGGAGAGGAGCTTCTACTAAGGTACTTTATCTCAAACGCTACTACTCGATTCCATTGCCTCGAACTGATGATTTGATCCAGTTTTGCCTGCGTAGAAGCCCTAAATATGTTTATGATGAGACTCGACAATCGATCTTATTATCTGGCAAGATGGATGAGCAAGAGAAACGCGCATTGATGATGTTATTCCCTCACCAAGACGAAATTTATGCAAATATCAATAAATTGAATGTTGAGTCAAAACTGTATATTTCAGATGCTGAATTGGCTGAATTGGAAACCTACATAAAAAGGATACGCGGTGAAATATTTTTTGCCAGAACATGGTTGTTTTGTGAGGGCCAAAGTGAATACATTGTTTTACGATATTTTTCGGAATTACTGAACTGCTCTTTGGATCGATCTGGAGTAGCTATTGTTGATTTTCAAAACAATGGATCGATTGATGTTTTTATTAGGTGTGCTATGTCCCTTGATGTGCCCTGGTTTATGGTGTCTGATGGAGATGATGCTGGTAACACCTACTCAGAGAAGGCTAGAAGCTATTGTTCTTCCAGTCAAGAAAAAAAGAAAAGGGTTCTCCAATTGCCTCAAAATTGTGATTTTGAGAAGTATTTATTTTTAAATGGTTTTTGTAATGATTACTTAGAGATCATTGCTAACGAGGTAAGAGAGCTAGCACCTCGTTCTAACCGATGGACGTTAGCAGAAAAAACGAATAATTCAGGAGAGAAAGTATCACTCGTTTTGCAAAATGGAAGAGGTTATGAAATTCAAGTACAACCACAGAATCAAAGGGCATCGATAGTTGCTCCCAATGATCAGAACTACCAATTATTATTAGAGGACCTTGTCGTCACAAAAATTCAAACTCATAAACCATTCTATGCTAATCTTTTAGTTAGACATCTTAAGTCCACCAGAGCAGATGGCGCAAGAGTACCTCAGCTCTTTAAAGGGCTCATTGAAAATTCTGTAAAGGCATCACTATGAAAACTAATGACTTTAAAAACGCCTGGAATGGATTAAGTCCTATACAAAAAGAAGCTGCTTTATGGGATGAGGGTTCTTTGCTTGTTATCGCAGGTCCTGGTTCTGGTAAAACTCGTGTGTTAACATGTCGAATTGCTTATTTGATTGAGAAGACTGGAAATGAACGGTTCCGGATTCTTGGCCTGACATTTACTAATAAAGCGGCTGACGAAATGCGAAATCGGGTAAATACCTTTATCCCGGGAAATGAAGATCGAATATTCCTTTGCACATTCCACTCCTTTTGTGCCGATGTTCTTCGTCAGCATGGAGTACACCTCGGGATTAACCCCAATTTCTCAATCTACTCACAAGAAAGCGATCTACAGGCTGTTGTTGATGAGGCTGTTCAAGATGCAGCTGATAAATTTGACTATGTAACGGATAACGAAAGAAAAGCATTACCAGTTATTCAGCGACTAAAAACATCTCTCATATTTCCTGAAGAAGCCGAAAAAACATTTAGTGACATAAGCTTGGGGCGGAGGTTTGCTGCAGTTTATGCTGCTTATGAAAACCAGTTATCGAAACGAAATGCTCTGGATTTCAACTCTCTACTTGTTTACACATACAAATTATTTACGAAATATCCTGCTTTGGCCAAAAGGTACAGAACTGTCTATAAATATATTTGTATTGATGAATTTCAAGATACTACTGAAGCCCAATATAAAATAATAAAGGCTTTAGCAGGTAATGAATTTCACAATATTTTCGTGGTCGCTGACGATGATCAGATAATATATCAATGGAATGGAGCTAGCTACAAGAGGATTGAACAGTTTACACAGGAATTTTCACCAAAAATAATCCAATTACCGTTAAACTATCGCTGTCCCCCTGAAATTGTTTCAATTGCGAACAATTTGATCCGCTACAATTTCCAAAGATCAAAAAACAAGCAACCAATTCAAGCATTTAGGTTGAGTAATGGAGGTAATAACGTTAGACTGCTCAGTGGATTTCCCAATGAAGATGCTGAGGCTGAAGAAATTGTAAAAGATATCATGAGCAATCATATTAAAGAATATGGAACTGTGGTTGTTCTGGCAAGAAACAGAAAATTATTACTGACAATACAAAGATCGTTTGATGCACACTCCATTTCTGCAATTATTGCTCAACGAAAGGATAGTTTTGAGAGTACTCCCTTAATATGGGTCCAATCTGTTCTTTTCTTGGCGAACGATAGGCAAGATCAGAAGCAACTGATTACTCTTTGTGGCTCTTTCGAAAAATTAACTAATTTAGTAATTTCATCTGATGAGGTTATTTCGCAGGCTGATTTATCTAACCATGATTTGCTCCAACATTGGACAAATATTGCCATCCAGAAAATATCAGATGGGAAAATGAAAACTGTTTTACACTCTATAAATAAGAATCTAGTAAACTCTAGAGACTTTTTAGCATTCTGCAAAGATGCATTTGAATGGGTTGAAAAAGAGTCTCAACAAGGCTTTGATCAATATTCAAAAACATTTGCACATTATGAAGAAGAGAAAGACGTTTGGGATGAATTAGTTAGAGACATTAAGGGATCACTTCGTGAAAACTTAACACTGGATGCTTTTCTCCAAGAAATACAAATGAGATCAAAGGAAGCAACCCCCAAAAAAGATGTTGTTCTTCTAATGACGATTCATGGAGCTAAGGGAAAAGAATTTAAACATGTATACCTAATAGGTATGGTTGAAGATGAGTTGCCATCTTTTCAAAGTAAACAAAAAGGGGCTGATAGCCCTGAGATGGAAGAAGAGAGGCGAAATTGTTTTGTAGCAATAACACGAGCTCTAGAAACGCTAACATTGAGCTATGCCGATAGTTATAGAGGGTGGCCTAAAAATCCATCAAGGTTTTTATGTGAAATGGGCATTTTAGTGGAATCAAAAACAGAAAATGATGAGGAATTGCCGTTTTAGCTAAGGTAAATACGATTATTCCTTGATGAAAAAATAGGGCTGCATAAATGATTAATTTATGGCAACCCTATTTTTATTAACTACTTATATTCCAAATCCCATCTGTCCCTCCGGAACTACCTCCTTTCTCCTTGTCCGTCTGACCACCACCGTCTTCTGACTCACCCAATCGTCCCAGGTCATTACTTTCGGTCCAGGAATGATCACCGCACTCGGGATCGTCAGGCTGCCCATTGGATTGTGGCTGACTTGCAGATCATCAGCAAACAAGGTCTGTAGGTCAGAGAGCTTTGCGCCCTCCAGCACATCACGAGCAAGCTGAGTGAGAAAGTCGCCCTCCTCCTCTGGAACAATCGCACCTCCGACCTCATCCCCGTAAACGAGCTGTGCGGCCTTCATCTTTTTTCCCATCAAAGCCAACGCTGTTGCTTCCATAGCTGACGAGTACACCGAGAAAATCGCTTTGACCGGCTGGGTCTGTCCCAAACGCCATACACGTCGCACGCTTTGCCACAACGTATAGAGCGAATATTCGATCTCGAAGAACACCACGGTTGAGAATTGCACCAGGTCGAGGCCTGTTTCCACTAGCCGGGGGTTACAAATCAAAACATCGATTGTATTCACACGTTTAGCAATCCATTCTTCACGCTTGCGTGGGTCAACATTACCACTTAGGATGGAAACCCTCAGTCCAGTGGCTTGTAGAGGCATCATCACCCGATCTTGAATGTCGCGCGTGCCAGTCTGACGAACATAGACCAGCACTTTACGCCCCTGCTGCTTTTCAACCTTGCAGAAATCTGCCAACCAGTTCTCTTTGGGCAGCCATTTATGGCCATTCGGATTGATTGCCGGCAACTCCATCAGCGGTACTTTCCGCACGGTTTTGCCATCGTCGTCATCCACCTCATCGACCACCACAACCTCATCCCGAAAAGCGGAATTCGGTCGTGCCAGTGTCCATTGAAGCCAGGTAGATAGGTAACGACTGGATTGGATAGCCAGTTGTTTCAAACCGCTGTCCATGCTGTGATATTGCTGTCCCTGGTCATCGAGCATATCCAAGGCAACCACTTCCTCTTTATATGATGGTAGAGCCAGGTTCAGATCCTTCAGGCTCAGGAATATAGTGGTGTCTAGTAACCGGCTCACAATGGCCGGGCTAACGCCCGGTTGTTCCTTAGCCTGATTACGGTAGCGCCGGTTACCAGTGTACACGCCATCTTCGTCCGCATCATCATAGCGTCTTCGTCTTCGGGTGGTTTCAAGCACTCCATATAACCGCGCCCAGCGCTTCTCGTCATGGAAAGCAAAATCACGACGGACGCCATGGTTCAATCGATGCAGCAGCCAGAAAATTGAAGTGCTTTTGCCACCAAAGAATGTCCCGGTGAGCGTTAGCGTCCACTTTACAGCTGTTACCAGTTGATGGAATGCGACACCTCGATCTGATGACTTGGATTTAAGTAGAGTAGGGGCAGGGCGCGTTACTCACTTTTCAATGAGCACGTTTCCTCACCCCCCTCTCCGAACCGGACATGCGCCTTTCGACGCATCCGGCTCTCCATCACAGAATCACACTTGTAGTAGGC
>Ga0208826_1000696_pt1 | contig 33102 bp, 32 predicted proteins | sample AD_UKC115_MetaG_FD_184451 | JGI IMG/M metagenome (GOLD analysis project Ga0208826, IMG submission 184451) | Active sludge microbial communities of municipal wastewater-treating anaerobic digesters from Hong Kong - AD_UKC115_MetaG (SPAdes)... | ecosystem: Engineered > Bioreactor > Anaerobic >...
CAACACGTAACACAACACGTAACACAACACGTAACACAACACGTAACACAACACGTAACACAACACGTAACACAACACGTAACACAACACGTAACACAATCATTTCACGACAACACGTAACAAAACACGTAACACAACACGTAACACAATCATTTCACGACAACACGTAACACAACACATTTCACAAGCTACCTAAATAGCATAAATTTAGGGACATTTTATAGCTATTCAAAGTAATAGTTGAAAATTAGTCGTGAATGAAAAAAATCAAAAAAAAAATATAAAATGTCAAATATGAATTATCTATTTGACAAAAAATAAAATTGACTAAAAATATTATTTTTATCGATTAAATATGGAAATAATACTAAAATTAATCTAATAATGGAAAATAATAATTCTAATTATAAATCTATTATTAAAAATAAATATAAGTATCTAAATTTTAAAGAATTTTTAAGTAATAATGATTTTGATTTGCATTCATTGTACTATAATAATATGATCATTTTTTTAAATGAGATTATTATAACATCAATTTCTGATTTTATATATCTTCCAGTATTAGCTATTGATGAGGAATATAAAAATAAATTTATTAATGGTAAAGAATTTAATGTTTTACAAGCAAAAACATTAGATGGGGTTGTATTTGGATATCTATTTAATTTTAAATTTGATTTAGAACATAAAAAATATTGTATTATGTTCAATATTCAAGATTATGAAAAAAGTTTTTCAATAGATATGTATTTTTTTGATGATCATATAAAAATTTATTTTCACTTACATGATGAAAATAAATACAAAGAATTTTCGGTTGTGAAAAAAGAAATTTATAATAAATACAAAGATATTGATTCTTTAACAAAACTTTTTGTAAAAAAATTCTCTACTATATGGTTTAAAACTACTTCATATGAAGAACTTTATATTTCTAACTTAATTATTAATGATATTATAATAAACCCAAAAAGTGAATTTTCTAAAAATTTTTTTACAGAAACTAAAAAAATAGATTATTTCAAAAATAATGAAAAAGAATTTATAAGATTTTTAAAAAGTTTCAAAAATCTAATTTTTGATGAAATTAATATGCAGGAAAATCATCACAGAGACATTAAAAATAATATTTTTTACGGATTATTTGGTCTTGAAGACATTATCTTAAATTATTAAATGTTATATAATTTATAAAATTATATAATAAATTTTTTGATCAAAAAACCTTATTTTTGTAACTTAATTTGTAATCCCAAACATTACTTCACGCTACAATGTTCACCAGACCCGCAGTCAGACCCGTCATGACCACGACTGTCAACACCTCGATTGCCTCCTTTGACAATTTCGATCTTAAAACCAGAGCTTGCAGCTTTGGTATCGAGCCTTTCATTGCTACCTGCTTTTACGACGTAGCAATCGACTCTTTCTGCATCGCCAAAAATCTCCCAATCCACGTTTCTCTCAAGAGAAAAAGCTTGGAAGGGACATGTCTGATCTCCAGATTCGTCCCTTTCGAAAAGTTCTCTTGCGGGGAGACTTACACATTTGGTCACAACCCCATTTCCATCAACCTTTCTTTCGCATCCAAAACGACCTGCGTAGCCAATTTCATTGGATACGACACACAGATGAGCATTCAGATGACACCCACGCAGTTCATTTGTGTCTGCGATGGATCTCGCTTCATCTTCGAAAAGAAAATGTTCGAAATCCTTCGCAATTTCCTCTCTCCGGAAATCTCCGATGAAAAGAGGGTCAGCAACCTGGACATTGTCTACACAATGAAATACGTTTACCGGCGTTTCGTTCACTTTTCCGAAAAGGACGAGACAAAGGAAGACGAAAATCAGAGTGAATTCGACTTTTTCCTGTGCAGACTTCCTTACAAAAGGAGAAACCACCCCGAGTACACAAAGGATGTCTTCCAAGCGATATTCTTTGAGGTCCTCTTTCTTTTGGGAGTTGACTACAAATTTGACACCCAGAAGACCGCCCCCAAAGGTAGATCTTATAAATAATGAGAACTACCTTTGAAATGCTAAACCCAAATAGCAAGCACCAATTGGGACACTCCTGTTAAAAGGGTTACTTTAATTAAAATTAAGGTAATGGTTAAAAAAACACACATTTGAATTATTTACACTCTGTTTCGATTTCTATTTTCGTTTTTTGTTCGTTTTTCTTATGTTTTGTCTTTCTCTGTGTTTAGTTTTGATGTTTAATATTTGTTTGTTTAATTTCTTTGTTAGGTTAGATTATAAAAAATAAAACCAAATAAAAAATAAAAAAATAAAACCAAATAAAAAATAAAAAATAAAACCAAATAAAAAATAAAACCAGTGTTAAATATACGATAATTATTTAACAAAAAAATTAAATTTGTATATAACATATATACAAGTACAAATATTATATAAGAAATTTTTTAAAAAATCAAAATATTACAATAAAGTTGGAACTTCATAATTTATACTTTAATGTTTACATTAAAAAATCTTTTAAAAAAATAATCAAGCAATAAACTCAATTACCTTAATAAAAGATTTTTTAATGTAAACATTAAAGTATAAACCATTACAAAAAATCTTTTGAGGGATTTTTTATAATAATAATATTTTAATTTTTTAAAAAATTTCTATGAGAGACGCGTATCTCATTAAATATAATAAAATGTAAGATTTATAAATCAATTTAAAATTGTTTACATATTATACCTCCATATGTAGTATCATATATAGGTATCTCATTCTGATTTTGACAAGAGTTACCATTAACACAGCCCATCTGTGTATTCATTAATGAATTTTCATTAAAATTTGTATAATCATCTGTTATATATGCTAAAGTTCCTTGATCACAAATTCTAAAAGTGTTATTACTATATATTTTATTAAAACAATTCATGATAAGATCATTGTTAACTGTTCCAGAAATATTACATCCGGGATTTATTCTATTAATCCATGATGGTGTTATAGTACAAAAATTTGTCCCTATTTGAGAAATGGGTATTGTGTTACTTGAAGAATCCCAAGAAAATAAAGATGATTGTGAAAGTAGAGGTGTAAAAACATTAGAACTATTACTAACAATTTTTTGAGTAATATAACTAGGACATGTCCTGTTTTGTATACAACTACAACCTATACTTTCACATGTATATGTATTTGATGTTCCTCCATTAGATATTACAGGATTTTTAAATGTTTCTTTACATTCATTTATTCCGAAATTAATACAAAGTTCGTCACTTTCAATAATAAGCGGTTCTTGATTATTTATAGGACACCTTTTATTCCCTGTTAAGGTATTCAAAGCACAATTCCCTTTAGGACAAGTTAAAGGGTTATAAATATTAGTACCTTCTACCATATCTACAGTACTCGATGAAATAAAATAAAGATATGAACATATTATTAATGAAAATATTACTAATAAAATTATGATTGTAATCATTTAAATTGATCGAATAATCTTACTTTTTTTTAAATTTATGAATTCCTACACTGATATTGTATTTGAAATAGTTGTATTTCAAATACAATATTTTAATCTGATTACTAAATGACTTCAATGTTATTTGATAATTTGGTTAAAAAATTTTAATTGAATATACAACTATTTCAAATACATTATTAGCGTAAAAAGCATGTATGAAATTGTCGTTAATGAAATACATTACTCGAGATTATCTTAGACGCGAATCTTTGATAAAGCTTTTAATATAAAATATAGAAAGAATGAAAATTCTGCTTTGATATGTTTTATTAACATTATTCGCGTATTGTTAATAATAATATTTTGTTATAACGACATGATAAAATATAAAGTATGATTGTATATAATTTATATACAAATTATAAATCTAATTCTATCTTTTTAGGTTTATCATAATTTGGGAAAATATTTGTATAATTTACATTTTTGAGAAAATTATAATTATTTATAATAAATTTATTTGATAGATTTTTAGATATCAAATACCTCTTTAATAATGGATTATTTAAATTCACGAAATTTTTTAAATAATCATTTTTTTTATTAAATTGTTCATTTTTAATAAATCTCGTTATTGTTCTGTTAAAATTGCAAAAAATTGGAAATTGCTGTTCGCGTATCATTTTATAAAAAATTAAAAAATCTTTATAGGTTATTAATTGATTGAAAATTAAATTTATTATTTATTTTTCAAATGAATCTTAAGATAAATAACATAAAAATATCCATAACTTCATTTTCCGAACTTCAAGATATTTTATTTAAACAAAATATATCAAAAGATGATGTAAGAAGTATCGATTGTTCAATGAATAATTTAATTGATATTAATTGGATTTCAGAATTTAAATCACTTAGAATATTAAAATGTGATAATAATCTTATAGAAGATTTCAAAAATATTTTCAAAGACTTTAATAAATTAAGAAATTTAGATTGTTCAAACAATAAACTTACAAATTTAGATTTTATTAAATTACTTCCATCTTTAGAAACACTTTACTGTGAAAATAACAAAATAGAAAATTTTGAAGTTTTGTCAGAGATGAAGCTCTTAAGAAATATAAGTATATGTTATACTAAATGGGATCTTTTACCAGCTAATAAATTTAATTTAGTAAAATATACAAAATTTTATGATTTTTAATATTTATTTTCATTTAAAATTATTTTTTCGAGAGATTTAATGATCGCTGTTTTAGCATCGGAAAGAATTAATAATTGTTCACCTCTAAACATCCTTTCTTGATTTAATTCTTTTAATGTATCTTCTAATTTAGTAGTATCAAGAATACATGTAGATCTTTTAGATTTAAGAAAATTATTTTGTTCTTCTATAGAAATAATTTTATAAGAATCTTTTACATTTTTTATTTTGTTATACTGTGAAACTATCCATGGATGTGTTATAGCTCCTGGATTTGTAAAATTGTAGATACCTCTTTTACCATTTAAACCCATCTCTATACCTATAGGTAATAATTCAGGAAGAAAACTAATACTATTATACTGTTCTATAAGTTTAGGATAATTTAAAATTTTAGTAATAAGATTTTTAGGATGTTTTACATCTACGATAGGCATTCTAATACGGAGAATTAAAGTATTATCTAAAATAGATATTTCAGAATTATGATTTTTATAATCTTCAAGTACAAAAAATTCTATAAGATATCTTGTGAGAGAATATACACTACCAGTAAAATTTGGTACATCTTTCTCTGTATACTTATACACATTTTCTAAAGGCGGTAAGTCTTGAAGTTCATTACAATAAATACAACCAGAAGAAAAATGAACTAATGGAATTTTTAATTTTCTACAAGTATTCATCATAGTAATCATTCCAAGAACATTACAATCAAAAGTTTCATTAATATGTGATTCGCACCAATCTACATTTGGTGATCCAGTAATTCCAGCACAATTAAAAACTATATCAGGATTTTCATTATTAAGTTCTTCTAATAATTCATTATAAAATTTTTCAAGTCCAGAAATTCTTAATTTAGAATTTACAACTTGATGATTTTTATTTATCAAATATTCATGTACCATATGTCCTATCCATCCAGTACTCCCAAATAATAATATTTTCATTTAATTTTACAAATTAAATTATTTATATAATGCTAGTTATAAATGTTTATCAATTTCATAAAATATTCCTAAAACTATGATCGTTCCAAGTGAAATCATAAAAATAAAAGTAAATACAAAAGTAGGAAAATCTATAATTTCTTTGATAAAAAGTAAAAAAGAAAATATAATTATAGGTACATTAATTATGAGAAATAATGCAGAAAGATAAGGTGTTATTTCATTTATTATTGATAAAATATCATTATAAATATTCTTTTTATTAGATTTATGTACTTCAGTGCTTATCATTCTCTTTATCTTATCAAGTATTTGAGAAGGATTAAAATTTTCCATTTTAGGTACTTGTTGTGAGTTACCTAATTTTGAAACATCGACAGAAGGGCTCACGTTAGAAGGGCTCACGTTAGAAGGGCTCACGTTAGAAGGGCTCACGTTAGAAGGGTTAGCATTATTCAAAATTAAATTATTTTTTGAACAAACATCAGATACATGATGATCTTTTAGAAATGCTTTTTTTGAAAAAATTAAGTTAGGCTTTTTGTCTTCTTTTTTTATTTGGTTACTGTCATAATTTACTAATTTTTTATTTTTAAAACATTTGGATTGAATGATATTATTGTTATTTACACTTTTATCTAAAAAATTAGTTTTTAAAGATTTTATAGATGTATCTTCTTTTACTGTCCCTGAATTTGAACTTACTTTATATTCTTTTACTGTCCCTGAATTTGAACTTACTTTATCTTCTTTTACTGTCCCTGAATTTGAACTTACTTTATCTTCTTTTACTGTCCCTGAATTTGAACTTACTTTATCTTCTTTTACTGTCTCTAATTCCCATATTTCTTTAATTTCACTTTCAGAATTTTCATCTAATATATTAGAAAAATCAAAAATATTAATTTCCTTAAATTTATCTAAATCAACATATTTATGAATCATTTTTTGTGGAATTGTAAAATATCTTGAAATTTGTAACTTAACAAGTTACAAAATTAATTAAATTTTTAATTCATGTAATGAAACAGATTTTTTAAGTAAAGTAGTATCAGTACAAGCTTTTACAGAATTTTGGTTGTAAACATATTTATATAAAATAAAAATTAATAAAATTGCTAAAATTACTGCTATAAGCCATCCTATAGTTAATGATATAATTAGAGAAGATACATCCGCATTTTGTGTTGTATGAATTAAGGCTCTTGTAAAATTATTAGCCCAACTTAATCCTTTACTAAATTCTATAACAGAATCATTAGTTTTGGTTTTACCTTCTTCTATTTCTCTACTAGTTAAAGGTGCAAACTTTTTCATAGGTAATATACAAATAGAATCAAGGGATTCTGAAAGTGTTTCTGTAAGAATGTAGAAACTTGTAGTATATCCTACTTTTTGTGCTTCTAGTATAGCATACCATTCAAGTTTCACATTTTTCATTTTATCTAATAATAGATCCCAGAATCCAACATTTACTTTGGAAGCTATAAAACAGTTATTAATCATGGAAAGTTTCTGAGCATTTCTGTAAAAAGCAAAGTACAAAGAACAATCATCTGTGAAATGATCTTCAAGATTTTCTAGCGGAGAAATATCCAGATCAGAATATAAACCACCATATCTTTTCAAAAAACAATATCTTATAGCATCACATCTTTGAATTAATAAAGGGTAATTTGTATATGTTGCATAAAATTCTGGTTCAAAATTTTTGATAAAATCATAACCCATTTTTTCATTCCATAGAATATATAACCAGTCAGGATGTTTTGTAATCCATTTTTGAGGAGAATCTTTCCAATATTCTGGAAGATTGGGATTTTCATTAAACCATATCTGATGAATAATTTTAGGAAATTTTTTAAATTTAACATCAGAATTTTCTTTAATGAAATTAAAGACTTCTTTGTCAAATTGATGAATATCTTTATAAACTATAACAGGCATTTTTTATTTGAAAACATTTTTATAGTCGAAGGATGTTTTAAAAATTTTGATTCTTGCAGGCAATCATAATATAATTTTTGGAATTTTAATTTTAAATTTCTCCATAGAAGAAAGATCATATTTTGAAATTTTTGTATAAATATTTTTAATCGAAGAATCTTTGATATATTCGGAACTTACACTATTTGAAGATGTTTTTAAAGATTCTATAAGTTCTTCCCCAAGACAACTTATAATGTTTCTATATTTATCATCTGATAATCCTGGAAATAATTTTTTTATTTTATTAATAGTGTAGTATTCTTTTTCAGTTTCTAATAAAGAAATATTTTTATCTAATACTTTATTTGTTTTGCTGTAATTTTTCATTAAATTTTCTTTAATTTTTGATTCTTTTTGATCATTATTTTTTTCATTATTTTTTTCATTATTTTTTTCTAAAGTGTCGTTTCCTAAAGTATTAACTTCTTTCTCTTCCATTTTTTGTAAAAATCCATCTTCAGTATACTGAAGATTTTCAATAGAATTAGCACCATAGTTAATATTAGGTGATTTATAATTTTTATTATTCTTTGATAATATACTGTAATTTTTCTCATAAATATTTTTAACATCATTAAGCATACTTTTCAATTTTTCAGAATCAAAATTTGAAATATTGTTAAAATTATTATCTATGGAAGATTTAATATTTTCTATATTTTTTTTCAAATCACTATTTTCTTCTACAATTGTTAGAGGATTTGTTTTCTTAATTTCTTCAATATTTTTATCATTAATTTCAGAAATAGTTTCTATCTGATTTATAATTTCAATTTTCTGTTGTGAAATTTCTAAAGGTTCTATTCCTTTAATTTCAATATTATTAGAATTCAATCCAGGTTTTATTAAATCAGAAAACTTTGAAACTTTATACTCATAAACGATATTTCTTGTAAGATTTTTAATTGGGTTATCAGAATTAGAAAATCTTAAATTTTCTTCATTATTAAGGGATTGTTGTGATTTAATATTAACATTTGGTATATATGAGAAAAAAATACTATTTATTATACTATTTGGTTCAAAAGTTCCTATTTGATTTTCTCTTTTAAAAGATTCAGAAATAGGAGCTTCTATATTATAATTATCAGAAATTCCTATTCTTTCCATTAAAAAATTTATTGATGGTGGATTTTCAATATTAGAAATTAAATCGAAAAGAACTCTTTTAATTTGTTCGTTAGGATGAACAAATCTATCAATATTATTGGAATACAAATTAAGAATATCTAATTCTTCCCTTTCGAGATTATTTTTAATTTCTTGTTTTTTTTCTTCATTCTTTGAAGCTTCTGATTCAATTTCAGGTTCTGGTTCTTCTGATTCAATTTCAGGTTCTGGTTCTTCTTCTGGTTCTTCTTCTGATTCAATTTCAGGTTCTGGTTTTTCTTCTGATTCAATTTCAGGTTCTGGTTCTTCTTCTGATTCAGGTTCTTTTTCAGTTTCTTTCCTAGATTCTTTCAAAAGAATATCTTCTACTTCTTTATTAGTTCTTACTTTAGTTTCACCGTTAATATAAGAAAAATTGATATCTTTTTGTGAAAAAATACTATTTATTTCATTCTTGTAAAGTCTAAGAAAATCTTCGACTTGGGTTGTTAATATGGATCTATTACTTTCAAGTGTTTTAAATTGTTGTTCTGAGAGAACATTATTTTCAGTATCTAAAAGATTTGGTTCAGGATAAAGGATAGAATTTTCATTAGATAATTCTTGGGAATTATCGGCTATTAAAATTTTAGGTTCTTGGTCTTCGAAAAGAATTGGATTATCTACTGTATTTTCATTAAAATCATTTGTAATCGAATCTTCAGAAGATTCTCTTAGAATATTAATAGGTGTATTTTCTTCAAATTCTGTATCACTGTTATTATTAAAAGGTTCATTTTCATCGGAATTTAGTATATTTACGTTATCTGTTAATGGTTGGGTATCTGAAAAATTATCATTATTTTCAGTTAATAAAATTTCTTCTGGTTTATCATTACTTTCAAAATTAGTTTCATTTAATAAAATATTTTCGTAATTTTCATTTATTTCTTCATTTTCAGATTTATTTTCAGGGTTTTTAAATTCAGATTCAGGAGTAGAAAGACTTTCAGAATTAGTTTCTGTGCTCATTTATTGATATCTGAATTATTCTTTCTTATTAATTTGATTGTAAAAATATTGTTTTATTATTTAAAAAATTATGAATAGATCGACGTTAAGAAATATTTTTTATTCTAGTAATAAATCACGAAATGATGATCTTAGAAAGATTTTTTTAGAATATGATGAAAGAGAAGATGTTAAAATTTCTTTATTTCCAATGTTATGTATTAAAGAAATTTTTAATTTGAATGAACTTCAAGAGATATATGAAATATGTAATTTAAAAGAAAATTTTATTAAGTACATCATAGAATTGTATAATTCAGATATTATTTCAAATGAAGATGATCTTAGTATTTTTGGTAATGATTATATAGAAAAAATTGATTTTGAAACCGGTGTTAATAATTTAATGTATATTTATTGTAATATTGTAAATCTTGAAATGTTGGAAACATTGAATGAAATTTTAGATTTGGGAGTAATTATTGAAAAAACCGAAGATCAGAAATATAAGTTTGTGATAAATGAAATTGAAGAAGGAAGTATAGCAAATGAAATTGTAAAAAAATCATTGATAAATCTTCTGAATATAGAAAGACAAGATAAACCTTCTTATATGATTTCTGAAAATGAAATTTCTCTTATTGAAGAAGTTAATAAACTTAGAAAATATGGTCCTTCATGGGAAGATTCTTTAAAAAGAAATCATAAATATCACATTTGTAATGATACTTGTAGAATGTTTACGTGTATTTGTAATGTGTATGAAAAAGATGAAAATGGAGGTTATGTAAGGTATCCTGAATGGTATTCAGGACTTTGTTCTGTATGTGAGATAGTTCTGTGGTCTAAAAAATCATGTTTAAGACTTCCTTTAAAATCGGGTGGATGGACATCCCAGCATTTTTGTTCTAGGAAATGTTGTAAAGAATTTTTTAAAAATTCAAAAAATAATGATATAGATTTTAGTGTTTTTAAAAAAATGTTTGATAGTATTGTAAAATATGGAATTTATGATTGTTAAATAACTAAATTACTTAATTTAAGTAATTTTTTAAAATATTTCTGTAAAATTTGGAAAGTATGGAATGATATTTTCTGATGAAATATTAGAATTTGGATTGCCGAAAGTATTATTATAGTATAATCTATAGGTTACAAGATTATCTTCTGTAAATTTATCTGTTTCGTTAAAATTATTTTTAATCATTTTATTAAGAATTTGTGAAGAAATTTCTTTATCTTTCATATTAATAGCACATAAATATGATTTTTTAAGAATTGTACTTTCTTTATATTTATCATGTTCTTCAAATAATTCTTCTGTGTTTTCTTTCTTATTTTTTGCTACATCCATAATTTTTATACAAAATTTGTAAAGTTGATTACTAAAATCAGGGTCAATAATTTTTGTTTCCCAAGCTAGATTATCTAAAACATCAAATACTGCAAAAAGATGTTCGTTACGATTTGGTGAAATAGATGAAGCGTAAAAATAATATTTGATAGCTCTAAAGAGAAGCTCTGAAGCATAATCTGAAATACAATCTTTAAAATCTATAAGATAATCAGACCCACATAAAAATTTGTTGTAATATTTTGGAAAGTAAGGTTGATTAATAATTCTTATTACATGTTTATATCGAGATATACTAAAATTGTTTAATATTTTATCACAAATAAAATTATTTAATAAATCATTTTTATTATTTGGATTATCAATAAATTTTCCATTATTTTCTAAAAATTTTTGATTAAAATCATTAAATTCATGAATTGTAGAAATTCCTCCATCGATCATTAAATTAATCATTACAAATGCATCTCTTGCAATTTCATATTCTGTTTTATAACATGTTCCTAATTCAATATAACTTAAATATGTTTCACCATAATGAAATTCGATAGGAAGATTTAATCTTTTCTTATAAAGATCTACGGCGGTATTTAATTTTTGTGTAGAAGCGTTAGCTCTTGCATTATAATAAAGAGCTCTTGAATATATAGGACAGTGAGTATAATGTAATGCAAGTTCAGAATCTAGTAATCGGATGTCTCTTTCATGTTTATCAGATTTTGAACCTCCATCTTCAAGATCTTTAATCCAAAAAACTTTTAAAAGACTTTTTGTGAGATCTTTATGAAAAATTTCTTCAGAAGAATATTGACATGAACATTTAAGATTTTTTAATGAAATACTATTATCTTTCAAATAATAAGGAATCCAAAATTCGTGAGTTTTACAAACACAAATCCATCTATATTTACTTGAAAGTAATCTGTTATTTGTATAGATAGATCTTGCTTGATTTCTGGAAAATTGATCTTCTCTCATAGCACATTGTTCGAATGTATAATAATCTTTATCTATTTTTTCATATTGATAATTAAGATCACATTGAAGTACCATATCTCCGTCAAGAAGCATATAATAATCACATGAAGTTTTGAATTTGTTGTAAGCTACTTCATATGATCTTGATCGTGAATATCCAAAATCTACAAAAGATTCTATTTCTATGACAAAATCAATATTTTTTGATATAAGAAAATTTTTAGCGATTATAGGAGTATTATCAGTACTACCAGTATCTAAAATTGAAATTCCTGTAAGGCAAAAATTTTTAGAGAGTTTTTCAAAAGTTTCTAGAATTGAAGAAAGTAATCTACAAATAATTTTACTTTCATTTTTCACCATAGTTACTACTACAATTTTTGTTATATCCTTATTTTTCATATTCATTTAATTTGAAAGTTATTAAATTTTAATAATTAATTCCATTTTTTATTTAAATCCTTTTCGAAATAAATTCCTAGTAAAATAAATGGCATCAAATAGTGAATATAATTTCATGGCGTGGTATATTATTCCAGCACTTTTATTATTAATTCTGGAAGTTATAGGAATTTTTTTTAAATATTGTATTATTAAAAGTCCAGGTGAAAAATATTATGGTGCTGCTACATTAGGTTCTATTATCTTTATTTTCATTTTTTGTATTTTTGTGTTTTCGTGTATTAATGTTGATTATTTTATTAATTGCGGATCTAATATAAATTCAGGAACTTCGTGTAGTGATACTACAACTGATAATTCTTACATTTATCTTAGAGTAATTTTTTGGATATTCATAATTTTACAGTTAGTCGGATCAGGATTATTTTATTTTTCTCTGTATAGAACTATATGTATAGCTATATACACCTTGAATTTTTTCATTCTTTATGGATTAATTTTCTTTATTATTTACTATAATATTCTTTCAGCATGGTTGGCGTTACTTTTTGGTATATGGTATACCATATGTGTTTTTGTTTTATGGTTTAGATGTTCTTGGAATTCTGAAAAATATATGAAATTTATAAACGAACTTAACAGATTTCATGGAAAAGAAAATAATACTTCTGAAGTATTACAAGTAAAAGAAATAGAAATTTTTAAAGAGAATGAAAATAAAATTGGTGAAGGTCAGACTAAAAGGATTATGAGTTTAAGACATCGCCTCAGTGAACTTTCAAAAGAAAATAAAGAAAATGAATTAAATATTAATCTTGAAAATACAGAATTACAAGATGTAAGTTCTCCTAAATTATCTGTAAGAGGTAAAAAAACATTTTGGTAATTATTCGTCAACAATAAAATTTTCTAGAGATTTTACATGATCGTAACCTTTATCACCGAAAAAATATTCATGTATTTTTTTAAAAACGATAGCATGTGTAATACACCAGTAAATATTATCACTTCTAGCATATTTTTTCATTGAAACACAATGTTGTCTTACTCTTTTTTTAAATTCTTCATAGTCTTCCGTAATAGCTACACCATATTTTTGAGTTTTATCGGTTATTTGAGGATTAAATTTTTGATCGGTGGGAAACCATTTAGAAATTCTTAAATCTGGTTCCACTGAAATATTAGAAGTTATAAGTTCATTGTTTCCTTCAAGCATATATTTTACGGTTTCTTTACATCTTAGAAAAGGACTTGTAAAAATCTTCTTTGGTGTTCCATACTTTTTGAGTAATTTTTTTCCAAGATTTTTACAAGACCCTTTAGATTTATCATATAAAGGAGCATCATTTACAGTCCCTGTTTTTAATGCACTTCTAGTGTCATCCCTTGCATGACGTATATAAATTAAAACCATTTTGATTAAAAAATAACTTTATTTCATCAAACTTTAAAAATATCCCTATAAATAATTTTAAACGTAGTATGGATAATAAATATTTATCGAATTTTACAAATTCTAAATGGATAGATTGTAAAGATTATTATCTTTCAGTAAATGGTACCTTCCCTAAGTGTAATATAGAATATTCACTTTCAGCAAGTGAAGTAGTAAATGTTCTTGATATTTTAGACAAATCTTTAAATTATTATATTTCACCTGAAAAGTATGCTGAAAATGTGGTTTTTGGTATAAAACCTTTTTTCTCAGAAACTTCTAAATTATATATGAAAAAAGGTGTTAAAAATGAAAAAATAGTTTTGGAAATGTTAGAAGATTTTCTTAATGAAGAATATAAAAATCAAGATATTTTTCTTGAAAAAATTCAGTGTATATGTAGACCAAAATTTGATTTAAGACTTTCATGTAAAGCAGATGGACTTATATATCAAGGAGGAAAATTGGTAAGTATTGTAGAAATTAAAACTTGTCATTCAAGAAAAAGAATTGAAAAACTTTCAGAAATTATAGAAAATATAAAAAAAGGTTTAATTTCAGAAGAAGAGATTAATAAAAATGTTTTAGATTCTTCATTTCATCATTCTTTTATCGATGATTCTCACTACGCGCAAATTCAATTTACCATAAAATGTCATAATGTAGAAAATTGTGAATATATTTTATCATACCCCAAAGAAAATATAACGCTTATGTGGAATATTCCATATAATGATTATTACTGGAAATCTTTTATGGAACCAAAAATTAGAGAACATTTCGATATAAATATCAAAAAAGCTTTATCGAAAAAAGAAATTTAATTTTCTAATAAACTTTATTAGAAATATTTTAAATTGATTAAATATTTATATTCATATTCGTAATATAAATGAAGAGACTTTACTCTATTGAAACAAAGGGTGTTTCAAATGAAAGTATGGAAATTAAAATTAAAATTTATGGAGGAGGAATATTAAATATAAATGTTATAGAAGAAGATATACCTCAAACTTCTGGAATTTTATTTCTTAATAATATTAAAATTGAGAATGTTGTTAATGAAGAAGAAGGAAAAGGAATGTTTGTAAAAATCAATACTGAAAATATAAATAATTTTTTGAAAAGAGAGAACGAAGAAAAAGAAAGAAAAGATAATGAAAATAAAAAACTTATAGAAGATCGTGTAAAAGAAGAACTTAGCAAGCTAGAAAAAATTAATGACGATCTTATGGAAACTATTAATTAATAAAATTGATTGAAAAACTCTGTTATATCCTAATAAATAAAAAAATGTCTTTTATTATTAGAAAAGTATTTGCATCAGTTAACAATAACAGAATTCCTTTTATTAATATTACACAATCAGATGTTTTGTCTAAGAATAATATTGACAGACATTTAAAATATAACAAGAAATGTTTTGAATATAGAGAAGAACTTCAAAAAATAAGTTCTGATGTCGTTCCTTTAGTTTTTGATTTAGAAAAAAAATCTAAGTACATAGATATTGTTAAAGATGACTTAGTTCTTATTAGATTTCAAGGAAAAAAATCTAATGAAATGTATTCACATATAATCGATGTTTCAGAAATCTTTCCTAAAACTTTTAATAAAATTGGAGATAGTTTCATTATATTTTAATTTTTGTAAGTAATTTACTTACAATAAAATGTTTCAAAATCTTTTGAAAAAAATTAATAAACCCCTTATATATTCTACATATCAAGATTTTTGTGATAATAATGTATTTAAAATGGTTAATAATTCACCATCTATTGACGAAAAAATTAAACCCAGTGTTATAAAATTATTAGAAAATCACAGAACTGATGTAATTTTCTGTGATTATAATTTAGATATTTTTTACAATGATAAATATCTTGTAAAACAAAAATCTATTTCTGATTGGGGATTTCCAGAAGCGACTATTACATATAATATGGAGAATTTTATAAAAAAATAATTTTAGGATTCTGTATTAGAAGTAACTTTATCAAAAAAATTTACCCATCTATTACAAACATTTTTCCATGACCAATTTTTAGAAAATTCTATATTTGCTAATCTTTCTTCAAGAATAACAGGATCATTATTTTTTATTTGCTCAAGTTTTTGAAGTAAAAGATTTTCGAATTTAATAAGAATTTCTGAATTTTCTGTAAGATCTCTCGACATAAAATCCTCAATTACAGAATTTCCTTTTCTTATAGTTTCTGGAAGAGCACCATTTTGATTGGTAACACATACCATTCCAGAAGCTTGACATTTAATAGCTGTAATACAAAAAGTTTCTTCTACAGTACATGGATATGCAAAAACTGATATTTCTTGCATTCTTTTAGCAAGGGTTATATGATCTAATTTTCCATTTTCAGTAACTCCTAAAGATGAATATTCTTGAATTTTATTAATAACCCATTCAAATTTATCTTGTGACATACAACCCCAGTGTTCCCTTCCATAAAAAATATCTAAAGTAGCTTTAGGAAATTTTCTTTTAATGTTAGGCCATATCATTAATAATTGTTCAAGACCGTTATAGTAACTTGAAAAATAACCTATACTAAATTTATTCGTGAATGACATAGGTTTTGTAAACTGTTCTAAAATTACACCATTACCTGCTACGGTAAAAGGAACTTTAATAAAATCTGGATTACAAGAAATATATCTTTTACGAACTGAATATGAAAGCCATAAAGCTCCATCAAGTTCAGAAAGATTATTTCGGTAATTTCTTGGAGCGTCATGCGCCCAGAAAAGTATTTTAGCATTCGGTTGAGCAATTTTGACTACCTGAGTATTTACAGATCTCCAGAGTATAACAATATCATAGTTCCCTTTAATAAATAAAAATTCATTTGAAGGAAACCATCTGGGGTTACTAATAGGTAATGTAGTACTAGAAAATTTTGGGGGATCTGCAAAAATATGAACTAGGTGACCTTGAGAAGCTAGTTCATTACATCCGTAAACCATACATTCTTCTGATCCTGGAAGAGCTTCTGTAAAAGAATCCCATGGAGTTGAAAGAGTTTTAAATCCCAGTACAGCAATCTTATAAGGTTTATTAGAAAACATTATACTAGAAATATAATTTGAAGGACTATTTTTAATGATCAAATTCATAATACTGCAAATAATATCATAAAAATTTTTACCTAGCTGGTATTCTTCTTGAAGGGTTTCTGAATTTTGATAATGTAAAGTTTTTAATCTATTACAGAAAGTAATTAAATTATGACATTCGGGAATTTTTAAATCTTTTAATTTAGGATCATTTATCATCATTCTATTAATATATTCATATAGAATTTCATAATTTGGATTTTCTTTTTGTGAAAAACATTTCATTTTTTCTATAAATAATTCAAAACTAGTTTTTTCCATTTTAAAAACTTCATTTCTAAGAGGATTTTTACTGGCTATTGTATTAATATACTCTTTAGAATAATTTAATTCTTTAATATTATATTTTGGCATCTGATTATTTTTTACCATTTTCGTCTTGAAAGATTTTCTCTTATAATATTGATTAAAAAAATCATTTTAATTGTTAATATAAAAGCGATAAAACTCGCATGAATAAAATTATTAATAAGAAAGGATCTTATGGTTTTGTAAGGTCTCTTTCAGATTCTAAGATTGAATATTATAATTTAAATCCTAATAAAGAATATGTAATTAAAGATAATATTAAAGAAAAACATATATCAGGAATTAATTCAATTAAAGAAATTGATATTTTAATGAAAGGATGGGTACATCCAAATATAGTAAAATTAATACATATAGATTATGATACAGATAATATTGATAGAGATCCTGCTAAACTTATTTTTGAAAAAGCTAATTTTGATCTTAGAGAAAAAATAAATTTAAATCCTAAATATTCTGCTTCACAATTTAAACTTATAATGCTAGATTTATTAAGTGCTGTTAAATATTTGCATACAATTAGAATTATTCATAGAGATATAAAACCTGAAAATATACTTATTTATGAAAATTATATTGATAATAAACTTCAAATTACAGCTAAATTATGTGATTTTGGAATGTCAACATATTATGATAAATCTAATAATTTTTCACCTAAAAAAACTACTTACATGTATGCTCCTCCAGAAGTTTTATTGGGTAAAACAGATTATAATTATAATATTGATATTTGGAGTCTTGGATGTGTTTTTTATGAAATAATTGCTAAGAAAAGTTATTTGCCAAATCAGAAAGAAGTAAGAGATGAAATTAATTATTATTTAAATCATATATTTTATAGATGTGAAGAATCATTAACAAGAGATGTAATTGAAGATATTTATGGCGAAGATTCAGAATTTATAAAATTTGGTGAATGGAGTAAACAATGGATTTCTAATAAAAAATCCGTAAAAAATGAAACTAAAAAATTTAAAATTGAACATTTCTTTGGTTTTTCTAAAAATGATATTAATAAAATAGAATGTAGTATTTGGGAAGATGAAAGATATGGAAGATTTGTATTTGGATCTTTTTCTGAATTTTGTTCACTTTTAAGAGAAATGCTTAATATAAGACCACTTGAAAGATTTAATATTGATGATTGTATCTCTCATGAATTTTTTAATGTGCATTCTTTGGAATGTATTATCAAACCCAAAAATATAAATTTTTTTGAAAAAGAAATTAGAATTAAAGCTTCTGTAAAAAGATCTGAAGTTTTGAATTATCTCAAAATTATTTCACATGAATTTATAATCTATAATTCTCTAGATCATGTTTCAAGAATTATGTTTCATACAATAGATCTTTTTGATAGATATATGCATATAAATAATTCATTTGTTTATGATGGAAGTTCTGAAAGAATTGTCTTGCTTTGCTGTTTATACATATATATTAAACATGCACAAGTTTATGAAATGAAATCCCATGTTTGGAATAAAATAATTACAATTCTTTCGCTTCAAAATATTAAAGAATTAAAAAATATTATTGAAGATTTAGAAATTAAATTCTGTGATCGTATCAACTGGTCTATTTTTAATTTTACAATTTACGAACTTAATTTAGAGAAAGAAGACACTATTATGGATACAGTTCTTCTAGATAAAATTATTTTTTTAAAAGAAAGTTATAAAGGAACCATTCTAGAATTATACCATAATATTCTTTTGAAAAGTATAGAAGAAGAAAATAAAAATATAGAAAAAACTTTAAGTTATGTATCTGGTATAAATTTATGGACTGAAGAATAAATATATTTAATTTAAATACATTTTATTAATTCATTTTTCTAAATTGATCTAATTGTTGTTCAAATTCAATTTCTTTCATTCGTTCTTGTTCTTTCATCATATTATTTCTATTAAATAATTCTCTTTCTCTGAGAATCTCATCATTAACTCTAAAAATATTTCTTTTAGAATTTAATTTAAGTTCTTTCAGTTCAAGATCTCTTTCATAATTTTCTTTTTTAGTCAAAGCTTCATTATAGATTCTGATATTAGTAAATTTAATAAAATTATTTTTGGCGTTTTTCATTAATATAAATTCTGTAATAAGTGAAACTACCATGATTACTATAATACTTACAGATAAAGGGTAATCATAAACATTGTCTTCAAGTGCTAAAAATCCTACTTGGAATCCAAGACATATAGTCGCAAACAGTAAAAACATAGATACTATAGCTATAGTTTTAGATCCTGTTATTGAATATATTACAAGATTACAACATAAATTGAAAACTATTAAAATTAAGGCTAAAACAAGTATAATCCATAAAATTTCATTATAATTAGAAATTTGATTAGCTCCAGTAGTATCAAACCATCTGTAAAGTATCATTCCTTCATACGCAAATAACAAACCATATGAAAATATTTCTAAAATCCATAACATAAATGTTATAAAAAAATTCATATTAGAATATATTTTTATAAGTTCTATATCACCAAACCACGAACAATGCATTTATGATTAATTAAAAAAATCATTCAAAAAATGGTATCAAATCTTCAAAAATATTTTTGTAATTCCGATCACACTAAATTATACGCTATTATTAATGTCTTTTTTTGGGGTCTTATATTATCTCCATTGAATAATGGTATTATAATAAGTTTTTTATATTTAGTAATTACAGAAAGCATACGTGCTTATCTTAATTATAATTATAAAAATCGTTTCGAATATTTTTTTCTTAGATTAATATGTATTACAGTATATCTTATAGCTTTTCTTTTAGGAAAGTTTATAACTAAACGTGAAGATATTCTTTTAGGATTTCCTATAGAAATTAGTTATGTATAACTACTCACTTAATTAAGTTAATTAAGTTTTAATATTTGTCAATTTAGATTGAAGGACGGAAAACACCATGAAGGGAAGCAACAGCGTATTCAGGATATCTAGTACCCGATTGAGCAGCGGGAGCAGCAAAACCAGCAGCAATTAAATTAGGGAAAATGTTTACGGCGTACCACGGGTAATCAAGACCAGCAGGATAAGTTCCGAGAACACCATCGATCTTTACAGGGTCCGCGTCATAATTTCCTACAGCATCGTTAGTTCCTGCAACATTGTCTCTATTTCCGCCTCGAACGTATTTAATAGTAACGGTTCTTCCAGGTTTTGTCTTCCAAGTAATTTTTGCGGGAGCAAATCCAGTATCAAGTTTGCACTTTCCGATCTTGATGATAAGATCACCAGGTTGAAGAGAAGCAACCCAAGCAGAATTAGGATATACTTCATAACCTCCAGTAAGACCAGTATAACCACCAGGATCAGTTCCATTAGGGAAAAGAGCACCGATAGAAGAAGCAGGAACAAAGTAAGTTCCATCAAGACCGGCAATACCAGTTACTCTGATACCATTTACTCTTTTACAGATAGGGGTATCGAGAAAAGCACCAGCAGCGTTAAGTCTTACTCTTGGTCGGCCGGCAAATGCTTGTTCTGCAGGATCATAGGTTTCAGTAATATCATATTCTACACCATCAAATGTTTGGTAAGAAATACCTATGTAAGATTTGAGTACTCTGAGATATTTAGCGATCGGATCAGGAACACATTGAAGGAAATCCTTGGCTTTGTGATTCTTTCTTCCTCTAAGGATAGTCTTGGCAGATCTAGCTATAAATTTTTCAGTGGGACCACCGTTAAAGTTAGTAGAATTGGTATACATACCGATAATTCGACCATTAGAGTTAAGAATCGGAGCACCAGGAAGAAGATTTACTAAAAGACCTCCAACAGTAATAAGTTCTTGAAGTGCAAATCCATCTTCAGCAACGTATTGATTGTTGGAAACATTAGTTTCGACTATTTGAAGTTGATAATCGGCATGAAGTTCCGGATGAGTTCCTCCGTTAGGATATTGGATATTTCCAATAACAAGAGCCTTATCTCCTACACATACATCACATGATTTTCCCCAAGAGAAATATGGATGACAATTCTTAATACACGGAACCTTATAATTCCATCCAGTTCTGCTGTTACAGATTTTAAGAACTGCGACATCACCAGCACCGTCAACACCAATAAGGGTAGCTTGATAAACATAGTCCTTTCCATTACCGTTAACATTTCGAACATTAACAAGAATTCTGCTAGGTCGAATCATACTGTTATAAATTACACCGGCAGCTCCAACAGTTCGGGGAGGAACAGTGGTAAAAGGATATCTAGAAGCAGCGCTGTTATAGGTGGGTGGCATGAGGATTCCTTGAGCAGGAGCAATAATAAAATGTTCCTTAATGAAAAATCCAGAGGTAGAGAGTACAACATCTTGTCTTGTACCATTTACAAGTTGTTGAGTAGCTACTGCAGCTGCAGTAGTGATAGTAGTACCATTGACCATGATAAACTCGGATCTGATAGAGACTACAGCATCACCATACTTGCAAAAAACATCTTGAGGTGCATTGCAAACTTCGTTAACATTGAACTGTGATTCATTAGCATTGCATAGATTCTCTTTATGTATCATTTTGTTATGAAAAATAATTTGTTGACTTTTTTATTATTTATAGTATAATACGGATTATCAAAAAAGAAGTTTTTTAATTGACAAATATGAATAGTAATATGTATTGTAATAGATACCAAAAATCTTTTACGGGTTACAAAGATAATTATGAATGTGATGATTATGATAATGAAGTATATTCTGAGTATTCAGAAAAAGATTTTTCTGAATTATCGATTGATGATACTGAAAGTTATAATTCTGAAGATGATATTGAAAATTATAATAAATATGATAAATTTCAAAATAACCTCTTAAATGAAAATTCAAAAAAGAAAGATAACTTAATTAGTTTGGGAACTGTTTATATAGCGAATTTTGTTAATGAGATTTTTAAATTAATACCAAAACGAAAAATTAAATATTGTATTATTTGTAGTACTGTTTATTCTATAATTTTTATATATGCTCTTAAAAAATGTAATATAGATTTACAAGATTATATGTTTTTAATTAATGAAAATATAGAGTACGGTGTTTCATATAAAGATTTTTTTAGTGTTAATATTAATGGAATGAATTTTAATGAAATTAAAGTAAATATTAATTATTATGGTAAACATTTATCTAAATTACTCGAAGAAGATTTTAGATTGGTTACAGATATTTTAGAATATCATTTTGAAGAAAATTATAAAATAATAGATGATAATAATACTTCTTTTACAATTATAGTAAAAAAAGGAAAGATTTCTGAAATAATAAAATTTGAAAAAATTGTGAAAGAAATACCTCCTTTATTAAATAAAAATGATGTATTACTATGTAGAAATTTAGATATAAAAACTAATAATAGTAAACCTTTCATTGAATTCTTTGTTAAAAAGGGTGTTTTAACATGTGATATTAAAGAACCTATTTTTGAGAATTTTTTCTTTCTTAAAAATCATAAAAAAGAAGAACATCTAAACGTTCATCCTTTTTATATTCCTGAAATAGTTTTCAAAAATACTAGTAAAACAACTTTTGCAAATTTATTAGAATTTTATTGTAAATTGATAAAATTAAGCAAGAAGTTTGAAACAGTAACTTCCTGAAGAATGTCTTCCTAGATATTTATAAGATTCGAATTTAACGTAAATATTATATAAATTATTATTATCAATATTAAAATTTTGTTTAATTTCGTTCTTGTAACTTTCAAGTTCTTTAATAGAATAATTTGAAAGAAGATTTGGAAAATTATTGTAACCTAAAACTAAACAATCTTTACTGATAATGAAAAGTATTTTATTTGCAGAATTTTCCTTAAATTTTTTATTTATTCTTATAATTTTACTCTCAAGTTGTTTTTCATAAATAGCTATAGAAGAAATATTTGTAGATTTCCATACATAAAGATCTATTTCAGAAAAAACTGAAATGGTATGTATCTGAGAAACGATTACTAAATGATTATAATAATATTTTTTAATATAAGCTGTAATATGTCGTAATTTATTTTTTGAAAGTAAAATTAAAATTTGATTATTAGCCTCGCTATTATTTTTATATTTTTTTATGTATTTTTCAAAATTTTCGTTTGGAGGATCAAAAATAAATATTTTATTATTCATGAGATAACGTTTGATTATTGAATGTAAAAAATTGAGATTATAAATAAATTCATCACGGTTATTCATTAACAAAAGATTTTCAAAAGTATTTTTAATATTATTTTCTGAAATTATGGGTTTCATGTTAAAATAAGGAGAAGGTACATCTTTGATAGGTATTTTATCTCTGCTTTCATCAAGCGATGAACTATAATAATCATATATATTACTAAATGATTTGTAGCCTTTTTCAGAAATTTGAAAATAAAAAAGTTCTATGGGAATATAATTTTTTATTTCTGAATTAGAATAATTATTAATATCTTTTCCGATGTTTACTAAAAAATTATTATCCGAGAAAATAAGTTTTTTATTATTTTCACCTAAAAGCCATGGAATAAAAGATATATAATAAACTATATAATCATATAAAACTTTTAAAATTATATCTCCTTCATCTAACTTTATATAATCCACAAATTTTTCACCTTTTTTTGTTTGTACCTGTTTATCATAAATAGGAATTAATTTAAACGTTTCTGTTAATCCATAAGTGTAAGACATTTATTTTATATAAAATAAATGGTATTTTTGATTATTGATTTAAATTTAGGGAATTTTCAATGTATTTTATACAATTACTGTTAAATTTTTGAATAAAAATATTCCGTAAATAGAACATTAACAAAATTATTATTAACATTATTTCGAAAAATGAAAGAACAAAATTAAATATAGAAATAGAAGTATCAATATTTGATGGAATTATAAAATTATTGAAAGAAAGAATCCAACTAAAACTATTAATTACTAAAATTATTATTAACAATAACAATTGTAAGATATAATTTATATTAAATTTCTTGCTAGTTTTTCTAATTAAAAAACTTAGTAAGATTATTGCTTCTATCACTTGAATAGCAAAATTAAAAAGATACATATAATATAATTCAGAATTTTGAAAGATCATTATCCCCAAAATAAATATATTGTACATACAAATAGAAAATAATATTGGTAATATATAATTATATTTCTTCATTGATTTTAATTTAGGATTTTAATTTACGGATTTTTGAATTAATAACTATGATAATTACAAAATATATAAATAAAAATAGGAATGAAAATAATGTTAATATTATAAGAATTATATTATAAATTTTTGTCTGTTTTAAAACATTTAAAGTTTGAATATTTGAAGGATTTCCATTGAGTATTTTAATTTCATGGGATATATGATATTGTATAGCACAATAAACACAAAAAAATATAAGTTCGAGAAGCATTATAATAACACATATACTAATAATCACTGCTCTAAATTTTTTATCTTTAGTATCTGATTCAGAAACTGAAAAATTTTCGTTTAAAATATTTTTAAAAGAATTATTACTAAAATTTGTAAATGTTGATAAACCTGCAGTTTCTGGATTAGCATTTATTGCAATAATTCCTATAATAATACCTATTACTATAGCTGCTATTAGAGAATATACTGTAATAAGTGAAATATAAGCTCTTCTCATAAATTTAAATTCAGAATCTAAATTAGTATACTGACCATTAATTTCTGAAAGACAGTAACATGAAAGAACCATTTCAGCTATCAAAATACTTGAGAAAAGAATTATGAAAAGTATTCCAAAACCATATAATATTTTTTTATATTTTTGATAAATTTGAAGTTGTTCTTTTCTTTTTATTTTAAGCTGTTCTCTTTCTTCCTCGGTTAAAGATTGTTCTTGTTGTGTGATTGTATTTCCCGTAATTTTCTTATTGATACTGTTCTTAAAATCCGAAACAGCATTAAATATATTTTGTAAATCTGACATCTTTTATTTGATTCAAATAGAAGGATTACGATTTAATTTCGTTTGTATAATTTTCAAACATGACTATACCATTAGCATATTCCGTTTTTGAGTATTGTTTAATATTTGATAAAAATTTATAACCTTTGTAAAAAAAATCTTTTCTGTTAATTTCTGAAGGATTATAACTTATAAAATAATCTTTATGTTTGTTAATAAATTCGTTACAATCGATAAGTTTTCTGGAGTAATAATTATCAGTATTAATAATTTCGTACATTCTAGGAAAGTCTAGTTTATTAATAACGAAAGCGTATAAAAAAGATAATAACATAAATGTTGTTACTTCAAACATCATTTTCGTACCTGCCTTAATATTGAAAATTAAACGATCATTTTCAATTACTTTTTCTGGTTCGATAGAGATAGCATATGTAAAATTTTTTGTAAGTTTTACTTCTTTTAATTTTTTAAGTGAATCATATGTTGTAATTACAAAAGGATTTTGATCTTTATCTCTTAATTTATCGTACGAAATCATTGAAAGATATCTTTCAATAGAATTTTGTGGAAGATGAGCGTTTACTAACCCGTTAAAAATTTCTTTATCAATTATTGTATACTTATTTTCTTCATAATTAATAGGTATGAAAATTTGGTTATAAGATCTTTGAATTTTTGATTGGGTATCAGCTTCGATACTGTCAAAATTGTAAATTTTGAAAAGATTTTCAAATTGTTGTTTCGATTTTAAATTTAGAAGATCCTGTGTTTCATTTTTATAAAGATACCAAAAATCGTGATACATAGTAATAAAATTAACATAAAATTTATTTTCAGAATTCTTTTTGGGAATACTATTTTCAAAATAATTATGTTCATTAATAATTATAATACCATTCTTAGATATTAATCTAGAACATTCTTTCAAAAAATTTTTAATAGTTTTATCATCTAGGTGATGAAGTGTAGCTCTAAAAATAATAAGATCGATAGAAGCAAATTCTATTGAATCTGTAGAATTAAGTACTGTATATTCTTCAGAATCTCTTACTTTAGGATCGATAATTATAGTATTGTTCTTTGTAATGTTATAATATTTTTTAAGTTCTGTTGTTATAAGACCTTCACCGCCACCAATATCGAGAATTCTTGAAGGTCTAAAATTTTTAAAATTTTCTGAAATATATTTTATTAAAGAATTGGCTTTACCGATAGTTTTTTGATTATCTTCAATTACATTATTTCTTGCAAAAATATTTTCCATAATAATTTTCATAAAACTATAAATTTTTGTAGGAGTATCACATTTAATAATTACTTTTAGTGATCTTATTATTTCATTTTTCTTATTGTAAGGAATTACATAGTATGTATGGAGTAAATTATAGATTGTAGTTATATAAGAATTATAATTTGGGTCTCTACTAATTTCATTCCCATTTTCATAAGATTCATCACTTTTAGGATTCATATTTTTATATCTTTTATTTAACATTTTGATTAGAGATCTTTACTTAATTTATAATATTTCTTTTTTTAATCAAAAAAATGATTTCGAGAGCTTTACTTATAGGAATTAATTATGAAAAAACGGATGATGAATTAAAAGGATGTATTAATGATGTGAATAATATGTATGATTTACTTACGAGACATTATTCTTTTGAACCAAAAAATATATTGATTATCACTGATAAAACTAAGATAAAACCTAATAAAGATTATATATTAAATGCATTTGAATGGCTCCTCTCTGAGGAACCTTCTTCAAATTTTACTGGAGTTGGTAACTATAAACAATCAAGATTACCTCTCAAACTTTTCTTTCATTATTCAGGACATGGATCTTCTATTAAAGATTCTAATAAAGATGAGGAAGATGGACGTGATGAAACTATAGTTCCTCTAAATTACGTTAAAAAAGGTATGATATCAGACGATGTTATACGTTCTGTTTTAATTGATAAAATTAACAGTGATTCAAGATTTTATTCTTTATTAGATTGCTGTGAGAGCGGAACTAATATGGATCTTAAATATGTTGTAAGTTATAAAAACTCTAAGAAAGATATAAATATTAATAAGAAAGTACAGTCAACTAAATCAAAAGTAATTCTTTTTTCTGGTTGTAAAGATTCTCAATCGAGTTTAGATTCTTCCTCTGATGGTAAACCTTGTGGTCTTGCTACAACTTCATTTATCAAAATTCTGAAAGAAAGAAATTACAAAGTTTCTCTTTCAGAATTATATGATGCTTACTATACATGTGTTGTAAATGAATATGATAAACAACAACCTGTAATGTCCTATGGTTTTAAAGATGACGATCTTTCAAGAAATTTCTTAGATTAATTTTAAAATTAATTAAATTAATTAATTTTTTTATATAAAATTTTTTTTCCTCTTTTTATTTTTTGAGGTTGTCCCATTTTCATAAACTTCTAACAATTTTATATCATGATTATTAATATTGATAGTTCCGTAAATATAAATATCATTTGAATCATTTAACAAATTATTAATATAAAATAATAAACTATTGTTATCATTACCTTCCACTAATAAAATATTCAATCCCAAATTATTATCTAAATAAACAGTTGAAGATACTCTATAATTCAATTTAATTCCACTTCTGTATATACATATATTAGTATTTTTAAAAATTTCTATATTAGACTCATATGAAAGAAAATCTATTATGGAATATATAATTTCTTTTTCTTGAAGCTTACTTTCAGAAGAATTCATTTAATTTAAAAGTTAAATATTTTAATTTTCAATCAATTTTAATAAAATCATCTATATGTATATCATCTTTTTTATTCTCTGTATCATCAAATTCATTTTTTACAAAACTAATTATTTCTTCTTGAATATAATTTTCCATTTTAATATCGTTAAGTGAATATGTTTGTGTACTCATATAACTTCCCATTTTTATTTTATATATGTTTCTTAATAATAAAAATCATATTATCATAAATATTTGAAATGTCTGATGACTGGATTACTGTAAAAAATAAGAAACATAGTAAAAAATCTACACAAAATATTGATGAAAATTTTACTGGTTACAGAAAAAATATTAACAATTCTTTCCAAGATCATAAAGTAATAATTTTAAATAAAAGCAAACCTCGTAAAGAATTACCTATTAAGGAATCTGTACAAGAACCTCCAAAACTTTCAAAAAATTTTATAGAAAACGCTAAAAGAAAAGGACTAGTGGAATCTGTAAAAAAAGTTAATTCTTACAATTCTTCGTCGGTTCCTAACATTAATCCACGAAAAATTGAAAATCTTATTGATGATCCTGAACAAGATTTTCATCAAAGACATATCACTAGTAAAACTTCACTCAGAATTCAAAAAGCTAGAACTTCTCTAGGTATGACACAAAAAGATCTAGCTTTAAAAATTAATGAAAAAGTGAATATTGTAAACGATTATGAAACTGGAAAAGCTATTCCAGATATTACTGTAACTCAAAAGCTTGAAAAAGCTTTGGGAATTAAAATTATAATTAAATAAATCTTATTTATATTAAATAAGATTCTAGTAAAATTGGTATGGAATATTTAATATTTGATCTTATAAAGACATTTTTAAAAGATTATATTCAAATCGAATCTTTTAATAATTTTGGTATATCTATTACTTCAAATTGTATTTCTTTTAAAAAAATAAGTATTGTAAAACCTTTTAATGGAAGTGTTGAGAATATTTTTATTGATATTTCTGAATTAAAATCTAAAAATATTTCTGTTAAAATTGATTACATCGAATTAAATTTCAATTTTAATAATAATTTTACTCCTTCTACAACAAAAAAATTATTTAATTTTAGTGAATTTCAACAAATTTTATTGCATAATTCTACTTTTTTTATTAAAAATGTAAAAATAAACTACAATTCTTCTACTTCTTTCCTTATCAAGAATCTTATAATAACAAAAGAAAAAATTTCTTTTGAAGCATGTATTACTATAGGAAATATACCCATAAATTTATTAAATATTGAAATATTACATAAAGATTACATATTTACACAATTTTTTATCGAGAGTTTAGAAGTAAATATAGATTTACGATTTTTACTTATTTTTTTAAAAAAATTAAGTAAAATTAAATCTTTTAACGATTTCGTTAATTTTAATAACACTGATTTTACTAATGAAAATTCTGAAAAGATTTTTATAAAAAATATTATTATCGATTCTTTTTATAATTTTTCTTGTAAAAAGATTTTTTATAATAAATCTTTTATTCAAAATTTGGTGTTTTCAAACTTTGAATTTCAAATCGATAAATGTTTTATTAATTTCAATGATTTATTGGTCTGTAATAAATTAAAATTTGATAATTCTATAAGTGATAATTCTAGTAAAAAACTCTCAGTAAATATTAAAAGTGTTGAAATAGAAGGCCATGATAATAACCTTCTATTTAAAAATATACATTTTTCACCAAACAATGGTTCTATAACAAAAATTTTTTATAAAAATTTACAGAGTAATTCCGAATTTGTTTTTGATAATGTAATTTTTGGTGTATTATTTCAAACATATTTTGATAAATATATTAATGAATTTGAAAATTATAACGTTTTAAAATTTACTTCAGGGATAATATCTGAAGTAAATTTTAAAAAAGTAACTTGCAATATTAATTCTTCTATAGATTTCTTAATAGAATCTATAACAAATGAAATCAAAGAAAATTTAAAAAATGAAAAATCATTAAAAATTTCATCGTTTACAGATTTTAATTTTGAAGAAATTTTTGTAAATTACTATGATATTTTCAATTTTAAATTTTATGATGTAAAATATATTTTATTTTCTTCCTTTAATCAAAATTTTACGGATCTCCATATTTTTAATTTTGATATTTTACTAGAAAGTAATATTTCAATTTCTAATAAGAATGTACCTTTTAATGACTATTTTAAGGGGGTTTTTAGAAAAATTACCGATGATAAAAAATTTTTTTCATTTGACACAATAGAAATATTAATTGATAAATATCAAGATATAACACCTTTAATTCATTTTTATAAAACTTTTCTAGTAAATTCTAGTAATACAATTTCTTTCAAAAAATTATTTCTTGAAATTGATTTTTTAAAAATAATTTTTAAGGATAATAATCTAGAAATTATTCTTGAAAAAATTAATTTAGAAGATAAATTATTAAAAATTGATAAAATTTTTTTAATATACGCAAAAAATAAAATTTTATCGATAAAAAATATTACATATGATCTTTCTTTACAAAAAATAAATATTAAAAAATTTATTAGCAATATAGAATTAATTAATCTAAACAAATTTTTATATGATATTTGTATAGTATGTCAAACCGTATCAAAATCTTTAAAAGAAAATTTTGATAAAATTCCTAATCATGAACATAAAAATCTAGAAATATTAATCGATTACATCTCGTTAAAAATTTTTTATCTAGAACACAAGGTATTTCACAATATTATTTCAGAAAATAATATCATCTGTGGTAATTATCTTTTTTTTGAAAAAATTAAATATAATTTTGATCATAATAATGAAAATAAAACAATTCTTGACATTCCAAAAATTTCAATAATATTAAAAGAAAATGATGTTTATTTAAGGATATCTCCTATTAAACTTTATTTAAGTTATATTTTTTTACGTTCCATCAAAAAAATTTTTAAAATTATAGAATTTAAAATATGTGATATTTTTTCAAAATGTTTTAATAAAAATGAAGATAAACCATATATTTTTAACATAATCGATATTAACAAGATTTTCTTAACAGTAACTTATGCTCCAGATTATATTAAATTTGCTAAAGTATGGTCAGGTAACTATACAGAACTTTTAAAAGGTATAACTATTAAAAATTCTAATATAGTTTTAGAAGATATAAGATTAACTAATATTGTTTCTTGTAAAGAATTTATTGAAAGAATATTAGAATTATGGATTTCAAACTGGTTTACAAATTTTGTAAATATTATAAGAAGTATTCCTGTAGTAACACCCATAGCAAATATTACCGAAAATGCATATCAATTAATAAATTTACCTATTAAAAATTATTCGAAAGGGAAATTTATATTTAATGGTTCTCCTTTACAATTAATAAAATTAATAAAATGTATTATAAGAGAATCTATAGGTCATTTTATTAAAAATGATTGATAAATCTTTTATTTCTTATAATTTATTGAAATTATAAGAACATGAACAGCATTGGATTTTCTGACTTGTCAAACCCAAGACTTAAACACAATATCATTACCAAACTTACGATAAAGAAAAAAAATATTAAATCTTTTGAAGAATTAAATCTTGAAAAATTTCCTAATCTCGTTCACCTAATCTGTTCAGATACATGTATTTCATCATTCAAAGGTTTTCCTCAATTTAAAAAACTTAAAACTTTAAATATTTCAGGTAATTCGTTTACAACACTCGATGATATTCCTTTTTTAGAAGAACTTATAGAATTAGACTGCAGTAAAAATAATATTCATAGTACTAAAGGTTTATCAAATCTTCCTTCTCTAAATTCATTTAAAGCTTCCTCTAATAAAATATCCGATATTAGTAATATTAATTCTTTTGTAAACGAAATTAAAATTGATTATAATGAGTTAACATCTCTCAAAAGTATTTCTCATCTTATAAATCTTAAATATTTAAGTGTAAGTTATAATAAACTAGAAAATTTAAATTATTTTCCTTCGTGCAGTTATCTTGAAAATTTTTACTTAAATAATAATTCTATCAATTCTCTTGAAGGAATACCTATAGACAATCAAATTAAAACTTTAATTTTCCATAATAATCTCATAACTTCCCTGGATCATATTAAAGATATGAAATCCATAAGAATTTTAGGATTTGCAGGAAATTTAATAACAAACATTGATCCTCTTATTAATCTTACACAAATCAAAGAAATAATTATTTCTCAAAATGGTATTTCATCTCTTAACGGTCTTAAAAACATGATCTATTTAAAATCTCTTGTTATGAATGGTACTAACATAAAATCTCTAGAAGAGATTATTCACCTAAAACAAATTACAGAAATTAATTGTAACTGTATTCCAAACTTTTCTTTTAGAAAAATAGAACAATTAATAAATCTTAAATCTCTTTTTGCAAAAAATTGTGAAATAACTTCGATTGAGGATATAAGTAAGTCCACAAGTATTATGAATTTGGAATTAGGAAAAAATAAATTAAAAGATATAAGAGCTATTCATTCAATGAAATCTTTAAGAAAACTTTCAGTAGAATTTAATGAATTAGTAACACTTGAAGGTATTCAAGAATTAAAAAATCTTGTAGAACTTAACATTGAAAATAATTATATTCCAGGAATCCCAGAAATTATTAATTTAAAAAATCTTAAAAAATTTAATTTTAATAATAACTCTATCATTAAACATACTCCAGAAATAAAAAAAGCACTACGAAAAATAAGAAAAAATAATTCAGAAACTTTTCAAGAAATAAACACAGAACCTGATATTATCAGACACTACATGACTAATTCTGAAATAACTTTTCTAGAAAAAATTCTATTAAAATGGCAAGATTCAAATTCTTTCATGGATAAACATTATCTTATTTCCCAAATTTTCAATCTTAATCCAGACAAATTTAAATTTGTAAAATTCATGCAATTTTTTAATTCGACATTTATCATAACTGAATTTAATTGTACTTCATCTCTAATTTTTAAAAGTATCTATGAAGAATTAAGTACTGATTATAACATTATTTGCAGAGATTGTATTATAATTGAATTTATCAATTCTCTTGAAGAATCTGATAAAATTTTAAGTATTATAAAAAAATTGATTA